>JGI20153J14295_10000829_pt1 | contig 25120 bp, 19 predicted proteins | sample COG_03_FD_14295 | JGI IMG/M metagenome (IMG submission 14295) | reverse complement strand
TTTATCGCGCTGGTGCTGTCCGATGTGCGTCGCTTAGTCCTCTAACCGATTATCGGTTGGCATAAAAAAGCCCGGCTTGGCCGGGCTTTTTGTTGGGCACAGATCAAGCCAATGGCCAGTCGATGCCCATTTAGCTGTTATCGCCTTGCTGGTAGATATTTTCGAAACAGTAGTTAGTCGCCTCAACAAAACCCTGCACCGACCCGCAATCGAAGCGTGTGCCCTTAAACCGATAGGCCAACACGACCCCGTCCTGACACTGCTGTTTGAGGGCATCGGTCAATTGAATTTCATCGTTTTTACCCGGTGGGGTATGGCGCAATATTTCAAAGATATCCGGAGTGAGAATATAGCGCCCAATGACCGCGAGATTGCTCGGGGCATCCTTGGCATCGGGTTTTTCAACCATATCACTGACCCGATAGAGACCGTCTTTCATCAACTCCCCGGAAATGACACCATACTTGTGAATCTCGTCGGTCGGTACTTCCATGACCGCAACGATCGAACAACGAAACTGCCGATAAATCTTGACCATCTGCGCGAGCACATTGTCTTCGCCCGGCTCGTTGACACAGAGGTCATCGGCCAACACCACGCCGAAGGGCTCATTACCGATCAGGGTTTCGCCCGCTAAGATGGCATGGCCCAAACCCTTCATTTCTTTCTGTCGGGTGTAAGAGAACACCCCGGTTTCCATCACATGACGAATCGATTCTAAATACTGTTCCTTGGTCGAGCCATTGATCTGGTGCTCCAGCTCATAGGAAATATCGAAGTGGTCGGCGATGGCGCGTTTACCGCGCCCGGTGACGAAACCGATGTAATTCAAGCCCGCTTCGATCGATTCTTCCACGCCGTATTGCACCAGAGGCTTGTTCACGACCGGCAACATCTCTTTTGGCAATGCCTTGGTGGCCGGCAAAAAACGTGTGCCGTAACCGCCCACTGGAAACATACATTTGCGAATCATTGGTCTTAATCCCTTTTATTGAGTTAACAGGCCCGAATTCATTGATAATCCTGTGTCGCGCTGCTTATCGCACAGATTGGCTGAAACAGCCCAATACACTAACTTTATTGTGCCTTAGTTTGCCAAACAGGACTACTAACCCAAGCGAAAAACTCAGCTATCTGAATTTAGCTGGTATAAATGATTGGTGTAACCCAGCGGTTGTGGTTATGGTCTGCTCCCGGCAGCGTTGACTGGCCGTCAACGATGTATGCCAGAGGCTTAGTATGGACCAGCAACAACGACAGGGTTATCTATTTGCATTGACCGCGTTCACCCTTTGGGCCATCGGGCCAGTCTATTTCAAATGGGTAGGGGCGTTACCGGCGTTGGACATCCTCGCCTATCGGGTCGTCTGGAGCCTGGTCTTGACGCTAATCATCATCGCCCTCAGTCGGCGCTGGCGTCCCTTGTGGAGCGCACTGTGCAACCCTAAAATCCGCCTCAGCCTATTGGCCTCAAGCCTCATCATCGGCACCAACTGGGGGGTCTTTATTTGGGCGATCAATGACAATCAAATGCTCAGTGCCAGCTTGGGTTATTACATAAATCCATTGATCAATATCTTACTTGGGATGATTTTTTTCGCCGAGCGCCTCGATCGGATCAAAAAAATTGCCGCAGCCCTGTGTCTGGTCGCCGTCCTCTTTGAATTGATTCGCTTTGGTGAATTACCCTGGGTGGCGCTGGCGTTGGCCACCAGCTTCGGACTCTACGGCCTAGTCCGCAAAAAGCTGGCGGTCGACAGCTTCGTAGGCATGGCACTCGAGACCGGCCTGCTGTTGCCCATCGCATTGATCTATTTGCTTTTCGCCACTAGTTCAAGCGCCAATTTTTTCACCAACGACCCGTTCACCAATTTTCAATTATTTATCGCCGGACCCGTGACGATGATTCCATTGATCTGCTTTGCCGCAGCGGCCAACCGAATGCCCCTGTCGACCATTGCCTTCTTCCAATATATTGGCCCCAGCGGCATGTTTTTACTCGCCGTATTTGTCTACAACGAACCCTTGGAGCCCGCCAAGTTGGTCACCTTTGGTATTATCTGGAGCGCCTTGGCGCTCTTGGTCTGGGATGCTGTGCACAAACTGCGTTTACAACGGCGCTCGGCCGACGCCCTCAAACTGAGCGAGTCATTAGCGCCCTAAACCAATGTCTCTTTCCCATAACAACGGGGCGTTCCTCTGGTAACGCCACCGGCGGTTCCGTCCTATGCTTGGGCAGACCGGCCGCGGCCTCCCACTCAATGACTTAGGCAGAAACGCATCGTGAATACTAGTGAATTCTATCAGCAGATTTGGCAAGACTATATCAAGATGACACCTCAGGCAGAGGCCATTGAAGGCGCCTTAAGGATGCGCGGTGAGACGGTATTGAACGATCATATTGCCTTTCGCACCTTCAACCAGGGCCCGGCCCGACTCGCGACACTGGAACCCCTGATTTTGGCACTTGGCTATAAGCGTTTCGAACCCTATTACTTTGCCGGTAAAAAACTCGACGCCATGGGCTATACGCCGCCGAGTTCAGACTTGCCGCGCATCTTTATCAGTGAGCTGCGGGTCGAAGAATTGTCGGCCGAAAGCCAGGCTGTTCTGCAGCGATTGATCGGCCAAATGCCGGTTGATACGGCCGCGGATGCGAGCGTATTCTGGCGCGGCCGAGCCTGGCTTGCACCGACCTTTGCCGACTATAAAATGCTCGCGGCCGAGAGTGAATATGCCGCCTGGTTGAGCATTATCGGTCTGCGAGTAAACCATTTCACGATCAGCATCAATGCCCTGGCGCAGATGTCGGAGGTGGCCGACCTGAATGAGTTTGTGGAGGCGTTAGGCTTCAACATCAACGCCAGTGGCGGCCGGGTAAAGGGCTCACCAGCGGTCTTACTGGAGCAGTCATCGACCCTAGCCTCGACCCAGGAGTTTGAGTTTGCCGACGGTGACCGCCATGAGGTCTCAACCTGTTACTACGAGTTTGCCAAGCGTTATTGCGATGACGCCGGCCAGCTGTACCAGGGTTTCGTCGCCGCCAGTGCCGACAAGATTTTTGAATCGACCGACAGTCAGGGCTAGTTCGGCGTCTAGGGCAAGGCCGTTGTCAACGCGCGGTCACTGCCCTACACTACTGTTTTTGCCGTGCGCGCCGCTATGACTCAGCCACAAAATTTCAACCTGTTGCTCTGGCTCGACCTCCCGGTCACCAACCTAGATGCGTCGATCGCCTTTTACAGCGCTATTTTCGACCAGCCGTTGCGCGATGCCCGGCCCCACAGTGCCAGTGCAAGCCTACAGTTTTCCGGCGCCGGTTCCGGTCTTACCCTAATCGAACGCGCTCATTCGCTCGAACCGGCTGCCGCCATGCTGCCCTACTTCAATTGCCAAGGCCGCCTTCCCCAAGCCATTGCGCGCGTCCGATTGCACGGTGGGGTCCTGGTGCAACCGATCCAGAGTATAGAGCCTTTTGGTCAACGGGCGGTTATTCAGGATCCGGATGGCCATCTCATTGCACTGCACAGTGCGGAGTAAGTATGTGTTTAGCGGTTTTTTCTTGGCAACCCGGTAGCGCCGTACCCTTGAATCTGGTCGCCAACCGCGATGAGTTTCGCCAACGCCCCACCCAGGCCATGCATTGGTGGCCAGACCGAACCTTGCTCGCCGGCAAGGACTTACAGGCCGGTGGCACCTGGTTGGGCTTCAATCGGCGCGGTTATTTTGCCTTGCTGACCAATATTCGACCCGGTTTTATCGGCGCCAGTTCGGCCTTCAGCCGAGGTGATCTGGTGCGCGACTTTCTCCAAGGCTGCGCGAGTATCGAGGCTTACCATCGCGCTATTCTGCCACGCTTGAACGACTATGGCGGTTTCAATCTGGTGTTAGGCGATGCCCGGCGGTTGTTCTATTTCAGCAGCATTCACCCGAGCGGCCAATGGTTAGCGCCCGGCATCCATGGTTTGTCTAACGACAGTCTGAATACGCCCTGGCCAAAAACGGTTTTAGCCAAACAACAGATGCGCGCCTGGGGTGATGCCCGTTTACAGAGCGCGGACCGGCCAAACCATTCTCACCTCGACTGCGATCGCCGAGCAGCAAGCGCTGCCGAGCACTGGTGTGCCGCTGGACTGGGAGCAAACGCTCTCGGCGCAAACCATCGTCGGCGCCGACTATGGCACCCGGTGCCGGACTCAGGCTCGGCAATTGCGCTCAGGGGCTCTTGAGGTGGTGGAGCATCAACTCGATGGGCACGGTCAGATCCTCACCAGCGCACGCTTCAATCTAGCCGGCGGTGCTGATTAACCGGCAACTGTTGCCGCACGGCCGCGACCCGATCGAATTCCACGACTAACAACTGACCACAGGGCTCGGCGCCCAGGTCCTGAATCTCACCCCAGGGGTCGACCAACAGGGAGTGCCCCCAGGTTCGCCGCCGTGGGTCGTGCTGGCCACATTGGTTGACGGCGGCGATGAAATAGCCGTTTTCGATCGCCCGGGCCCGACACAAGACTTCCCAGTGCGCTTGGCCGGTTTTATAGGTAAAAGCCGAGGGCACGATAACCAGCTCGGCACCGGCATCGTTGAGCTGGCGAAACAGTTCTGGAAAGCGCAGGTCATAGCAGACGGCCAAGCCCAGAGCCCCCCAAGGGCTGTTCAGGGTTACCACCGAAGACCCAGGCGAGTAGTTATTGGATTCTTTATAAACGCCTTGCTGATCGCCTACCAAAGCGTCAAAGAGGTGCATTTTATCATAATGGCCAACCACCTCACCGTGGTTATTGACTAGGTGGCAGCGTGCTCTGGGCCGGCTGTCGAGAGCGGTCAGGACCGGCACCGTGCCGGCCACAATCCACAGGCCATATTGTTGTGCTAAGGTGCGGATGACCGAGCCAACTGGGCCGTCAAAATTTCGCTCCTCGGCGGCCATTGGTCGCGGATCGAGGCCACCCATCTGGGCAAACATTTCCGGCAACACCACCAACTCGGCCCCGCTGCTTGCCGCCTGCGCGACCTGCTGTCCGACCCACGCCAGATTGGCGTCAACCTCGATACGGCTGGTCATCTGAACAAAATATATCTTCAGGGGCGTACTCATTGCTCTGGTTCTCCTAGGGTCATGGTTACTCGCGCTCACTATCGGTCGGCCCAGTGGGTTCTGCCACAAGGCCAGCACCGGCCCGATAAAACCGTGTATTGGGGGCTTCAAAGGATCCCGTAACGTGCATGCGCGCTGAACTCAGGCGTTCGAGTTGATTGTTGAAGACCCGCTCGGTCACATAGATGGCGGCCGCAGCCTGGGGCGAAACACCGGCGAGCAATGCCACTAAGGGGAAGGTGCTCGACAACGGCACGGTCAATGTCATGTCGACATCCAATTCGTCTGACAGCAGGTCGGCGTCGCCGCTGAAGCGGAATTTGGTCGCGGAGCCATCGATGACCAGCCTTTCCCCTACTCGGGCGAAACCGCGATCGAACAGCAACTCACCGTCGATGGAGTCAAAGGTAATCCCGGTGCGCAGCAAATCGGAAAAGTCAAAGGCAATACGATTCAACACCCGGGTGAAATTCAACAGTCCGATTAGCTTAACGCCCTCATATTCGGGCACATCCAAGATCGCACCCTGATTGAACTTCAAGCCGATGGCGCCTTGCAACCGTTTAAAGTCAAAATGCGCCGGGGAGCCCTGCCAATGGGTCGCTACATCCAGCATGCCATCTCGAGTGCTCAGTACCGGCGCATAGCCCCAGGTAGTGAGCACATCTTGCAGATTGCCGGTCCGAATCGAACCGTTAAAGTCGGTTCGATGTTTGGCCTGCTCTCGGGTCCACAACAGATCGCCATTCAGGGTGGCTCCAGGCATCTGGCCAACCAGGTCAGATGCCGTCAAGACACCGTCCTCGACTCTGACTTCAGCGCGCCAATTACCTAAGTCACGCTGGTTCCAAATCAGCTTATTAATTTGCAGTGACAAATCCGGCACATCGCTCGGCAAGTAATTCAACAAAGGATCCAGCTGATCAACAAAGGGGACCTGTTCTGCGGCAGAAGTCAGCGCGACCCATTGCACGTCGGCGAAGATGGGCTCAGGCCCATGAGGTATGGCCACCTCCGCTTGACCCTCGGCGCTGTTAAAGGAAATCAGCCAAGCATTCTCGGCGCGCAGCAAGGTGGTCACCACATCGCTCCAGTCTTGTCCCAGGTAAACCAGACGCTGCGCTTGAATGTTGATCGCGGCAATCATTGATTCAAAGGAACGGCCTGGATTCAGCGGTGTTTTAGCGGGGTAGCGTTGATCGAAGGCTTGGACAAATTGCCACCAGCTGTCGGCGTCGGCTTGGTCAACCTGAATATCGAAGTAGACACCGTTTTCTCGCCGAACCCGAAGCGGCTCATTGATAGCGATCGCACCACGTTGGACCCTATTGGCTGTATCGAGTTCAAGATAACTGGTTAGGCTGGTCCCCAAGTTGGCCGACAGGGTCGTCCAACCCCGCGGGTCGAAATTAATACTTAGGTCCAAGGCCAAGGGCGCCTGAGCAGATTTACTCAGGGGGGCTGGCAGCGGCAAGGCTAGGCCAATCAAATCACTCCGACTCTCGATCCGGGTGCGCCCAGGCTCGATACGGATCAGGGTTTGGTGGCCAACGCTGACGTGTTGGGCACGCAGAAAGGGGTCATTGATGCGCTCACCCCAATAGGCCACCGGTGTGCGCCCCAGCAGGGCGATGCTAAAAGCGCTACCGTTGTCGCTCGCCAGCGTCGCGCGCTGCAGCTGGCCCTGATGGATCAGCGTCAAGTCTGCGCTGCGCAGTCCGGCACGGCTCTGGTAACTTAACTGGCCATTAATATCGGTTAAGGCGAGATCTAATGCACCCAGGGTTAAGGTCACGCCACGCAGCTCTGCGTCTATTGAAACCTCTGGTGCACTGAGTTGCAGCAGCGGCCATTCCAGCTGCAGGGTGACATCAACCTCACCCTCGGTCGCCGCCCAATCGCTAAACCGCGCGCCATCGCCGAGCTGTAACGGTCCAGTCTGCAAAAATTGCAACGCCTCACGACCCGACGCCAGGGCCTTAACTCGCGTGGTGATGCGCTGAGTGGAAAAATTAAGGGCCGCGTCCATTTTACTCAGCCTAAAGCCGGGATACTGGCCCTGTAGACCGGAGAAGTTCAAACCGGCATCGGTTAGGGCAAACTCGCCCGCGACGCCCTGCACCGGTGACCACTCATCCAAAAATGTCATTTCCAGGTTGGCGACACTGGCATTGATGAAATATTGACTGCGAGCTTTAAACGCCTCGTCTGTGCGGCTCAGATAGTTGAACTCGGCCCGACTGAAGTCACCGCCGCGCAGCCGCGCGTCAACTATTCGCACCGTCTCCGGCCTCAACAGTCGGTTATTGGCTAAAAACTGGACCCAGGAGGCATCGAGCTGCGCGGCCGTCACCTGAAGCTCGAGCGTGCCTTCTGTGCCCATGTGGCGCGCTTGTGCATTGGGCGACGTCGATTGCCACTGCAGGTGCAGCGGCAACGGCTTGGCTATCGACCCGGCCCTGGCCTGCTCAGGCACGGCCAGAGTCAGGTCCGCCGAACCCTCGCTGATGACGCCCTGCTCGGCATCGGCTTGCCAGGTCAACTGCAGCGCTAGGGCCTCTGCGATCGGAGCATTGGCATAGAGTGCCGGTAAGTCGATTGGCACCCCAGTGCCCGATAGGCTGAGCTGCCCTCTGTCGCCTTTCATGTCCAGCCGGCCGTTCAGCTGCTGAGTGCCCGGAACAGCCTCGACCGACGAGGTGGCTAGGTCGGTCACCGCCGCCGTCAGCTGCCAGGATTCAGGCTCTCGGTCCACACGGGTGAGTTGTCCCTGATCGAGAAAGCCACTCGGTTGCAGGCCGCGCCAGAAGCCGCTGGGATCATCCAAAGCAAACCACTGGCCAATAAGGTCTAGTGCTACCCGGTCCCACTGCAGCGTCAAACGATCCGCGCGCCGGCTAATGTAGGCCTGTGTCGCGGATAAGGCCTGAGCGTTTGAACGACCCGCGAGCAGGTTCAACCAGCCATCAAAGCCATCCGTCCGCCGCTCCAGATAGGCTTCTGCCTTGAGGTCCTGGACCCGCATGATATCTGCAGGGCCTTCCAATGCGATTAGGTCGGACTGCAGGCGCGCGGTCACATCCAGCACATGATGCTGATCAAAATTAACCCAATACTCTCCGGCGACGATCGCGTGCCTGACCTCGGCGTCCGATACCTCAATCCAGGGCGCAAGATCGATGGCCGCGTGCTTAAAATAGGCGCGATTGGCCTGGGTGCCATCCTGGCGAGTTTCAACTTGCAGTTGTAGCGGGATGTCGAAGCCTTGGCCGTTAAAGACGGCATCCGCAACCAGGTCAATCTCGTTATCCGTGCCGCTGACTCGACCCTGCTGCAGGGTCAAAGCAAACATCGGTAGGGTGAGCGGCCGCAGGCTTAGATGGGTATTGGTAAATTGCACTTCACGCTGACGTTGCAGCAGGCGGAGAAGATCGTTTAGCTTAACGCCCTCCCCCTCGGCCGAAGCCAGGCCATGCATCTGCCAACCGCGGGGGGTCTGCACCAGTTCGGCACTGAAATCACTTAATTCGAAACGGATAAAAGCCAGGCCACCGCGCGATATCGACTCATAGAGGCCAGGTGCTAGCGTCATCTTGGCCATGCTGAGCGTGTCCCCGATTTGGATATCGGTTAACTGCACTACCGGGTTAAAGCGCTCCCACTCACCCTGCAACCGTCCAATGCTGACTGGGGCACCCACTTGCGCGCTGAGCCAAGTTTCAACTTCGGGCTTTAACCGCTCAATATAGGGAAAAAATTGCCGACCCAGGGCCAGATAGGCGGCGAACAACAGCACCCAGAAGGCCAAGACTCTAAGCACGGCGCTGCGCAGCGCGGGCCAAAAAGGGGTTGTTGTCGGCGGCATCAGTTCATATCTCTTCGATCACCTGTCTCGCTGCGGCTGTACGGTACTTTTTCCATTATTACAGCACGCTAACAGCCTGCTGTAATTAAGATATGAACTCAAGCCTACTGCAGAATGACATCAAACTGTTCCTGACTGTAGATCGGTTCAACCTGGAAACGAATCGGCTTACCAATAAATTCCTCTAGATCGGCAACATTCGAGGACTCCTCATCCAACAACCGATCGACCACCTGTTGCGACGCCAATACTAGGTAACGATCGTTGTTATAGGCTCGTTCTTCGCGCAGAATTTCACGAAACACTTCATAGCAAACGGTTTGCGGTGTTTTTTGCCGACCGCGGCCGTGACAAACCGAGCAATGTTCGGTTAAGACATGTTCCAGGCTTTCTCGGGTGCGCTTGCGGGTCATCTCCACCAGACCCAACTCCGACACCCCGGTCACTTTACTCTTAGCATGATCTTTTTCGAGATTTTTCTCCAACATGCGGTGTACCTGACGGCGGTGTTCTTCATCGACCATATCGATAAAATCGAGAATAATGATGCCGCCCAGGTTGCGCAGGCGCAATTGTCGACAAATGGTCGTTACCGCTTCTAGGTTGGTTTTAAAGATGGTTTCTTCTAAATTACGATGGCCAACAAAGGCGCCGGTATTGACATCGATCGTGGTCATAGCCTCGGTTTGATCAATAATCAAATAGCCACCCGATTTCAGCTCAACCTTGCGGCTTAGGGCCTTAGACATCTCGTCCTCAACCGAATAGAGATCGAAGATCGGCCGTTCGCCCGGATAATACTCGAACAGATCGATCACCTCGGGCATATATTTGGTCACGAAATCTTGAACCTTGCCGAAGGTTTCTTTCGAATCGATGCGAATCTTCTCGGTATCGGCACGCACTAAGTCGCGCGCCACCCGCAAGTAGAGGGGCAGGTCTTCGTAGATAACGGACGTCGCAACACTGTCCTTCATGCGCTCCTGCAGCACGCGAAAGACGCGTTTCAAGTAATTCATATCCGAACGAATCTCGAACTCTCCGATACCTTCAGCCGCGGTACGCAGAATAAACCCGCCCTTTTCGATCTCCTCCAACGCCTTCATTTCAGTCACCGTCTTACGGAGTCGGTCGCGCTCCGTCTCGCCATCGATGCGCTGTGAGACCCCGATGTGGTTAGAACCGGGCATAAACACCAGATAGCGAGAGGGGATGGATAGGGCCGTAGTCAAGCGCGCACCCTTGGTGCCCATCGGATCCTTAATCACCTGAACTACCAGCGCCTGGCCTTCGCGCACCAGGGTTTGAATCGGTTTGTGAGGCTCATTATCGACTCGATCGTGGTCGATATCGGACGCGTGAATAAAGGCCGCACGCTCCAGTCCTATATCGATAAAGGCGGCCTGCATGCCGGGTAGCACGCGCACCACCTTGCCTTTATAAATATTACCGACCAGCCCCCGGGTTTGGTTGCGCTCGAGAAAAATTTCTTGCACCGCGCCATTTTCAACCAGTGCTACTCGGGTTTCCATCGGCGTCACATTTACTAAAATATCGGAAGTCATCTGAGATCCTATTAAAATCGAAATAAGATTTTGCCATACCAAAACCCGATGCGCTTAAATTGGCATCAGGCCCTGATACAAAGAGAATCGTGCCTTACCCAATAGCAGGGCGGTTTCATGCAGCGGGAGCCCCACGACGGAACTGTAACTGCCCGCAATTTTAGTTACAAAAACCCCACCCAGGCCTTGAATACCGTAGCCGCCGGCCTTGTCGAGTGGCTCGCCAGAATGCCAGTAGGCCGAAATCTGCGGCTCCGACAAGGCCATAAAGCTAACGTCGGTGGTTACCAAGGCTCGATAAGAGTCACCAACGGACACCAGGGCAATGCCCGTCAGTACTTGATGGGTACGCCCAGACAACAATCGCATCATGGTCTGAAAGTGTTCCTTGGAGGTTGGCTTGCCGAGAATCTGGCCGTCGATCACCACGCTGGTGTCGGAGCCGAGGACCCAGCAGTCTGCTGGCCGATCCAATAATGCCAAGCCGGCCTGGGCCTTGACCAGGGCGAGACGATCGACATAGCGATTGGGCGTTTCGCCCGACAAAACCGACTCATCGATGTCGGTGGCCAGGGCGGTAAAGTCGATTCCCAAGGTGGTCAGCAACTCGCGTCGCCGAGGCGATTGGGATGCCAATATCAGCTTGGCCACTATTGCACCCGCGCCCGCAACTGCAGTGCCTGCAATAAACCATAGACCCAAGGCCAAAGNAGCGCTGAGGTTAACGCCGGCCAGATATGTATTTCACCGGACACCACCGACATCAGAGCGGTCTTGAGCCACTGACTGAGCATATGGGTGGCCCCGATGAGGCAGAATATCGCTAACGCCTGCTGGCCCAGCGGATACATCCGTAAGCGGACACTTAACAACAAGACCGTGTAGGCCAGGGCGGCAAATACCAGTCCGTAAAGGCCAAGGGTAGTGCCCATCAAGGTGTCATAAAAGAGCCCGACCAAAAAGGCCATTAAGATGCCAAATCGTTCCGGCACAATGAGTACCCAGAAAATAATCATCAGGCCAACCCAATCGGGTCGAGCAATCTCAAATCGGCCGGGCAGCGACAAGGCCGCCAAATAAAAGGCGACGAAAAAGCTCAAGCCGATCAGCCAGAGTCCGTGTGCCGGTTTTGCTTTCATTGCTTTTGCCCCTGAAATACGATCAACATGCTGCGTGAGCGGTCCAGACGAGCTAAGGGCGCGGCACGGATGCGCGCAAAGGGCTCACCCGGATCGTGCTCGATGGCGATCACCTCGGCAACCGGATAGCCGGCCGGAAAACGCAGGCCCAAGCCGGAAGTAACCAAGATGTCACCGATCTTAACGTCGGCGGTATCGGGCATATATTCCAGCTCCAAACTGTTCAGGTCACCGGTACCGACCACCACGGTACGCATGCCATTGCGATTAATATAGACCGGCACCGCCAAGTTTACATCGGCCACCAGCGCGACGCGCGAGGACAAGGAATCGACTTGCACCACCAAACCAAACAGGCCGTCTGCATCGACCACTGCCTGGCCAACCGCGACCCCGTCTTGGGCGCCTCGGTTAACGATGACTTGGATCGAAAAGGGGTCTGGATCGACGCGAATCAACTCCGCCGTCAGGAATTCGGTCTCCAGGCGCGCGGTGGCATTCAATAATTGCCGCAGGCGGCCGTTCTCAGCCTCTAGAATGGCCAACCATTGCACCTTTTGCTGCAAGATCAGCATCTGGCTGCGCAGCGAGCGGTTGGAGTCTAGCAGGACATTACGTTCGGAAAAGGTTTCACTGGACCATTTGACCAGTTCACTGGGTAAGGCAACCAGAGATTGCACCGGTGCAACCACATAAGACAGACTCTGACGGGCCTTGTCCAATTGGTTAAAGCGCAGGTCGAGAAACATCAACAAGAGCGACCCGGCGGCAACCAAGGCGAATCGATAGCCATGATGTGGCCCGGTTGAGTAGATCGGTTTGATGAGCGGGCTCCTGAATTCGGCGATAAACAAAAGGCCTGGCCAATCTGCCAACAGGCTCCGGGTGGCCAATAAAGTGAAGCCCTGCATTAGATGCAAGGCTCGGGTCGGTCGAGTGGGACTAGCGCCCCAAGACGGGCCCTACGTTATGATGGACAGGCTTATCATTCGGAACTGAGGAAATCAAAGGTGCTGTCGTCCATCATCTCCAACGCTCGACCACCGCCGCGCGCCACACAGGTCAGCGGATCATCGGCGATCAAAACCGGCAGACCGGTTTCTTCACTGAGCAAGCGATCGATATCGCGCAGCAGAGCACCACCACCGGTTAACACCAAACCGCGCTCGGCGATATCGGCAGCCAATTCCGGCGGTGTTTGCTCCAAGGCACTCTTGACAGACTGGACAATGGCCGACAGATTTTCCTGCAGCGCTTCCAAAACTTCATTGCTGTTTAGGGTGAAGCTACGCGGTATACCCTCGGCCAAGTTTCGGCCGCGGACATCAATTTCGCGCACTTCGGCACCTGGGTAGGCACAGCCGATCTCAATCTTGACCCGCTCAGCCGTAGCTTCGCCAATCAAGGAACCGTAGTTCCGACGCACATAGGACACGATGGCTTCATCGAAGCGATCACCGCCGACCCGAACCGACTCGCTCAAAACAATACCGTTGAGCGAGATCACCGCAATTTCAGTGGTGCCGCCGCCAATATCGACAATCATCGAACCGCGTGCCTCTTCGACCGGTAAGCCGGCACCAATAGCGGCTGCCATTGGCTCTTCAATTAGATAAACTTCGCGTGCACCGGCACCATAGGCCGATTCGCGAATAGCCTTGCGTTCAACTTGGGTCGATTTACAAGGCACACAGACCAGTACGCGTGGGCTGGGGGCAAACCAACTGTTCTCGTGCACCTTGCTAATGAAGTGCTGCAACATCTTTTCGGTGACGTGAAAATCGGCAATAACGCCGTCTTTCATCGGCCGGATGGCCTGAATGCTACCGGGCGTCCGGCCAAGCATACGCTTAGCTTCTTCACCAACGGCCGCGATGGTCTTGGTGGATCCGGTGGTGCGCACCGCAACAACAGACGGTTCGTTGAGCACGATATCTCTGTCGCGCACATATATCAGGGTGTTGGCCGTTCCCAGATCGATCGACAAGTCACTTGAAAATAAACCACGAATTCGTTTAAACATTTAATTATCGCTTTAATGCAAAAGGTGACAGACACATAACAGCTTGGCAATGTAACAATGGTGGGGTTTTTGGGCAAGGAGTAAATGTGATAACCTAGCGTCTATTAAGGGATTTCCATAGAATTGATCGAAAAACAGGCAGCCATTAGCGCTTTGCCTGAAAAATTCGTCGATCTGTGGCTTATTAGCGCGCAAAAGCCAATCTTTACCGCATCGATTGGTTTACCATTTTACTTAATTCAAATGTCTGTTCAGGAGAACCCCGACCATGAGCCTCGATCGCTCTCAGGTTGAAAATGTCGCGCGTTTGGCGCGTATCAAAATCGATGAAAATGAAATGGCCGACTACGTCGACAGCCTCTCGTCGATCCTCGCATTGGTTGATCAGATGCAGGCCATCGACACCACCGATGTTGAGCCGCTGGCCAACCCTCTCGATGCCGCGCAACGGCTCAGGGCCGACGTGGTCACCGAAGCAAATCAACGCGAGCTGCTGCAAGCCAACGCACCCCACGCCGAAAAGGGCCTGTTTCTCGTCCCTAAAGTTATTGAGTAAGGTACCTGCGCATGTTAGATAAAACCCTCAAACAATTGTCTGATGGCCTGGCCCAAGGCGACTTTTCCAGTGTCGAATTGACCACCGCGTACCTGGACAGAATCCAGCAAGCAGACAGCCGTTACAATGCCTTTGTCACCGTCACCGGCAGCCAAGCCCTAGACAGTGCCCGCGCCGCCGATGCCCGCCGTGCCAAGGGCGACGCCAGTGCTTTAACCGGCCTGCCGATTGCGCACAAAGATATATTCTGTACCGCCGGCGTACGCACCAGCTGCGGCTCCAAAATGCTCGATAACTTTATCGCACCCTATGAGTCCACAGCCACGGCTCGCCTAGCTGACGCGGGCATGGTCATGCTCGGTAAGACCAATATGGATGAGTTTGCGATGGGTTCCTCTACCGAATCCAGCTATTACGGCGCGACCCGCAATCCATGGGATCTGGAAGCCGTGCCGGGCGGCTCCTCAGGCGGTTCTGCCGTTGCGGTTGCCGCGCGCATGGCTCCGGTCGCTCTGGGTACCGATACCGGTGGGTCAATTCGTCAGCCAGCCGCCTTTTGCGGCATCACCGGCTTAAAGCCAACCTATGGCCGAGTATCGCGCTGGGGCATGATTGCCTATGGCTCGTCGCTCGATCAGGCCGGACCGATGACTCAAACCGCTGAGGATGCCGCCTTGCTGCTCAATAGCTTGGCCGGGTTCGACCCCAAGGACTCGACCTCAATGGAGCGCCCGGTCGAAGACTTTTTAGCCAACCTCAATCAACCCATCAAGGGCTTGAGAATAGGCCTGCCCAAGGAATACTTTGGTGAGGGGCTCGATCCGGGCATCCGTGCCGCCGTCATGGACGCCGTTAAGCAATTTGAAGCGATGGGTGCCGTGGTGAAGGAAATTTCCCTGCCGCGTACCGAGTTGTCGATTCCGGCTTACTATATTATTGCCCCCGCCGAGGCCTCAACCAACCTGTCACGTTATGACGGTGTGCGCTATGGCCATCGTTGCGATGCACCAACTGATTTAGCCGACATGTATATGCGCACGCGCGCCGATGGGTTCGGCATCGAAGTAAAACGCCGCATCCTGGTCGGCACCTACGCGCTGTCAGCCGGCTATTACGACGCCTATTACCGTAAAGCCCAGCAGTTACGCCGCCTGATCAAGCAGGACTTTCAACAAGCCTTGGCCGATGTCGATGTAATCTTGGGGCCAACGACCCCATCACCGGCTTGGAAAATTGGCGCAAAAAGTCAAGATCCAGTAGCCATGTATCTGGAAGACATCTATACCCTGTCAGTCAATCTGGCCGGCTTACCGGGCCTAGCCCTGCCCTGCGGTTTCCAATCTGGACTGCCAGTGGGGCTGCAACTTATCGGCAATTATTTTGACGAGGCCCGGTTGCTCAACATCGGCCATCAATTCCAGCTGGCAACAGACTGGCATACCCGCAAGCCGAATTTATAAGGAGAAGCGTATGCAGTGGGAAACGGTTATCGGGTTGGAAATTCATGTACAGCTCTCAACCCAATCAAAAATATTTTCAGGTTCCAGCACCGCCTTCGGTGCTGAGGCCAACACCCAGGCCAGCGTGATCGATCTGGCGCTACCCGGTGTATTGCCCGTCTTTAATGAACAGGCACTGGCAAAAGCAGTGGCCTTCGGCTTGGCAATCGATGCGCAGATTGGCAAGCGCTCGGTCTTCGATCGGAAAAATTATTTCTATCCCGATCTGCCCAAGGGCTATCAGGTTACCCAGATGGATTTCCCGATTGTCGGCCAGGGCAGCGTCGATATCACCACCGAGGATGGCACCAACTTCACCATCGGTGTGACCCGAGCCCACCTGGAAGAGGATGCTGGCAAGTCGCTGCACGAAGACTTTCAGGGCATGAGCGGCATCGACCTGAATCGGGCCGGTACCCCTTTGCTCGAAATCGTCTCTGAACCGGACATTCGCAACGCCAAACAGGCCATCGCGTACCTTAAAAAAATTCACAGCATCATCACCTATATCGGCGTGTCCGATGGTGATATGTCGCAGGGTTCCATGCGCTGCGATGTGAATATTTCGCTGCGGCCATTCGGTCAATCTGAGTTTGGCACGCGCACCGAATTGAAGAATTTGAATTCCTTTAAATTTATTGAGAAGGCGATTCATACCGAAGTCGAGCGTCAGAAAGATATATTGGAAGACGGCGGCCGAATCATCCAGGAAACTCGGCTCTATGATGCCGATAAGGATGAAACCCGACCGATGCGCAGTAAGGAATTCGCCAACGACTACCGTTATTTCCCGGAGCCCGACTTACTGCCGATCGAAATCGATGACGCCTATATCGAAGCCATACGTGCGACCTTGCCAGAATTACCGGACACCAAACTGGCGCGCTTTATCGCCGATTTTGGTCTAACCGAATACGATGCCAGCGTGTTGACCAGCAGTCGCCCGATGGCAAACTATTTTGAACGGGTCGCCGAACAGTGTGGCGACGCCAAACTGGCCGCCAACTGGTGTATGGGCGATCTATCGAAACTGCTCAACCAGCAGGATTTAACCATCGATAATTGCCCCATTGCGCCAGAGGACCTGGGTCTACTGTTGTTGCGCATCAAGGACAATACCATCTCCGGCAACATTGCCAAGACGGTATTCCAAGCGATGAGTGACGCTCAAGGCTCGGCCGATGAGATTATCGCCGCCAAAGGTCTTAAACAGGTCACCGACAGCGGAGCCATTGCCGCTCTGGTAGATCAGGTGATTGCCGACAACCTCGATCAGTTCAATGCGTTTAAGGGCGGCAAGGATAAGCTGATTGGCTTCTTCGTCGGCCAAGTCATGAAGCTCTCTAAGGGCCAGGCCAACCCCGGTCAGGTGAATGAGATCCTGCAAGCAAAAGCAAAACAGTAGCAGCGTAAGCGGCCAGTTTGATTGGCCGCTGAATTTCTGGCTCGGTTGCGCGCCACCGAATTCGGCGCACGACCTTGGTTGCAGTAAGCTGGCACATCGAGTCGTTCAACCAGTCTTCACCTGCGCATCAATCGTTCGCCCCTTGGGCCAAACTATTTACACCCGACACTCAACCCACCCCCCCTCTGCGCCGGCATCGCGCTGCGCCCAACTATACTCGTCTGTAACGCCCTAATAGTTAAGTTTGGCCACTACAAGGCCTACCACTCACTGTTGTATATTAAGGTGACCTATTGACCCCCGTGAAAAGACTGATTCGACGCTCGGCCATCCTGGTCTTGTCGGCACTGACCGGACCGCTGTTCGCCGCCTCGGTGCCCACCTTGGATGCGCAGACTGCGCTCAACAAGGGTGAAGTCAGTCTGAGCGGCACCTGGGGCTTTACCTGGGGCCGCTGGATCCCCCTGGATACGATTCAATCGAGCGAACTGTCGGTCGAGCACGTTGAGCTGCCGAACTTCTTACTCAACCTAGGGAGCAGCCAAACCCAGAAAACCGATAATATTGTTCAAGGCTATGGCACCTATGTTTTGCAAATCGACAACCTCCGTGAGGCATTTGAGCATCCCACCCTGTTTGTCCGCTATGTGCAAGATGCTTGGCAGGCATGGTGGGTCGATAGCAGCGGCGAGATCAGCCTACTGGGGCAATCGGGGCAGATAGCCAAGCGCGCGGATGAGCAGGCGTTTCGCAACAATACCGCCATTATCCACCTGCCCGGCAAGAGTCAGAGCGGCACTCTGGTGATCTACCTATCGGCCTATCACACCAGCTATGCCGGCCTCTATGGTGAACTGACCATACGCGAACAGGAGACGACCCTAAGGGGGCTGCTGACGGACCTGACCGTACGCACTTTTTTAATCGCTGTTGGTATCTATGTCACCATTCAGAATTTGGTTTTCTATGTTCGCCGGCCGCAAGAAAAAACCCTCTTACTCTTAGCGCTGTTTGCCGCGGTGATTTTAGTACGGGCGGCTTTAGCGTCCGGCTATGTCGACTATTTTATTGCCCAACCGCGCTGGGCAACAACCTTTTTTAAGGCAGAATATCTGTTAGTGGTCTGGCCAGGTATCGCCGCGTTACATTTTTTATTGGCGTTTTTTCCGGTGCGCGGATCGCGTCAGTTTATGCTCGGGGTCTACCTGTTCTTTGGCGCACTGATACTGGTCACCAGTTTTGCTCCCTTGTCGCAAGTGACGCTAAATCTATGGGCCTATCAAATCGGCCTGCTGGTTTTTACCGCGCTATGCATGATTACCGTGGTGCGCGGCCTGGTGCTTCGACTTCCGGATGCCCGGCATTTCTTATTCAGTATCACGCCGCTCGTCTTGGCCGTTTTTAACGATCTGATCGCCGGACAAATGGCCAGTTATAATTTCTTTATTGTCGAGTATGGTTTGTTTCTCTTTCTCTTCGTACAGACTCAAATTCAGTCGACTCGCTTTGTTGATGCGCTGAAAACATCCGAACACCTGAGCGCCCATCTAGTTGAGGAAGTTGCCCTAAAAACTCGGCAACTGCGCTTACACAACGAGCGTTTAACCGAACAAGCCGTGGATCTGTCGCATCAAAACGACGAAATAAAATTGATCGCCGAGACCGATCATCTGACCGGCCTACTCAATCGCCAAACCCTGGACAAGTTATCCGAGCTGCAATTCCAGTTGGCCATCGGCTATCGCCAACCCTTGGCGCTGGTGATCATGGACCTCGATCATTTCAAGGCCATTAACGATACCCATGGCCATCTGGTGGGCGATGAATGTCTGATCTTTGTGGCATCTTTTTTACGCGGCTACAAGCTGCGTAAGCGCGATATCATCGCCCGCTTCGGCGGCGAAGAACTGGTTATCCTGCTAGCCGATACCAACCTCGCCATGGCCACCAAGATTACCCAGGATCTTTGCGATAGCCTGGCCAAGACACCGGTCACCGGCGACCATCCCGATATCATCCTGACCGCCAGCTTTGGCATTGCCGAGCGGATTAGCAGTCGGGCACAAAGCGTGCACCAACTGATTGGCTTTGCCGACCAGGCCCTCTATCAGGCCAAGCGGCACGGTCGAAACCGGGTGGAGGCCTACGACCCGAGCGGGCCCGAGGCAGAGGTCTAAGCGGCTCAAAAACCCCACTCCGTCTACGCTAGACCCTGGCCTCAAACCACCCCCCAGACGCCGCGGATCGTCCGCTGTTCCGACTATACTGATTCAAGCTATCAGCGCCGATTAGGTTGGCCAGATCTCGCCCCGACACTCACTCTTAGGCCCTAAGGTAAGCTATTGACTGTATTCAAAAACCTGACGCGCCTAGGTACCACCTTGTTGCTCTGGGCACTGCTCGAGCCAGTGTTGGCCGCGCCCGTTCCAACACTTAACGCCGAGGCGGCGCTGCAAGATGGCGAGCTTAGCTTGGCCGGCAGCTGGGGCTTTAGTTGGGGCCGCTGGCTACCGTTGGATCAGATTGGCTCCGCCGACCTCTCTGTGGATCGGGTTGAACTGCCCAACTATTTGGTCGATTTACCGATAGAGGGTCTGGCCGGGCGCGACGGCATCGTGCGCGGCCATGGCACCTACCTGCTGCGACTCACCCATCTGGACGCCGCCTTTGTCCGTCCGGCTCTATCGATGCGCTATGCTCGAGACGCTTGGCAAGCCTGGTGGGTCGACGACGCCGGCGCGGTGCAGCTGCTCGGTCAGTCCGGGCAGATTGCCGAAAACGCCGAGGACCAGGCGATGCGTCATAAGGCGTCCTTATTGATCCTGCCCAGCACCAGCCAGGGCGGCACCCTAGTGGTGTACCTGTCGGCGTACCATTCAAACCATTCCGGCCTCTATGGCGACTTTACTTTGCGTGAGTATGACAGTGCATTTCGTCTCATCCTGACCGACCTATTGGTGCGCACCTTTCTGATCGCGGTGGGCATCTATGCGACTATTCAAAATATGGTCTTTTTCCTGCGCCGACCCCAGGAAACCACCCTGCTGCTCTTGGCGCTTTTTTCCGGGGTTAGCCTCTCCAGAGCGGCTTTTTCATCCGGTTATGTCGACTATTTTATCGCCCAGCCCTACTGGTCTATTTTTTTCTATAAGGTTGAATACATCTTAATTTTTTGGCCGGCCATTGCCGGACTGCAACTATTGTTAGGATTTTTTCCGGTGCGTTCGGGGCGTCAGTTGATGCGGCTGACCTATGGTCTCTTTGCCCTAGCAATTCTGGCAACCGCTATCGCCCCGATGTCCAGCGTCACCGCACATCTATGGGCCTATCAACTGGCGTTACTGTTCTTCACCCTGCTCTGCTTGCTGACTATTATTCGTGGCCTCATACTGCGCCTGCCCGATGCGCGCCATTTCCTGCTCAGCGCCACCCCCCTGATGATGGCCGTTATCAATGATGTAATTGCCGGCCAATTGGCCAGCTATAACCTCTATGTGACCGAATATGCGCTCTTCTTGTTCCTCTTTGTGCAAACCCAGATCCAATCGGCGCGCTTTGTCGACGCGCTGAAAACCTCAGAACACCTCAGTGCGCATCTGGGTGAGGAAGTGGCCCTGAAAACCCAGCAACTGCGCTTGCACAATGAGCTGCTCACGGAGCAGGCCGAGGACCTGTCGCATCAAAACGATGAAATAAAGTTGAGCGCCGAAACCGATCACCTGACCGGCCTGCTCAATCGGCAAACCCTCGATAAGTTATCGGAACTGCAATTTCAGCTCGCCATAGGCTATCGCCAACCCCTAGCGCTGGTGATCATGGATCTGGACCATTTTAAGGCGATCAACGACACCCATGGCCACCTGGTGGGTGACGAGTGTCTAATATTCGTCGCGTCCTTCTTACGCGGTTACAAGCTGCGCAAACGGGATATCATTGCCCGCTTCGGCGGTGAGGAATTGGTTATCCTGCTGGCCGATACCGATTTGGACATGGCGCTCAGCATGGCTCAGGATCTGTGCGTTAATCTGGCCAAAACACCGGTGCGCGGTGATCATCCGGATATTACCCTGACCGCCAGTTTCGGCGTTGCCGAACTGATTAGCAGCCGGGCGAACAGTGTGCATCAGTTGATCGGCTTCGCCGACCAGGCCCTGTATCAGGCCAAGCAACGGGGTCGCAACCGAGTTTCCGCCTATACCCGCCCCGCTGCGGACCGGCGATCCACGACACCGGGCGCAGTCTGAGCCGAGCGTTTGGCAATTACCAGTTACCCCAGAGCCCGCTCCGGGTCAACTTCAACTTGAATCGCATAGCCCCGGAAAAAATATTTTTCGCCGCCAAACCGCACGGCGGTCGGGCTGCGTCAATGTCAACAATGCAGAAAAATAAAATTCCCTTCCAACACTACAGATAGTGTTTTAGAATCACTTTCAACACTACAACTAGTATTTAATCTCATTCTGTAGACTAAGGAGCCTGCCGCCATGACTGACAAAACAGAGCTGGAACGTGATAATTGCGTCAAGATCGACCATCAATCCGCGTCGATCGACATCTGGGACTCCAAGTACCGCCTGAAAGACAGTCGCGGTAACCCGGTGGATAACAGCATGCACGACACCTTCTCTCGAGTGGCCGATGCCTTATCTGCCGTTGAGAAGGGTAAGAAGAAGCAAGACGAGTGGCAGAGCAAGTTCAAGTGGGCGCTTGAAAACGGCGCCATCCCAGCCGGTCGTATTGTCTCCAATGCCGGCGCGCTGGCCCACAAACCGGCCACCTCAACCATCAACTGTACCGTGTCCGGTACCATCGAAGACTCGATGGACGGCATCCTGAAGAAGGTGCATGAAGCAGGCCTTACGCTGAAAGCCGGTTGCGGCATCGGTTATGAATTCTCCACCCTGCGCCCGCGCGACGCCTTCGTCTCCGGCGCTGGCGCTTACACCTCCGGCCCACTGTCCTTTATGGATATCTATGACCGCATGTGCTTTACCGTGTCCTCGGCCGGTGGCCGACGCGGCGCCCAGATGGCGACCTTCGATGTCAGCCATCCCGATGTAATCGACTTTATCAAGGCCAAGCGCGAAGATGCTCGCCTACGTCAGTTCAACCTGTCGCTGTTGATCACCACCGAATTTATGGAAGCCGTTAAGAACGATCAGGAATGGCCTCTGGTGTTCCCGGTTTCTGAAGCTGAAGCGCTGCGCGACGGTCTGGATGTCAACGACAGCGCTCAGGTGATTTGGAAAGACTGGCACGTCAAGAATGTCTATATGCAGAACGCAGACGGCCAGATCGCCTTTAAGGTGTATCGGGTGATCAAGGCGCGCAATCTGTGGAATATCATCATGACCTCCACCTACGATTTCGCCGAGCCAGGCTTTATTCTGATCGACAAGGTCAATGAATATAATAACAACTGGTTTTGTGAAACCATCCGCGCCACCAACCCATGTGGCGAACAGCCTCTGCCGCCCTATGGCAGCTGCCTGCTGGGCTCGGTCAACCTGACCCATTTTGTCGCCGATCCCTTCACCGACAAGGCCCGCTTCGACTGGGACAAGTATCGTAAAGTCGTGCAGATTTTCACCCGCATGCTCGATAACGTGGTGGAAATCAATGGCCTACCCTTGGAAGGCCAACGCCAGGAAATTGTCCGCAAACGTCGCCATGGCATGGGCTACCTAGGTTTGGGCTCTACCATCACCATGTTGCAAATGAAGTATGGCGATGACAAATCGGTGGCCTTCACCGAAGAAGTGACCAAAAGCATGGCCATGGCCGGCTGGGAAACCGGTTTGGAACTGGCGCGCGAGAAAGGCCCAGCGCCGGTTATGAGCGAAGAATTCGAAATCACTGGAGAGATGGTGCGCGCGCGCCCAGAAATACTCAGCGATGGCTATCAGGTGGGTGACAAGCTGCCCGGTCGTATTCTGCACGCTAAATACAGCCGCTATATGCAAAAGCTGGCCGCCGAGGCACCCGAACTGGTTAATGAACTGGCCCAAACCGGCGCCCGCTTCACGCACCATTCGTCTATTGCCCCGACCGGCACCATCAGTCTGTCGATTGCCAATAACGCCAGTAACGGCATCGAGCCAAGCTTTGCGCACCACTATAGCCGTAATGTGATTCGCTCAGGCCGCAAGACCAAGGAAAAGATAGATGTTTTTTCCTTTGAACTCTTGGCTTACCGCCAACTGGTCAATGATCAGGCCATGCCTTACAGCGACGCGGCCGATGCGCAGCTGCCGGACTATTTCCGCTCCGCCGATGATATAGCGCCGAAAGAGCATGTGGACATTCAGGCCGCGGCACAGAAGTGGATCGACTCGTCGATCTCCAAGACCGCCAACGTGCCTACTGACTACCCGTTCGATGACTTTAAAGATATTTATCTCTACGCCTATGAACAGGGCCTCAAGGGCTGCACCACCTTCCGTTTTAACCCGGAAGCGTTCCAGGGCGTACTGGTCAAAGAAGTCGATCTGGCCAACACCACCTATCGCTTCAAACTGGCCGACGGCTCCACCATGGAAGCCAAAGGCAATGAGATGATTGAATACGATGGCGAAACCCATTCAGCTGCCAACCTCTTTGATGCGCTCAAAGAAGGCTACTACGGGAAATTTTAAGGATGACTACGATGAAAAAGATTGACCAAAAGATCGTCGGCTATGAAGTCGTCACGGCAGACAAACAAGCCCTCGCNAAGGCTGAATCNGACGCNGTTGATCGCCGTGCCATCGTGCAGATGCACGAAGCGGTCGAGCGACCCGAGATGCTGATCGGCTCGACCTACAAGATTAAGACGCCGATGTCAGAACACGCCATGTACGTCACCATCAATGACATGCTGCTCAACGAAGGCACCAGTCATGAGATGCGCCAACCCTTTGANATCTTTATCAACTCAAAGAACATGGAGCATTACCAATGGGTTGTGGCNCTNACGCTGCTGATCTCNGCGGTNTTCCGTAAGGGCGGCGATATCACCTTTATCGTCGACGAACTGAGCGCGGTGTTTGACCCGCANGGCGGCTACTTTAAGCGTGGCGGTAAGTTTATGCCCTCACTGGTGGCCGAGATTGGCGATGTGGTCGAGAAGCATCTGAAGATGATCGGCATGATCACCAACGATCAGCTCGATGTGCATCAGAAGAAGATGATTCAAGAGAAACGAGCCGAATACGAAGCCCGTCAGGCCCAGCCAGCCGCCGGTGATGACAGCGACGAGGGTAACTTCCCGCCCGATGCTCAGCTTTGCAAGCTGTGCAGCACCAAGGCCGCCATCGTGATGGACGGTTGCCTGACCTGCCTGAACTGTGGTGATTCGAAATGCAATTAAGGCCCGCCGACTAAGCGATGGCCTCAATCGCTTGACCCGTCCTAATATATGTTGACGGTTTTTATTGAGCCAACTGAGCATCTCAGTTGGCTTTTTTGTGTTCGGTCATTTTGCATTCGGTCCTTACGGCTGGTTGCGGTCTCCTCCTCTGGCAATCGACCTTCTTAGGGCCTTAGGCTTTAGGCTTTAGGCTTTAGGCCTGTTAGTCGGCAAGTTTATGGCCAGCACTTGGGCCACATTGTAAGCACATTGGTCTAAGTTTTGAGCGGCATTGTCGAGCGCTTCTGCTAAGGTACAACTTCCCGGCACAATGGAGAAGCAGGCCGCAATCCCCACCTCATTCAGTTTTTCCAATCGACCGGAAAGACTGCCACACAGCGCAATCGCCGGTACGCCCTTTTGTTGCGCTCTTAAAGCCACGCCGACCGGAACCTTACCGTGAAAGCTTTGTTCATCCAGGCTTCCTTCACCGGTAATGACCAGATCGGCATTCTCCAATTGGCTATCGAATTCTAAGATCGATAACATTAGCTCAATACCCGAATAAAACGCTACTGGGAAATATTGCATAAGAGCAAAGCCCGCGCCACCTGCGGCACCGGCTCCTGGGGCATGACGG
>JGI20153J14295_10000825_pt1 | contig 25145 bp, 26 predicted proteins | sample COG_03_FD_14295 | JGI IMG/M metagenome (IMG submission 14295) | reverse complement strand
GTGTCAACAGCATCAAAAGTTTTGGGTGGTAAAACTTCAGATATTAAAGTCATTAATCCTTCTTGAAAACCATCTATGTGGATGTAGGGAATTAATGTTAATACAAATAGCATGAAAGGAAAAATTGCCATAAAAAAACTATAGGCAATACCTCCAGCACGAGTTGTTAATGCTCCTTCAACGATACCAATAATATACATTTCTAAAACATCATATAGTGACATACCCTCTAGACCTGGAATTTTTATTTTCTTCCCAAATCTAACAGTATAGTAACCACTGGAATTTTTGCAAGTTTGTCTTCTATTTCTTTACTCATTTAATTTATTCTACAAGTATTTAGTTAACGGCTTTTAAACTTAAATCCATATTGTAAACTGAATGGGTTAACGCTCCAGATGAAATATAATCCACACCACATTCTGCATATTTTAGAATGGTATCTTCATTGATACCACCAGAAGATTCTGTAAAACATTTTCCATTAATTAAAGCAACTGCTTTTCTAGTATCTTCAAATGAAAAATTATCAATCAAAATCCTATATACTCCATCATTTTCAAGAATTTCCTCAATTTCAGAAATACTTCTTGCTTCTACAATAATTTTTAAATCTAATTTATTATTGATTAAATAATTTTTAGTCTTTGTAATTGCCTCTGAAATGCCTCCTGCAAAATCTATATGATTGTCTTTAATCATTATCATATCGTATAATGCAAAACGATGATTCTCCCCTCCTCCTATTTTTACAGCCCATTTCTCTAACGCTCTGATGCCTGGAGTAGTTTTTCTTGTATCTAAAATTTGAGTTTTTGTTCCTTTCAATTTATCTACAAAAAAAGCAGTTTTAGTAGCAATCGCACTCATTCGCTGCATAGCGTTTAATATAAATCTTTCTGCTTTTAAAATGGATTGAGAATTTCCTGAAACTTGAAAAACAACGTCTCCATGACTTACCTCAGATCCATCATCAATAAAGCTTTCTACCTGCAGATCCTTATCAAAATATGTAAATGCTTTTTTAGCAAAAGCTACACCAGCAATAATCCCTGTGTCTTTGACCAATAAATTAGCTTTTCCCATTAGCATTTAGAGGAATACAAGATAATGAGGTATGATCTCCATCTCCTAAATCTTCTCTGTACCCATTTTTAATAATGAGGTCTAATTCTTTTTCAAATTGTTGAGTAGAGATCATACTTTTATATTATACAAGCTAAAATACAATTAAATGAGAAAATTGATGACAATAATTGTAATTTTGAAAAATGAAAATAAAACTGCTTGTTATTGGTAAAACAGATGACAAAGATTTAGGCCAACTCATTAAAAAATACCAACAAAGGTTAAATCACTACATAAACTTTGAAATAGAAATCATACCTGACATTAAAAATGTAAAGAATTTAAGCCAACTGCAACAAAAGGAAAAAGAAGGTGAATTGATTCTTTCTAAACTTAAAAATACTGATCAATTGGTTTTGTTAGATGAAAAAGGAAAAGAATTTCGGTCTTTAGATTTTGCTTCTTATTTGCAGAAGAAAATGAATTCAGGCATCAAACAATTAGTTTTAGTTATTGGAGGCCCTTATGGGTTTTCTGAAGCGATCTATAAAAAAGCCACTGGAAAAATATCATTATCTAAAATGACTTTTTCCCACCAAATGATTCGTTTGTTTGTAGTAGAGCAATTATACAGAGGCTTTACTATTCTTAAAAATGAGCCTTATCATCATGAATAAATAATCTTATTTAAATATTTTAAAATCTAAATCTTAAATTAATTAGTTTAGTAAAATGAAACTAGTCTTTGCCACAAATAACCTGCATAAGTTGAGAGAAGTACAAGAAATGCTCTCTAATGCTATAGAAGTGCTTTCTTTAAAAGATATTGGTTGTTTTGAAGATATAGAAGAAACTGAAAGTACTCTGGAGGGTAATGCCAAATTAAAAGCTGATTATATTACTGAAAAGTATGGATTTGATTGTTTTGCTGATGATACTGGACTAGAAGTAGAAGCTTTAGATGGAAANCCAGGAGTGTATTCTGCTAGATACGCTGGAGAACATGGAAATGCAGAAAAAAATATGGAAAAACTTCTTAATGAACTTCAAAATAAATCAAGTAGAAAAGCAAAATTCAGAACTATTATTGCTTTAAATCTTAAAAATAAACAATACCTTTTCGAAGGAATCTGTGATGGTGAAATTTTAAATGAGAAATCAGGAGTAAAAGGTTTTGGTTATGATCCCATCTTCAAACCAAAAAATGCTTCATCCTCATTTGCTGAGATGAACTCAGAAGAAAAAAATATAATTTCTCACAGGGGTATTGCCATTCAAGAATTGGTTCAATTTTTAAATTCATTATAATTGATGATTCAAAAATCATACACAAAACAATTTATTACACTTTCTTTTGTGTTGGTTATGTTGTTACTACTAAGCATTAGTTCAGGTTCTGTAGCTATTCCTATTGATGAAATCATAGCTATTTTGTTAGGAAATAACAGTTCCAAATCTAGTTGGTATACAATTATTCTTCATTTTAGACTTCCAAAAGCAATTACTGCCATGCTTGTTGGTTCTGGCTTGTCTATAGCTGGTTTGTTAATGCAAACTCTTTTTAAAAACCCATTAGCTGGTCCATTTGTATTAGGTATTTCCTCAGGAGCTAGCCTTGGGGTGGCTATTTTAATTTTAGGTGCTGGTATCTTTGGTGGAGTTCTAACCGTTATATCATTTTCTAGTTGGGGCTTAGCAATTGCTTCAAGTTTGGGAGCAGCTATTGTTTTACTGGCTGTATTAATAACCGCTCATAAGGTAAGAAATACGATGAGTATTTTAATTATTGGTTTGATGTTTGGTACAGTTACCTCTGCAATTATTAGTGTTTTTACTTTTTTTAGTGATGCAGAAAAAATTCAACAATTTATATTTTGGGGGTTTGGAAGTTTGGGGAATCTGTCTTGGAATGAAATACTTGTTTTTTTTATAATATACCTGATATCGATTCTGACCTTGTTGAATGTGATAAAACCTTTAAATACTTTTCTGCTTGGTGAAAACTATGCCAAAAGCTAGGAATTAATATTAAAAAAAATAGAAATATCATTTTAATCATTACTAGCTTATTAACTGGGGTTACAACAGCTTTTGCAGGTCCTATAGCNTTTATTGGATTGGCAGTTCCTCATATTACAAAATTAGTTTTTAAAACATCTGACCATAAAATATTACTTCCTGCTGTTACCATTCTAGGAGCNATTATTTTGTTGATTTGTGATGTCNTTGCTCAATTACCAACAAGTGAATTTACTTTACCTATAAATGCTGTAACCTCACTAATTGGTGCACCAGTGGTGATTTGGTTATTAGTAAGAAAAAAGAAAATATACATATGAGTTCTTCAGTTAAAAATAGCATTGAAACAAAGAATTTGCATATTGGATATCAGCAAAAAAAATCTGTGTCAACGATTCAAAAAAACATCAACCTTCAATTACATAAGGGTGAATTTGTAGGTATTTTAGGTAAAAATGGAATTGGTAAATCCACGCTATTAAGAACACTTACAGGAGTTCAAGATGCTATTTCAGGAGAGGTATTCATTCAGGGAAAAAATATCCAATCTTACAACCTTAAAGAATTGTCTGGCCTAATTAGCCTTGTGCTTACGGAACGCCTTCCCGATAGTCAATTAACTGTTTATGAAATAGTTGCCCTAGGAAGACAACCTTATACAAATTGGATTGGTAGATTAGAAAAAAATGATATAGATAAAATCAATTGGGCTTTAGATCAAACAGAAACAATGTCCTTAGCTAACAGACATTTTAATGAATTAAGTGATGGACAATTGCAACGCGTTCTAATAGCTAGAGCATTAGCTCAAGATACCCAAATGATTATGTTAGATGAACCCACAGCTCATCTAGACATGCATCATACTATCAAAATCTTCAAACTTCTAAAAAAACTTTCAAAAGAAACAAATAAAACGATTATCATAACTACTCACGAAGTAAATTTAGCTATCAAATCTGCTGATCAGCTAATTTTATTGACGGATAAAGAAGTTATAGCTGGTAATAAAAAAGTACTCATTGAAAGAAACTCTTTCGATCATTTATTTTCATCAGAAATTATTAACTTTAACGCAAGTTTAGAACAGTTTATCGTAACTAAAGATTCATGATTTTTACTTTTACAAAATCATTAAATTATAATAATTCAATTTAAAGAAATAGCTTTATGAAAAATTTACTTTTATTATTTAGTTTTTTAGTGTTTACTTTCTCCGTTTCTTCTCAGAATAGGATAGATTTATCTGAAAAATATGCAGCTTCAATAACAGCTAAAGAAATAGGAAATCATCTATTTACATATGCCTCAGACGAATTTGAAGGAAGAAATACAGGAGAACCAGGGCAAAAGATGGCTGTTAAATATTTGAAAGATTTTTATATAGATCATAAAATCAAATCACCCATGGGGGGAGAAGATTATTATCAAGAGGTTCCTGCTAGCTATATGAATAAATTTAGTAGAAGAGGAGAATTGAAAGATTCTGAAAATGTAGTTGCTTTTATTAAAGGAACTGAAAAACCAGACGAAATTATTGTTATTTCAGCTCATTTAGACCATGTAGGTATGAATAAAGATGGAGAAGTTTTTAACGGAGCCGATGATGATGGATCTGGAACCATAGCTGTATTAGAAATAGCAGAGGCCTTTAAAAAAGCCGTAAATGATGGAAATGGTCCAAAAAGATCTATTTTATTCTTGCATGTTACTGGAGAAGAAAAAGGATTATTAGGCTCTCGTTACTACACAGAAAATCCAATTTTCCCCATAGCTAACACCATCGCTAATCTAAATATAGATATGATTGGGAGAGTGGATGAAAGGCACAAGGGTAATCCAAACTATGTATATTTAATTGGTTCTGATAAGTTAAGCACCTCTTTACATGAGGTTTCTGAGGCTATGAATACAAAATACACCTCCTTAGAACTAGACTACAAATACAATGACGAAAATGATCCCAATAGATTTTACTACAGATCTGATCATTATAATTTTGCGAAATTAAATGTACCTATCATCTTCTATTTTAATGGAACGCATGCAGATTATCATAAAGAAACTGACACACCAGATAAAATTAATTACGAGCAATTAGAAACTAGAACTCGACTTGTTTTTCATACTGCATGGGAAGTAGCTAACAGAGAAGCTACTATTGTAGCTGATAAGATTGAAAAAGCAGAGTAAAAAACTAACTGTCGTTTTATTAATGCAGTATTTTAAAAAGTAATTCCTTCATAATATCTTCGTGAGATTGGCTGGCCCCTACTCCTTTACTTTTTACATCAGCATCTCTTAACATGGAGATAACTTGAGCTACCTTTCGCATAGGGTAATTCCTGGCAGCAGTTACATAATCTGTAACAAAAAAAGGTCTAATACCCAGAGATTTGGCTACCTGATCTCTAGACTTATTCTGTAATCCGTGATAAATTAAGAGTTGAGTAAAAAAACTATTTAATAAAGAAATAGTCATTACTAGCGGGTTACTCTTGGGATTTTGGGCAAAATACTGTATGATCTGATTGGCTTTCAAAATATTTTTTTCTCCTACAGCTTTACGTAATTCAAAATTATTAAAGTCTTTAGAGATTCCAATATTATCCTCTATATGATCAGGAGTAATAATAGTATTTTGAGGTAGGATCGTGATGAGTTTTTCTAACTCATTATTAATTTTACTTAAATCTGTTCCTAAAAAATCTACCAACATTTGAGCTGCTTTTGGTTCTACTTGATAGTTTTTACCACCTAGTACTCTTCTTATCCAATCTGCAACTTGATTTTCATACAAGCGTTTGCTTTCAAATACCAACCCTACTTTATGAATAGCTTTAAACAAAGCTTTCCTTCTGTCCAGTTTCTTATACTTATAATTAAGTACCAGCACAGTAGATGGTTGAGGATTGCTAGCATAAGAAGCTAATTTTTCAATAGTTCTACTTAAATCTTGAGCTTCTTTTACAATAATCACTTGCTTTTCAGCCATCATTGGAAAACGCTTAGCAGCTCCTATAATATCTTCAACAGTAACATCTCTCCCATACATCACTGTTTGATTAAAACCTTTTTCTTCTTCCTCTAGAATAGTATCTTCAATAAAATCTGAGATTTTATCAATATAATATGATTCCTCACCCATTAAAAAATAGATAGGCTTTACCACTCCATTTTTAATGTCAGAAACTATTTGATTTATTTCATTCATACGATACTTACTTATGTAATATACAAAACCATTAATCTAGTTTTTACTACATTTAACCCCATGCAAAAACTGAATTTTCCATCTTATGCATTCAAACTCAAATCTAGCGAAAATAAGACACTTATTTTTGATATCGTTAGAAAAAAATATGTGATTTTAACACCTGAAGAATGGGTGCGACAACATGTGGTTCATTTCTTACTAAAAGAAAAGAACTACCCTATATCTTTAATTGCCGTAGAAAAACAACTCAAAATAAATACAAGAATTAAAAGAACTGATATTGTAGTATATAATAAACAAGGAACTCCTGAATTATTAATTGAATGTAAAGCACCTAGTGTAAAAATAACACAGACTACTTTTGATCAAATTGCACGATATAATCTCACTGCAAATTCTAATTATTTAATGGTAACCAATGGCTTAGCTCATTATTTCTGTCAAATAGATAGTACTAAAGAAGCTTATATTTTTTTAGAGGATATTCCAAGCTACTAATTTTAGCATCTATTTAGTAACAAGAACGATTTAGATGTACTAGATTTGTAAACTTGAAAACAGCCATAGTCATATTAAATTGGAACGGTAAAAAATTGTTAGAACAATTTTTACCATCTATTGTTAATTTTAGTTCAGAATTAGCTGATATCTATGTGGCTGATAATGCAAGCACTGACAACTCCATAGAGTATATAAAAGAATTTTTTCCTTTAATACATATAGTAGAAAACACCACTAATGGTGGGTATGCTAAAGGATATAATGACGCTTTAAAAAGTATTGATGCAGATATCTACTGTTTAATAAACTCTGACATTGAAGTATCTCAAAATTGGATCTCTCCAATTTTAGAAGTATTTAAGAAAGAGAAAAATACTGCTATAATTCAGCCAAAAATACTCGATTATAAACAGAAGGATACTTTTGAGTATGCTGGTGCTGGAGGTGGCTTCATAGATTTGTATGGCTATCCGTATTGTAGAGGACGTGTATTTAATGATATAGAAAAAGACACCAAACAATTTAATGATGTAGCGAATATCTTTTGGGCATCAGGTGCTTGCTTCTTCATAAGATCAAAAGTATACCATCTTTTAAATGGGTTTGATGAAGACTATTTTGCGCACCAAGAAGAAGTTGATTTATGTTGGAGAGCACAAAATGAAGGTTATGATGTAAAATATAACGGAAACTCATGTGTATATCATATAGGTGGTGCTACCTTACAAGAAACCAATCCTCAAAAAACATTCTTAAACTTTAGAAATAGTTTACTTAATGTCATTAAAAATGTACCCAAACAATGGTTTTTATTTGTTGTTTTTTCACGTTTAGTGCTAGATGGAGTCGCAGGAGTCAGGTTTTTAGTAGAACTTAGGCCTGTTCACACTTGGGCTATTATTAGAGCTCACTTAAGTGTGTATAAGAATTTTTATAAATTTTTACAGAAAAGAAAAAGGCTACAAAAAAAGCTTGACTATAATCTTCATACAAGTATTGTATGGCAATATTTTATTTTAAGAAGAAAAAAATTTAAAAATCTTCGATAGAAGACTAAAGGATCTCTACACTACCCTTTCCCTCTCTAATAACTATAGGTTCAGCCTCTGTTAGATCTATAATTGTTGAAGCATGATTATCTCCAAAACCACCGTCTATTACCCCATCTACTAAATGTTGCCATTTTTCAAAAATTAATTCTGGATCTGTAGTGTACTCTAGTACATCATCTTCGTCATGAATAGAGGTAGATATAATTGGATTTCCTAATTCTTCTACTATGGCTAATGCTATAGAATTATCAGGGATTCTAATTCCAACAGTTTTTTTCTTTTTAAATACTTTAGGCAATGATTTACTACCTGGAAGTATGAATGTATAAGGACCAGGCAAAGCCCTTTTAAGAAGTTTGTAAGTTGGTGTATCTATTTGCTTTACATAATCAGAAAGATGACTTAAATCATTGCATATAAACGAAAAGTTAGCTTTCTCTAATTTTACTCCTTTTATTCTTGCTATCTTTTCAATTGCTTTGGTATTGGTAAAATCACATCCTAACCCATAAACAGTATCTGTCGGATATATAATAAGCCCACCTTTTTTGAGAACATCAACAGCTTTTTTGATTTCTATAGGATTAGGATTGTCTTTATATATTTTTATAAAAAATGCCATAAAGCAATAACTAAGAGGAAATTACTTTTTATCAACTAACCTAAAACCTTCTCCATGTATATTTAATATTTCAACGCTTTCATCTAATTTTAAATATTTTCTGAGCTTCGCAATATAAACGTCCATACTCCTTGAGGTAAAGTAATTGTCATCTCTCCATATTTTTGTTAATGCCAGTTCTCGGGGCATTAGATCGTTTTTGTGTAATGCTAACATTTTAAGAAGTTTACTTTCTTTAGGTGAAAGTTTTTGGGGTTCATTTTCGCCTACAGACAAGTGACGCAACTTAGAATTAAAGAAGAAACTTCCAATTTCAAATTCAAATTGTTCGTCTTCAGCTGATGTATCAGATTCTTTTCTTTGTAAGATTGCTTTAATTTTAAATAATAAAACTTCGGAGTCAAAGGGTTTATTCAAATAATCATCTGCACCTACTTGATAGCCTCTTAGAACATCCTCCTTTAAAGTTTTAGCTGTTAAAAATATAATTGGAATTTCTTTGTTACTTGAACGAATATCTTTAGCTAAAGAAAAACCATCCTTACGAGGCATCATTACGTCTAAAATACATAGATCAAAATCATTGTTTTTAAACATAATTAATCCTTCAATACCGTCTTTAGCATGCGTAACATTATAGTCATTTAATGCTAAATAATCTTTTAATACTGTTCCGAAATTTGGATCATCTTCTACTAATAAAATTTTTTTACTTCCCATGTTTTTGATTTTATATTAATGGTAACTTAATTGTGAACGTACTTCCTTTTCCTTTTTCACTTTCTACAAAAACTGTTCCATGATGAGAGTCTAGAATTTCTTTAACGTATGCCAATCCTAACCCATGCCCTTTAACATCATGAATATTTCCTTTTTGTTCTCTATAAAATTTATTGAAAATTTGTTTTTGTGCATTTTTACTGATACCAATACCCTCGTCTATTATTTTTATAATTAAATTCTTATTGGTATTTTGTGTAAAAACATCAATTTTAGGTCTATTGTCTGAGTACTTTAAGGCATTTTCTAACATATTAACCAAGACATTAGTCATATGAAACTGATTAACTAAAATTTCTGATTGAATAGCTTCAAAATTAGTTGTTATGGTACCTTTCTTATCATTTGATAATAGACTTACGTGAGATATAGCATCATTTATAACATCATGCATATCTAACGCTTCCTTATTAATTTCTACTTGTTTTTTCTTTAATCTAGAAATTCTTAAAACATTTTCTACTTGACCATGCATTCTTTTATTCTCATCTCTAATCATTTTTACATATCTCAAAATCTTTTCCTGATCATTTATTATTTTTGGATTTATTATTGAATCTAATGCTAAATTTATGGTTGCTATTGGAGTTTTAAACTCATGAGTCATATTGTTAATGAAATCAGTTTTTATTTCAGAAATTTTCTTCTGTTTCACTAATTGATACAAAGAACCTGAAAAGGCGACTATAATAATGAATATGAAAAATAAGGACAATAATAAGATATATGAAATATCTGATAAAATGTGATTAGTTTTTTCAGGGAAGTCTATATAAAGAGTAAAATCACTAATTCCCTCCTCAGTAATAAATAAGGGGTAACTGATACTGTTTTGTGTGTCTATAGTGTAATAACCTGATTTTAATTTTGTAGCCAAACCATTATTATAAACGCCGTATTTAAAATCAATATTAATATTATATCTATTAAGTTCTTCTTTTAAAATGATATTTAATTCTCTATTATTGATTCTGTCCTCTATTGGAAAAGTTTTCTTGTAAAAATCTTTAAATACATCTGATAAAAGCTTTTTATCTAGATCCTCTACCCTATCAATACTTGAAAATGTATTGTCTTTAAAAGCACCTTTAAAATCATTATCGTTGATAATAAGAGTCCCCTTAAAAAAATCACTTTTTTTTGTAAATCTTTTGACTACTATAGAATCATTGTCATAAAATCCATTTTTATCTAGAATATCTAACACTGGGATTTTAAAATCTTCTTCTATAATAGTTGTTCCAAAAGAAAATCTACTTTTAGTTGTGGTATCAATCTGTTGAATAAGAAAATTTTTAATTTGTGCTTTATTTAAAAATCTCTTTGTTTCAATGAAGTTCTGTATTTTGTTATAGTATAAATCTTGCTCTTTAATTTGTAGTCTTTCAGAGACTCTTGCTAAAGCTTTTTTTACATCTCCTCCAAATTGAACATCTTTACTTTCTATGGCATTTTTACTCCAATATAACTGAACTGATATGATTCCAATGAGCGATATACTCATTAGTAGAACAATTAGAACAAAAATTCTTTTTCCCATAAATCAAAAATAACCCTATGCGGTAAGTATTTTTCTATTTTAACGTAGATTAACACTAGAACTTAATTTTCAGGTAAATTTTAACATAATTTATGAATTATCCTAAGTGAAAAGCATTTTTTTTGTTAAAATATTATATAATTTTTTAATTTTTAACAAAGTTTCCTCTTTTTCAATATTATTTATAATGTAATTAGAAAGTAAATTTCGTTTAACCTCTGTCCATTGATTATTCATAATATTATGAACTATATCTTCTGTTATATCATCCCTTTTCATAATTCTTTTAATCCGAATATTTTTAGGTGAATTTATAGATATAATTATATCACAAACAGAAGAACCATTTGTTTCAAAAATAATAGCATTTTCATATATAACAATGGTATTTTTATTTTGACTTTCAACAAATCTCTTAAAGTGATATTTTACTTGAGGATGAACAATAGCATTCAAAATCTTTAATTGATGAGGGTTTTTAAAAACTAAAGAAGAAATATATTTTCTATTTAAGACACCATTATCATAGCTTTTTTTACCAAAAGCATCGATAATTTTATCTTTTATAATTACTGATTTATTCATGAGTAATTTTGCCTCTTTATCTGCATGGAAATAAACAGTGTTCTCAAAAGAACATAAAGCCATAGCTACATAAGACTTTCCACTACCTATTCCTCCTGTTACACCAACAATCATAGTTGTTTATTTATTAAAAAGTCTATCTTTTGAGGGGATATTCTAGCATTCTTTATCATGGATGAACTCTTTACTAACTTGGGCATCAAATAAGGTAAATTATTATCCTCAGAAATACCATAGTCACATTCTATTAAAAAAGTTGAGCTATCAATTTTATTAAAATTTGAAAGAGCAATTCTATAAGTAACTTTTACAAATTTTGGGAAAGTGTTGATTTGTTTTCCTTCAGGTATATTTAAAACCTTTATAGGAACATCTACAGACCCCTCTGTAAATCTTTCAACTGATGCAGTTATTAGAACTTTATCTTTCTCTGCTCTTACATTAGAATCAGGATTGAACTCTTTAATAGCTACAAACTCATTAATTGAAACATTTAGCTCTTTCTTTTGCAACAAACTGGTTGAAATATAGGAAATAGTGTCTAAAGTTGATTTTGGGCCTGTTAACAAGATAGAATCTGGTTGTATTAAAATAGAATTATTTAATTCAAAACCGTCTGCAAATGTGAGTTCAGATGTTAGTTTTACTAGTACCTTTTTTTGATTTAAAACCCCAAGATTAAAGTGTATAGAATCTTTTATAAAATAGGCTACTTCAACACCAGTATTCATTTGTTTTTGAACTGACAGTTTTTGCTGGGATAATAATAAATAATAATTTGTTAATGACTTACCATAAATATTAGAAGCATCAATTGTTAACTTCCGAGGTGATACTTTTGAAGATATTAATTTAAAACCAGTAGCTTTAATCCGAATGTCTATATACTTCAAGGGTTTTTCTTGAAGTAATTTATTACTAGGTAAATTTATATAGCTAACTGGGTATTTTATTGAAGTGTCATACTCTTTAGATAACTTAGTCATGAACCAAAAAACAACTGAAAGAATGGAAAACAAAATAAATGTGTAGTACAATTTATTTGATTTATTATTTTTTTTGTTCATTATATGAAGTATTTATTGCAAGCTAATTAATATGAGAGCAACCTCAAAATTAACCGCAAAAAAAAGCGAACTAAAATTAGTTCGCTTTTTTATTTTCAATTAAAAATTATTTTTTTTTGGGAGTTGGTAAGAATTTCTTACTTAAATCTACAGAGATTGCAGCTTTCTCAAATTTAATTTTTCCTGCTCCAGTTTCTATAGTTACAGTATTATCCTTATCATTTAATTCAACCAACTTTCCGTGAATACCACTTGAAGTTACTACTCTTGAACCTTTTTTTAATTCTGATATAAACTTTTTTTCTTTTTTTCTTTTTCTATTTTGAGGTAATATCATGAACAAATAAAAAACTGCTAAAAGAGCTATCATTGGAAACATCATACTACCAAAACCTTCAGAAGGTGTAGTCGTTTGTAATATTAATAATTTAATCATTTATTATTATTTTTTTACTGTTGATGAAGCCTTTGGAGTAACAGAACCTTTTAATTTTAATATTTCTCTACCACGTGCTGTATTAGTAAAGAGTGTTAATGTTTTAGCCTGCCTATTAGGCTTACCTGCAGTATTAAAGTTTGCTAAAACCTCTGCTGAATCTCCTGGTTTTATAGGATTTCTTGGCCATACAGGAACAGTACACCCACATGAAGGTTGAACATTAGAAATTACTAAATCTGTTTTACCAGAGTTGGTTACCAAAAATTTTGCCTCAACAATTTCACCTTCGTTAACAGTTCCAAAATCATATTCAGTAATGTCAAATTGAATTTCTGCTGCTCCTTTACTAATTTCCGTATCTCTTTTTTTAGCAGTATCTACATTTTCCTTTTTTACTTTAGATGAAGCATTTCCTTCATTACAAGAAGTAAAAAAAACTACAGATAATGCTAATAATGATGTTGTTATTAATTTATTCATAATGTTATTATATTTTAGGTAAAAATAATAAATTAAAGCAAGCCTCTACCTACTTTAACAATTTTTTTATCTTTTAAGAACTCTCTTGAAAGTTTATCTAAAACACCATTAACAAAGTAGCCACTTTTTTCTGAAGAATAGTCTTTTGCTATCTCAATATATTCATTTATGGATACTTTAGTTGGAATAAATGGGAAATTTAAAAATTCACAAACTCCCATTTTTATTAAAATCATATCCATATCTGCAATTCTATCAGTCTCCCAGTTAGGTGTATGAATTTTAATATCATTTTCAAATGAATGATGATTTAGTATGACCTTTTTAAATAAATCTGTAGCAAAATCTTGATCATCTTGATTTTTATATAAACTACCTAACTTAAATGCATTGGCGGATTTTTGTTTGGTAAGAGACCTGACAACCCATGTATTTACAAATGGAATATCATCTACCCAAGTTATGTTTTCTCCCTCAAAATACTCGGCTAATTTTGTATTAGGAGCAACAATCTTCCTAAAAAAAGTAACCACAAAGTCTTTATCTGAATTAAAAGAATCATCTGAACTATTTAAATATTCAGAAAATATATCAGAATTTTGTAAAAGATCCCAAATGATTTTAATGTACTCGTCATCTTTTGACCAATTATCTAGATTTTGAGCTTCTTTGTAAAGGGTTAATGAAGAGCTTTCTGCTATTTTTTTTATCAGTATATTTTCAACAAATTTTCTGTTTGGTGACAGATCTTCTTCTGTAGCTAAATATTTTTTCTTTGAGATTTCCTGCTTTTCTTCTGCCAGTTTTTGAACTTCAACTAGTAAATCTAGAAGCAAAACATACAAATCAAACATTCTTTTAATACTGTACTTAATAAATTTCTCTTCTCTTAAAACATCATCATCATATGACTTTATCATTGCATATACTGATTGCATTACTTTCACCCGAATGTGTCTTCTATTGATCATTTAAAGAACCTAATAATTTATATGAAAAAAGCGAAAGATAATAAAATCAATCGCCTTGCAAAAATATAATTATTTCTTTAGGTGAGTTAAGAGTTTTTCTCTTTTTTACGATTATCTATTCTTTTTTGAGCAATATTGAATGCAGCTCTATGAGTAGTAATATTTTCTTTCTGTGAGAGTTTAAAAATTTCTAGTGTTGTATTGTAGATATTTTCTGTTTTTTTAAGACTTTCCTCTTTTGAATACCCCTCTAACTCTCCATAAACATTTATGATACCTCCAGCATTAATTAAGAAATCAGGAGCATAAGCAATCCCTTTTTCTTTTAATATTCTACCATGTTTTACCTCATCTGCTAATTGGTTATTAGCGGCACCAGCTATTACCTTAGTATTTAATTGATAAATAGTGTCATCATTAATCGAAGCACCTAATGCACATGGAGCATAAATATCTAGATCTAGGTTATAAATGTCATTACCTAATATAACATTGGTATTGTATTTTTTAGACAACTCTTCTAGTCGATTTTCGTTTATATCATTAATGATGACTTGCGCGCCTTCATCAGAAACCAATTTCACTAAAGTTTCTCCTACATGACCAACACCTTGAACTAATATCTTTTTACCATCTAAACTATCTGAACCAAATTTATGTTTTACAGCAGCTTTCATTCCCATATAAACACCGAAAGCAGTTACTGGTGAGGGGTTTCCGGAACCTCCGTTAGACTCAGATATTCCAGTAACATGAGGTGTTACTTCTCTAATAATATCCATATCTCTAGTTTCCATCCCAACATCTTCTGCAGTTATATACCTACCACTCAAAGAATTAACAAATTCTCCGAATTTTCTCATCAAAGCATCATTTTTTTGAGTTTTAGCATCTCCAATGATAACTGCCTTACCTCCTCCTAAATTCAACCCTGTAATAGCAGATTTATAAGTCATCCCTCTAGAAAGACGCAAAACATCATTTAAAGCATGCCATTCACTCTGATAAGTCCACATTCTTGTACCTCCCAATGCAGGACCCAAAACAGTATTGTGTATACCAATTATTGCTTTTAAACCTGTATCTTCGTCGTTGCAAAAAACAATTTGTTCATGACCGTCAAAAGATAGTTGTCCAAATACGGGATCTTTCTTTATCAAGTCATTATTAATAATATTTGATGTCATAAGTAGTTTTTGATTTAATTTAATATTTTACGCAATCCTTAAAATATAAAGCACAAAAATACGATATCTTCAAATAAAAGCAAATTAATTGACTTCAAATTATCAATATATTAATGAAATAATTATTAATGAAATCATTAAAATATCTAAATAAGTATTTTATAAAATATAAATGGAGATTACTAGTAGGGATTTTTATTACTATTCTCTCAAAGATTTTAGCACTTCAAATACCTGTAATTATCAGAAAATCTTTGAACTCAGTTGAAGATTTTATTAAAAATGACATCATAGATAAATCTACTATTGAAAATCAATTGTTTTGGAATTTATTAACTATTGTAGGGGTAGCTGTTTTAGCTGGTATACTAACATTTATCATGAGACAAATGATCATAGTTACATCCAGGTTAATAGAATTTGATTTAAAAAATGAAATTTATGAGCAGTATCAAAAACTTCCTATAAATTTTTATAAAAAAAATAGAACTGGAGACCTCATGAACAGAATAAGTGAGGATGTTTCAAAGGTTAGAATGTATTTTGGACCAGCTTTAATGTATTCGATAAATATGATTTTTTTATTTGTAGTAGGTTTCACTCAGATGACTAAGATTGATCCTACATTAACAATGTATACACTCATACCCTTTCCCATACTGTCTATATCAATATTCTATATAAGTAAAGTAATCAATCAAAGAAGCACTATTGTTCAAGAATATTTATCCAAACTAACTACATACAATCAAGAGTTTTTCTCGGGTATAAACGTTGTTAAATCTTATGGCATAGAACCAATGGTAATTGAAGGTTTTAATAAACTAGCTGATGAAAGCAAAGAGAAGAATATTGACCTATACAAAGTTCAAGCATTATTTTTTCCTTTGATGATATTATTAATTGGAATTAGCAATTTAACGGTTATTTATGTTGGTGGAAATCAATATATAAATGGAGAAATTCAAATTGGAGTCATTGCTGAATTTATGTTGTATGTAAATATGTTAACATGGCCAGTTGCAGTGGTAGGATGGGTTACATCTATGGTTCAGCAGGCTGAAGCCTCTCAAAAAAGAATTAATGAATTTCTTAAAGAAGTTCCAGAAATACAAAATACCACTTCAGATTCATTTAAAATAGAAGGAGATATTGAGTTTAGAAATGTGTCAATTACCTATGATGATACCAATATTACAGCTTTAAAAGATGTAAGTTTTTCAGTAAAAAAAGGGCAAAAAGTGGCAATTCTCGGCAAAACTGGTTCAGGAAAATCCAGCATCACAAACCTAATTTCTAGACTTTATGATGTAGATAATGGGACTGTGTTAATCGATAACACACCTATCAAAGAAATAAATTTAATTGATTTGAGAAAAGATATAGGCTTTGTTCCACAAGATCCTTTTTTGTTTTCAGATACAATTTCTAATAATATCAAATTTGGTAAAGAGAAAGCAACAAATCAAGAAATTATAAATGCTGCAAAAAAAGCAGTAGTTCATCAAAATATTCTGGACTTTAAAGATGGATATAACACTATTCTTGGCGAAAGAGGTGTTACTTTGTCAGGAGGTCAAAAACAACGAGTTTCTATTGCTAGAGCTATCATTAAAAATCCTCAGGTATTAATTTTTGACGATTGTTTATCTGCTGTTGACACGGAAACTGAGGAGAGAATATTAACAAACTTGGAGCAAGTTTCTAAAAACAAAACTACTTTCATTATTAGTCACCGTGTTTCCTCAGCAAAAAACGCCGATCAAATTATCATACTAGATGAAGGAGAAATTATTCAGCAAGGCCCTCATAATCAACTAATAAATGAGAAAGGATACTACAAAGAGCTTTATGAACAACAACTTTTAGAAAAAGAAAACTAAAAGTATATTTTGCCAAGTAAAATATTTTACTAGATTTGTTGCTTAATTATTATAAAATAGATAATCAAGAGTTATGGGAGATAGAGTTCAGCAAGAAGAAATATTTTCACAAGTATTAAGAGCAGGGAGAAGAACATACTTTTTTGACGTTAGGTCTACAAAAGCAGATGATTACTACCTAACGGTAACAGAAAGTAAAAAATTTACTCATGATGATGGTTCATTTCATTACCAAAAACATAAAATATATCTATACAAAGAAGATTTTAGTGATTTTAAAGAAATGTTAGCGAAAGCAACTGACTATATTTTAGATGAAAAAGGATCAGAGGTAATTAGTGAGCGTCACCAAAAAGATTATAAAAAAGAAGAAGATCAAGAAGCTACTGAAGAAAAAACAACGGAAAGTTTTACTGACGTTAGTTTTGATGACATATAAACTACTATTCAAATTCAATTACAAAAAAGCTTTCAATTAATTTTGATTGCTTTTTTATTTTAAAACACTTTTTATAGTATTTGTTTTATTACTAGTCTCTAGCCATTCATCTTCAGGATTACTATCTAAAGTTATACCTCCACCAACATAAATAGCTGCACACGTATCTATAATTTCTACACAGCGAAGATTTACAAATAATTCGGTTTTTAAATTGGTGTTAATTTCACCCAAAAAACCAGTGTAATAGCACCTATCATAATTTTCATTTTGTAAAATAAAATCTTTTGCGGCAGCTTTTGGCAATCCACACACAGCAGGGGTTGGATGTAAAGTATCTAATAAACTCTTGAGTTCAAAATCACCAATAGTACCTTTTATGTCGGCTTTTAAATGAAGTAAATTACCCGCTTTAATAGTGTAGGTGTCAGAAACTGAAAAGTTTTTTAAAATTATCCCGTTTTTCTGATTTTTTATTTGAGAAACAATATAATCTAATACAAATTGATGTTCTTCTTTTTCTTTTGTTCCCCAAAAAGGGTTCATATTTCCTTTAAAAACTTGTGTACTTGCTAAGGCAGTTGTGTGAAACTCTCTTCTGTTTAAAGTAACTAACCTTTCAGGAGTAGCACCCATCCATAAACCGATTTTTGGATGAAACCAAACATAAACAAACGCATTTTCATATTTACAAAGTAATCTTTGAAAGATTGATAGAATATCAATACTATCTATCTTAATAATTTCTTTTCTTGACAGTACAACTTTTTTAAATTGGTTGTTTTTAATAGCGTCAATTCCAGAAATGACTAGATTTAAATGTCTCTTTTTATCAGATACGGGTTGATGAAAACTATTTGATGTTGAATTTATAGAATCATTTACAAATTCATCTTCATAAACTTTAGATTTACTTTTTAAAAAAATGATTGAGGGATAGTGGTTATGAAAAGGGGCAAAAACAAAACCTTCCTCCTTATAAGATTCGGAGTATTTAATTGAGGAATCATCACATAGATATGTGTTTATTTTATTAGAATTTGGCTTTCTAAAACTAACAAATGGAAGATTGTTTTTATGAGATGCTAAGATTTTTTTGAAGATTGAACTCAATTTAACTATTTTGAAATTCTAAATTATTTTTTTTGAAGAACAATATTTGTCATTTTACAAATTGAAATCAATTGTTCCATTTCATCAACAATTCTAACCTCCCACAAGTGAGTAGACCTACCTTTGTGAATATTTCTTGCGGTTGCAAATACCTCTCCTTCTTTTTTGCTTTTTATATGATTAATTGTTAATTCTATTCCATTAATAAATTGCTTGTCTCCATCGATAAAAAAATGTGAAGCGGCACTACCAACAGACTCTGCTAGAGCAGCAGTTGCACCACCATGAAGCTGACCGTATGGTTGATGGACTCTTGAGTTTACAGGCATTTTTGCAGTCAAAAAATCTTCGCCAACGTCTATGTACTCAATATCTAGAGTTTCCATTAATGTGTTTGCAGATTTTTTATTAAAACCTTTTAAAATCTCACTTTTATTCATGCTAATTCTTTTATTTGGCAAAAATACATATAAAATATTGTAATTTTGAGATTGAAATTAGCAATAGAAGATGTACAAAATTAGAGTTATCTTAGATACAAAAGAAGATATTATTAGAACAATACTTGTTGACGATCATTTAAATTTAGAAACACTGCACTTTACCATTGCAAAATCTTTTGATTTTGGTGGTTCAGAGATGGCTTCATTTTACAGAACTGATGATGAATGGAATGAAGGTGAAGAAATACCTTTATTTAATATGTCTGAAGCAGGAGAAGGAATATATATGAAAAATTGTTTCATCAAAAACACCATCCCTACTTCAGGAGATAAATTAATTTATGTCTATGATTTTTTAAAAATGTGGACTTTTTACGTTGAGGTTATTGAGGTATCTGCAGGCACCCAAGACAATTTACCTAAAACCATTTTATCGGTTGGGCAAATTCCTACAGAAGCCCCTGAAAAAGAATTTATTGCAAAACAATCTAATGAAGATTTTGAAGATGATTATGGTAGTGACTTTAACGATAACTTTGAAAGCTTGGATGACGTAGATTTTGATCAATACTAGTAAAATCTAGTAAGTTTTTTATTTAGTAGTGTAAAGAAATTTTATTCATTTTGCATGTAACAACACACATACATACTCGTCTTATTATATGAATTTAATAGATTAAGATATTGGAAACAATTTTATCTCTCAAAAATCTTGACAAAAAATTTGGTCGAGTTCACGCAGTAAATAACTTATCTTTTGATATCCAAAAAGGGAATGTATATGGTATTTTAGGCCCTAATGGAAGTGGAAAATCTACCACTCTGGGAATTATTTTAAATGTTGTTAATAAAACCTCTGGTGAATTTAGTTGGTTTGATGGAAATCTTTCAACACATCAAGCCTTGAAAAAAGTTGGTGCTATTATAGAAAGACCAAACTTCTACCCTTACATGACTGCCATTCAAAATTTATCATTGATTTGTAAAATAAAAGATATCTCTACAGAAAAAATTGAGGAGAAACTAAAAATTGTTAATCTCTTCGAAAGAAGAAATAGTAAATTCAAAACCTATTCTTTAGGAATGAAACAAAGGTTAGCCATAGCCTCAGCTCTACTAAATAATCCTGAAATTTTAATATTAGACGAACCAACCAATGGTCTAGATCCTCAAGGTATCCATGAAATTAGAGAAATTATACAGAAGATAGCAAAAAATGGTACTACCATTTTACTAGCATCGCATCTTTTAGATGAGGTTGAGAAAGTATGTAGCCATGTAGTTGTTATAAGAGATGGAGTAAAATTATATAGTGGTAGAGTTGATAAAATGAGCGCCTCCCACGGTTTATTTGAACTCAACACAAATGACCCTAAAAATAAATTGATTTCTATTTTAAATAACAATAGCCATATTGGCTCTGTGAAAGAGGAAGGGGATTATATTATTGCATATTTAACTGAAGAAATGGAAGCCTCTGAGATCAACAACTATTTGTTTAAAAATGGAATTACAGTTTCTCACTTGGTCAAAAGAAAACCAAGCTTAGAAGAACAATTCCTTGATTTAACAAACAATAATTAAACACAACGATTAGATATGTTACGATTACTTTCTATAGAATTTCATAAATTTAAATACAATAAACCCAGTAGAATACTTACGTTAATATATTTTGGATTACTCACTTCAATTGCACTAATTGCTATCATAAAATTTGATATTGGTATTATTCAATTTCATTTAGCTGACATGGGTATTTTTAATTTCCCATACATATGGCACTTTAACACTTACATAGCATCTCTATTTAAGTTTTTTTTACTGTTGGTTATTGTCTCAATGATTTCTAATGAATACACATACAAGACACTGAAGCAAAACTTAATAGATGGGTTAAGTAAAAAAGAGTTTATTTTATCTAAATTCTACACCGTTATTGCTTTAGCTGGTATTTCAACACTTTTTGTCTTCATTGTTTCTTTGGTATTAGGTTTTATATATTCTGATTATAATGAATTTAGTATTATTTCAACTGATCTCGAATACCTCCTAGGTTTTTTTGTTAAGTTAGTAGGCTTCTTTTCTTTTGGACTCTTCTTTGGTATTTTAGTTAAAAGATCAGCTTTTGCCGTTGGGGCAATGTTTGTGTGGCTTATTTTAGAAAGTATTTTTAAAGGGTTTTTATTTTATGTTTTTAGAGGTTCAGAATCTATTTCAGAAAACGTTAATAATGTAATGATGTTTTTACCTTTTGAGGCCATGTCGAATTTAATTAAGGAACCCTTTTCTAGATTAGGAGCTGTACGATCTGTAGTAAGTTCTGTTGGGGAACAAATAAACAAAAGCTATGATGTTGAATTTTTAAATATCATGATAGTAATTGCATGGACTTCTATCTTTATTTATGGTTCTTATGCATTATTAAAAAAGAGAGATTTATAATACTTTTGCATTATATTTGGTACAACGATAAATACGTTTTAACAGATTGTATGTGCAAGAATTTTTTTTTCTCTTTTGTTTTTTTTTCGTTCATATGTTTATCTAGCTATGGTCAATTAAGCACCAAGCATTTCATTCCTCCTCTAACAAGTGCTGAATTTGGAAATGCCAACCCAGAAAATCAATACTTCTACATCTCAACACCAAGCATTCAAGATATATCTTATGTTATAAAACCAGTTGGGCAGCCAGCCTCCAGTGATATTACAGGAAATGTTTCTAATTCAAATTCTCAAGAAATATTTATAGGCACTGGAAATAACCAGCTTTTTGTTGAATCACCGAAAACTAGTGTTATTCACAATGATAAAGGGTATATTATTGAATCAAATAAACCTATCTATGTTTCCTTACGGTTATTAGCTGGAGGTGGTGCTCAAGCGGGTGCTCTGGTAAGCAAAGGTAACTCTGCTCTTGGAAACTCGTTTAGAGCAGGTTCTTTCACTAATGAAGTTCCTCAAGATAATTATTTAAATTTTGTTTCTGTAATGGCAACAGAAAATAATACTGATGTACAATTTTCTGATTTACCGGTAGGAATTTCTATTAAAAATTATTCTGGAACTTTTCCAATAAATATTTCTCTAAATGAAGGTGAGAGTTATATAGTTGCTACTAATAGCCTTGAAAACTCAATTAATACTGATGGATTAATAGGTACATTAATTGAGTCAGACAAGCCAATTGTTGTTAATGCAGGATCTGCAAACGGTAGTTTTCATAATGGTAATGGAAGAGATTATGGTATTGATCAAATTGTTGGTGATGATAAAATTGGTAATGAATACATTTTTGTAAGAGGTAACGGATTAAATGGGTGGGAAAATATTCTAATTGTAGCTCATGAAAATAATACTGATGTTTTTATAAATGATGATAATACCCCAAGTGCTTCATTAAATGAGGGAGAATATTACTTAATTGAAGGTGATAATTACACCTCAAATGGCAATATGTTTGTTCAAACTTCAAAAAATGTTTTTGCCTATCAAGGAATAGGTGCTAATGTTCAGGAAGCTAATCAAAGTTTATTTTTTGTACCACCTTTAAGTTGTGAAAACAAGGGAGGGGTTGATAATATCCCTTTTATTGAAAATATTGGAACAACTATTCTAACCGGAGGAATTACAATTGTTACTAATAGAGGCTCTATCGTTACAATTAATGAATTACCTATTGCTGATTTTGACACACAAGGTCCTTTTGATATCGAAGGAAACCCAGATTATGTTACTTATAAAGTTAGCAATTTATCTGGTGACGTTTCAATAAATAGTGATAATGAATTGTATTGTGCATATTTTAATCAAAATGGTGTAGCTACTTCTGGAAGTTTTTATTCTGGGTTTATATCAATACCAGAAATTAACTTTGAAACTAATATCTCATCATTAGGATATTGTATACCTAATATAACTTTAGAGGTTACTAATTCAACTTTGTTTGATTCCATAGAGTGGTTTTATGATGATGGTACTGGATTTGTGAGCACCGGAAATACAACTGAAACACTTGAGCCCTCTCTTCCGGGGAATTATAAATTAACGGGTACACTTGTTTGTTCTGGCTCTAATTTTGATTCTCAAATAATTCCAATAAGTTTATGTCCAGATGATTTTGATAATGATTTAATCATAGATAATGTAGATGTAGATTTAGATAATGACGGAATTCTAAATTGCGATGAATCATTCGGAAATGCCCTAATTGATTATACAGACATAAATTCTCCTATTTTAAATTTCCAAGATGGTTCTTCCGATATTTCATTTATTTCAACCAACCTAAATCAAACTGGAAATTCTAACATATCAGGAGATGCACTAAGCAACTTTTCATCTAACATAGACGCTAGTGCTAATTCAGAGTTAAAATATGTTCATGATTTAAATAAACCATCAAATATAGAATTCAAACAAAATACCACAACTAATCACACTATAGTTAGTGGAGAAACTTTCATATTAATTATCGGTCCAAATACAAAAAACATCACATTAATAGACCCTGATAATATCCTGTTAGTAGATACTGATTTTGATGATATCTTTGAAGAAGGAGTAACTAATTATTCTTCTGCTGAAATTCGTTTTAAATACAATCCAAACCCTAATGGTACTTCACCATACAAATTTTTAGCCAACAATATTAACCAAGTCACTTTCATACATCAATTAAACAATACAATAGATGAATCAACATTTGAAGGTAACCTTATTTTGACTTGCTTTGGAATAGATAGTGATGATGACGGAATAGCAGATACATTTGATGCCGATAGCGATAATGACGGAATTTCAGATATCATAGAAGCGCAAGGAATGCCTATAACACTATCAGGAACTGATTCAGATCTAGATGGTTTGGATGATGTTTTTACCACACCCATTAACCCTGTAGATTCAGATTTAGACCTCGTTCCAGATTACTTAGATTTAGACTCAGACAATGATGGAGTTTATGATTTATGGGAAGCAGGACATTCCCTTTTAGATGTAACAATAACTGATGGTAAAATTGACAATGCAATTGCCACTATAGGTAGCAACGGGTTGGTAGATGAACTAGAATCGTCACCTGATAGTTTTATTTTAAATTATTCTGTATCAGATTTAGATAGTGATACTTTTCTTAATTATCTAGATTTAGATAGTGATGGAGATTTTTGTCCAGATGTTATAGAAGCTGGTTTTCTGATCCGGATCTCGATGATAAAATAGGAACATCTCCCGTAACTGTTGACGAACAAGGTAGAGTAATTGGAACAATTGATGGTTTTACAGCTCCTAATTCAAATTATAGCACATCAGCACCGATCTTGTTAAATTCTCCATTTGAAGATGTTGCTTTGTGTGAACAATCGACATCTACAATTACAATCGACTCAACTGCTGATACTTTTCAATGGGAAATAAGTACAGATGGAGGAACTAGCTGGAATATAATCAACGAAATTGCTCCGTATAGTGGTGTTACTACTTCAACTTTACAAATCACTGATTTGCAATTATCTTTTGATAATAATCTGTACAGAGTATTCTTACAAAGGGCAGGAAATAGCTGTGATGATATCTCGAATGCTATTACGCTAACTGTAGATCCACAACCTGTAATTGTTACTGTACCCTCAGACATCAATCGTTGTGATGAAGACAGAGTTGGTTTTCTAGATTTTGATTTAATCACAGACCAAACACCTCAAATACTAAATGGCTTAGATCCTTCTTTAGATAC
>JGI20153J14295_10000822_pt1 | contig 25259 bp, 30 predicted proteins | sample COG_03_FD_14295 | JGI IMG/M metagenome (IMG submission 14295) | reverse complement strand
AATTATCTCTCGATAATTATAATACAAATATTAACACTTTTTTTTTAAAAAAAAAGTCCATTTGCTATTGATTATGAAGTTTTTTTTTCGCAGATTAAGGGGGAGAATAAATACACAAGATGACACAGCTTAAAAAACAATTTATTTCCAAGCCAATTCTCGTTCGCTACGGCGAAACGGATCAAATGGGAATTGTACATCACAGCAACTATTTGCGTTATTTTGAAGTGGCTCGCCTTGAATGGCTTACTGCTCTTGGCGTATCTTATACTTCAATGGAACAACATGGGATTCTCATGCCTGTAATTGATGCAAATCTATCTTATAAAACCTCTGCATTTTTCGAAGATTCGTTGATTGTCCATATCCAACTAGAAGAAATTCCTAGGGTGAAAATTAAATTTTCTTATGAAATAAAAAACCAAAAAGATCAAGTTGTTTGTTTGGGGCACACATCTTTGGCGTTTTTGAATGCCGAAACAAGAAAACCGATGCGTTGTCCAGATAATTTTAGCGCTCTTTTTGAGGATTAGGAAGTATTATTTCTAACCGATCTCCTTCGATGAGGTAGTTTCTATTTTGTTTCCCATTAATAACCGGCTTTTTGATGCCCTCGTTCAAGACCTTTGACGAAGTAAATATTCGCGCTTCATCCCACAATTCAGCATCTATAAATCCCTGAAGGGTTTTGCTTCCTCCCTCGACTATTAAGGATTGAATGTTTCTTTGGTGTAAAAAAGCACAAAGTTGATCAAGGATTTTTTTAAAGTCCGATAACACAAGCTCTTTAGATGTTGTCCTTTTTTTAGTAGAAAAAATCAATGTATCGAATTCATCCCGTAGAACATGCGATTCTTCAGGTATCCTGCCTTGAGGATCAAGAACTATTCTTATGGGAGAATTTCCTTGCACCTTTCGAGTTGTAAGGCTGGGGTTGTCATCGATTACAGTTTGTACCCCAACCAAAATACTTTGTTCCTGTGATCTCCAAAGATGACTGTACCTCTGGGAAGACTCATTGCTAAGCCAAACAGGTTCGATTTGAGTTCTGTTTTGTTTTAGTGGGGCAATAAAGCCATCGGCGCTTTGTGCCCATTTCAATAGGATATAAGGTCTTTTCTTTAGGTGAAAAGTAAAAAAGCGTTTATTGATTTCTTGTGCTTCTTGCTCTAAAACTCCAACAAGAACTTCACAGCCTACATTTTTTAATTTTTCGACCCCAGTACCATTGACCAATTTGAAGGGATCGAAACAGCCAATAACTACACGGGGTATTTTTGAAGAAATAATAAGGTCGCTACAGGGAGGAGTTGCTCCCTGATGGTTACAAGGTTCAAGGTTCACATATAAGGTGCATTCTTTTAAACGTGTTTTGTCTTTTAGATTCTGTATCGCATGAACCTCCGCATGTGCTTCCCCCTTTTTCCTATGCCATCCCTCGCTTACTATTTCTCCTTTGTAAACGAGTACGCTTCCAACTAAAGGATTCGGGTAGGTTTGTCCAAGACCTAATTTTGCTAGATCCAGACAGCGTTGCATAAATTTTATGTGAATAGGATCTTTTTTATTCATGCTAAGAATTGAAATAGTATTATTTTTAGAAAGTATAAAAATACTAAAGAATTGAATGAAGATGATCATTATTAGAGAAGTATTAGAAAAAGATAATGCTGATTTGGCTTCTGTGATCAGACAAGTCCTTGTCGAAATAGGAGTCCCAAAAGTGGGAACCGCCTATGCCGATCCAGAATTGGATTATATGCACAAAACGTATTTAAAAGATCGGGCTGCTTATTTTGTTTTAGAAGAAAACGGAACACTCCATGGAGGTGCTGGGATTGCTCCTCTTCAGGGGGGTGATCCTACTGTTTGTGAATTACAAAAAATGTACTTCCTACCCGAAGCAAGAGGAAAGACTCTAGGAGAAAAAATGATTGATCACTGTTTGAGTTATGCAAAAGAACAGCATTTCAAAACTTGTTATCTGGAGACCTTGCCCTATATGAAAGCCGCTCAAAAACTCTATCTCAAAAAAGGTTTTGAATACATCGATGGACCGATGGGTTCAACAGGTCATACTTCTTGTAATGTTTGGCTTACTAAAAAATTGTAAATGACATTAATTGAATTTAGATCCTATTTTAGGGCTCAATTAAAGGATGTTTATGTTCTTGAAGAATGTGATGATTTTTTGAAACGTCTAATGCAGGCTTATTTTAAATGGGAACCCATTAAAATTGGTTTAGATCCAAATTATAAACTCACCTCAGTAGAAAAAGAGAAGCTGAAGCTAGCTTTGATTGAATTGAAAAAAGAAAGACCCTTACAGTACATATTGGGAACTGCTTATTTTCTAGATTTAGAACTTGAAGTAAATACAGCTGTTTTAATTCCCAGACCCGAAACTGAAGAATTGGTTCATTGGATTTTATCAGGAGAAGATAAACGAAACCCCTTAACAGTATTGGACATAGGAACGGGGAGTGGTTGTATTGCTATTTCATTAAAAAAAGCTGCTCAACAATGGAATGTTGCAGCGCTGGATGTTTCAGAACAAGCACTCGAAGTTGCGGGCAGAAATGCTAGTAAAAATCAAACTCCCATTCAATTTCACCTTGAAGATATCTTAGTTAAGAAACAGTGGTTGACCCCTTTAGATGTTATTGTTTCAAACCCTCCTTATGTAGTACCCTCAGAAAAAGCGCAGATGCTAGCTAATGTTTTAGAAAACGAACCCAATTTGGCACTTTTTGTACCAGAAGAAGAGCCGTTACTTTTTTATAAAAGAATCATCGAGTTTGCAGAGCAAAACCTAAAACCTTCTGGAGCACTTTACTTTGAGATTAATCCTATTTTTGTTGATGAACTTGTAACTTTTTTTAAAAAGTTTACCTTTGAATCTGTTGAGGTTCGAAACGATTACTTGAATCGTCCAAGGATGATTAAAGCCATTAAAAGCAGTATATAGTATGACGAATGCCCAAGAAAAGATTGAAGGTTTACGTTCAAAATTACATCAGTATAATTTTGAATATTATGTCAATGACACAAGTTTGATAAGCGATTTTGAGTTTGATCAATTGATGAAAGAGCTTCAAGACTTAGAAGCACTGCACCCTGAATTTTATGATTCAAATTCACCTTCTCAACGCGTTGGAGGTCAAATTACTAAAAACTTTGAAACAGTAACCCACGCAGAACGTATGTACTCTTTAGGGAATACCTATTCTGAAGAAGAGATTCGAGACTGGGTCGATCGCATCATTAAAAATCTTGATGGGGAAATACCAACATTTACCTGTGAATTGAAATATGACGGCGCATCAATCAATCTTACCTACGAAAAGGGCGTATTGCTTAGAGCAGTGACTCGCGGAGATGGAACTCAGGGTGATGATGTGACAATGAACATCAAAACCATTCCGAATGTCCCCCTCAAGTTACAGGGGAATTTTCCTGACTTATTTGAGATTCGTGGAGAAATCGTAATGCCACTGGCAGGTTTTGAAGCCCTAAACAGAAAACGAGTTGAGGCAGGAGAAGAACCGTATATGAATCCCAGAAATACCGCTTCTGGTTCATTGAAACTTCAAGACAGTAGCGAAACAGCTCAACGCCCGTTAAGCTGTTTGTTATATGCATTGGTTGGCAAAAATCTTGGTTTTAAAAGCCATTACGATGCATTAGTTGAAGCGCGGACATGGGGTTTTACTGTTCCTGATACCATAGTGCAAGCGGATTCTATACAAGGTATTTTACATTATATAAATGAATGGGAAAATAAAAGAGACCAACTGCCGTTCGAGATCGACGGAATTGTCATAAAAGTTAATGATTTAAAACATCAAGAGCTCCTTGGTTTTACTTCAAAATCTCCCCGTTGGGCTATTTCATATAAGTATCAAGCCGAACAGGCGAGTACTAACCTAGAGACCGTAAGTTATCAAGTGGGCAGAACGGGTGCCATTACACCAGTTGCAAATTTAACTCCTGTATTACTTTCTGGTACTACTGTCAAACGGGCTTCCTTACATAATGCAGATCAAATAGCAAAACTAGATTTACGCTTAGGTGATCGTGTTTATGTAGAAAAAGGGGGGGAGATCATTCCTAAGATAGTTGGTGTAGACCACAGGATGAGAGGGTTAATAGAACATCGAGTTACCTATATAGAGAATTGCCCAGATTGTGCGGCTACCTTGGTTCGAATTGCTGGCGAAGCTCAGCACTATTGTCTGAATACTACTGGATGTGCAACTCAAATTATTGGTAAAATGCAACACTATATCGGCCGAACTGCAATGGATATTGAAGGTTTGGGAGGCGAAACAGTCGCTTTGTTGTTTAACGAAGGTCTGGTAAGCAATATAGCAGATTTATATGCGCTGAAAGAGGAAGCGTTATTGCCCTTAGAACGTATGGCTCAAAAGTCAGTTGACAATTTATTGTTAGGGATAGAAGCTTCTAAAAAACAGCCTTTTGCAAAAGTGTTATTTGGATTGGGGATTCGTTTTGTCGGTGCTACTGTAGCCAAACGACTAGCATCATATTTTGGTTCCATGTCCAAGCTGATGCAAGCGACAGAAGAAGAGCTGATTGCTGTTGATGATATAGGCGTTCGAATTGCACAAAGTTTGGTGCACTATTTTCAAATTCCAACTAATCGAGAATTAGTGAAACGATTAACACAGTTTGGTGTTCAAATGGAAAATGAAACACTTGCATTAACCTCAAATGCATTGGAAGGAAAGAATATAGTAGTGAGCGGTGTTTTCGAAACGCTGTCTCGAAATGAACTTAAGGCAATGATTGAAGAGCACGGAGGGAAAGTTTCAAGTTCAATTTCTTCGAAAACCTCGTTTATTGTTGCAGGAGAGGGCATGGGGCCTAGCAAAAAGGTTAAGGCTGAGAAGTTAGCAATCCCCCTGATGACAGAGTCTTCATTCTTGGATTTGTTAGATTCATAACACTTCAAAGCTTTTTTAAACAAAAACACTATTTTATTATGTTGGGACTGGGGTTTTGGTATTTTTGTATTTCAAAATTAGACGGGTTTGATAAGTAAGCTTTTGCGCAAGTGGGTTTTTGAAAAAGAATTGGACAAAAGTATGTCCAGCAAGCAACTTGATGCGTCTTTTAAAATCAGTAAAATTGCTATTTTGGTTGACCCCATTACAGCAGTTGACAGTAGATTTCTTTTAAACCTAGCCAAGATGTTTAAGATTTCTGAGCTACAAGTTAGTCTATTGTTGTTGAATAAAAACGCTGAATTAGAAAAGCAATATCAACAAATATTCAACCCGCAAGAAGTCAATTTCTGGGGGAGTTTTAAAGGAGAGCTGTTGAACTTTTGTGAGTCGGAGTACGATTTGTTGATTAATTATTACAACAAGATTGATCACGATTTCTCACTCATAAGTGTTAGAACTAAACATAAAATAAGTGTTGGGTTTTCGGGAGCAGATGAAAGAGTCAATGATGTTGTATTTGATTTTGATCCAAAGGATAAAGAAACCTTTAAAAAGGAATTATTGAAGTATATGAATATTTTAAATATAATATAAGTGGAATTTTTAAAAGGATCTGGAGTTGCTATGATTACTCCTTTTGATGAAGAAGGACGAGTAGATTACCATGCGGTAAAACGTGTTGTTGACCATATCATCAGTGGCGGTATTGACTATATCGTTCTTATGGGAACTACCGCTGAGACTGCTACATTAACCTCAGAGGAACGTACCAAAGTTGTAGCCTTGATTGTTGAGGTTGTAGCTGATAGAGTTCCCCTGGTTTTAGGGATTGGAGGGAATAATACGCAAGTAGTTGTAGACACGATCAAACAAACCGACCTTACAGCCTTCAAAGCCCTCATGTCTGTATGCCCTTATTATACACGTCCAAGTCAAGAAGGGATTTACCAGCACTTCAAGCACATAGCCACGGCTACTCCTATTCCAGTAATCTTGTATAATGTCCCGGCTCGAACCGGTGTCTCCATATCGAACGAAACAACAGTTCGTTTGGCGACAGACTGTGCTAACATTATAGCCATAAAAGATGCTACGGGTGATTTAGAGTCTGTAATTACGCTCTTGGATCTTGTACCGGATGGATTTCATGTGATATCGGGTGATGATGCATTAGCACTCCCTGTTGTTTTATCTGGTGGATCTGGAGTAATTTCAGTCATTGGCGGTGCATTACCAAATCAAGTTTCAAAAATGATTCGCTTTGCTTTGGAAGATCGAATAGATGAAGCTACGGTATATCACAACCAATTGCTTGAAATGATTGATTTAATTTTTAGAGAAGGCAACCCTGCTGGTGTTAAAAATTTATCAAAGCATTTAGGCCTCTGTACAGGAAATGTTCGCCTTCCGTTGGTGCCAGCATCGGAACCTTTAAGTGTTGCAATTTCAGAAGCTAACAAAGTATTCCTTTAAGCCAGGAAGTTAAAATTTTGACAAATAATAGCGGGAGTTTTTTTTAGCGGTTACATTTGAATTTTAATAGCTCACATTGATTATATTTTAGTAGTTTTGCATCATGTTTTTAAAAACCATCAAATCAACCGTAGTTTTTGCGTTATTTCTTTCATTCTTAAGCTGTAGCGATTACCAAAAAATACTCAATAACCCGGATAATAATCTGAAGTATAAAGCTGCAGAAGAATATTATAAATCTGGATCCTACAGAAAAGCCAATCGTCTTTTTGAACAAATCGTTCCCTCCTACAGAGGAAAACCTCAGGCGCAAAGAATCATCTACTTTTACGCCAATACTTATTTTCAAGTTAAAGACTACAATTTAGCAGCCTATCAATTTGAGAGTTTTGCAAAGTCTTATCCCAAAAGTGATCGCCTTCAAGAAGCAAACTTTATGTCTGCCAAATCATACTATATGCTTTCTCCACGCTTTAGCCTGGATCAACAAGATACGTACAAGGCAATCGATAAGTTGCAGATATTTTTAGACAACTATCCCGAGAGCGAATTTAGTGATGAAGCCAATACGTTAATCGCTGAATTACAGGTTAAACTAGAAAAAAAGTCTTTTGAAATTAGTAAAAAATATTACACCATACGAGATTATAAAGCTGCGATGAATTCCTTTGATAACTTCATCAGCGACTATCCCGGGACACAATTTAAGGAAGAAGCATTATACTATAAATTTCTTTCTAACTTCGAATTGGCAATAAACAGTATCTTTACGCTAAAGAAAGAGCGTTTGGCTGAAGCCAAAGAAATAGGAAATACCCTTTTACGATACTTTCCAGAGTCTATATTTCTTCAAGACGTTGACCGAAAATTTGAAAATATAGAAAAGGAACTTACCCTTATAGATCAACTCACAACAAACACAAAATAGCTAGGATGACAAAGTACAGAGAATCAAAAGCACCCATTACGACAACAACCTACGATAAAAATTTAGTAGAAGGAGAAACAGATAACATTTACGAAGCGTTATCGATCATCTCTAAACGTGCGATGCAAATCAATTTAGACATCAAAAAAGAATTGCACGAAAAACTTGAGGAATTTGCTACCCACAACGATAGCTTAGAAGAGATTTTTGAAAACAAAGAGCAAATTGAAGTTTCTAAATTCTATGAAAGCCTTCCAAAGCCACATGCATTGGCGGTAGAAGAATGGCTGCAAAACCGCGTATACCACAGAAAAACAGAACAATAAAAGCAGATGTCTTTGTTCAGCGGTAAAAAAATCCTCTTGGGTATTTCAGGCGGAATAGCGGCTTACAAAACTCCTATGCTCGTTCGAGCTTTTATCAAACAAGGTGCGGAGGTTCGGGTTATTATGACCCCTTCCTCCAAAGACTTTGTTACTCCATTATCACTTGCTACGGTTTCTCAAAACCCAGTCTATTCTTCCTTTATTGCAGAAGATCAAGACAACCCACTCTGGAATAACCATGTTGAAATGGCACTTTGGGCGGATTATATGCTCATTGCTCCAGCTACTTCGAACACTATAGCTTCCATGGCGCAAGCCCGTTGTACCAACTTATTATTAGCGGTCTATCTTTCTTCACAATGCGAAGTTTTCGTAGCTCCGGCGATGGATTTAGATATGTATGCACATCCAGCAAATCAAAAAAACTTAGCGACTCTATCTGTCAATGGCGTTTTAGTACTCCCAACCGAAGAGGGGTTCCTGGCGAGCGGCTTAGAGGGAAAAGGGCGTATGCAAGAGCCGGAAGATATGGTATCCTTTATGGAAAATCATATTTCCAAACACCTCCCTTTGTTTGGGAAGAAAGTAGTACTCACAGCCGGTCCTACCTACGAATCCATAGATCCTGTTCGATTTATTGGAAATAATTCCTCCGGTAAAATGGGTTTCGAATTGGCCAAGCAAGCCGCAGCTCTTGGAGCTGAGGTTGTTTTGATCAGTGGACCATCTGCATTGGATTTAGATCATGCTAAGATTACGGTCATACGGGTTACTTCGGCTGACCAAATGTTCGAAGCGTCCAAACTACATTATACTGATGCTGCTATTTTTATTGCATCTGCAGCTGTTGCCGATTTTAAGCCTGACACCCATGCGACTCAGAAAATAAAAAAAGAAACCAATTTCAATCAAATAAATCTAATCCCAACTCCTGATATCTTAGCTCATTTAGGAGCTACCAAAGGAAAGCAGTTTTTAGTCGGATTTGCTCTTGAAACAGAAAATGAGCTTGAAAATGCTCAGGCTAAACTAGAACGAAAGAATTTAGATGCCATTGTCCTGAACTCATTGAATGATCTCAATGCTGGTTTTGGTGGAGATCAAAATAAAATCACTTATCTTCAACCGAATGCCGAACCAATTGCATTCGAGTTAAAAACAAAGACAGCAGTTGCAGTTGATGTTTTTGATCAAATCTTGCTAGCTTATGAAAAGACTTCTTAACCTCTACGCACTCCTTTTTTTGGTTGTTCTTGGAAATGCCCAAGAAATTAATTTTGAAATTGTTGTTAATTCGGATTTGGTTAATCAAACCAATCAACAGGTTTTTAAAACCCTAGAAACGAGTATTACTGAATTTATGGTCAATAAAGCCTGGACCAATCAGGATCGAGCCAATGAGGAAAAACTAGATTGTAGTATGGTGCTCAACCTCACAGGCTATAGCGGGAGCCAATTTGAAGGAACACTTCAGGTTCAAATTCAACGCCCAGTATTCAACACCAATTATAAAACGCCCATTCTCAATCACCTCGACAAGGATATTAGTTTTAGTTATCAAGAATTTCAGCCTCTTTTTTATAACACATCTACCTATGAGTCTAATTTAGTCTCCTTACTTAGTTTTTATGCTTTTATTAGTTTAGGAATGGAAGCGGATACCTTTCAAGAAAATGGAGGTAGCCCGTTTTATGCTGTAGCGCAACAAATAGCAAATTTAGCTGGTCAGAATCAGAAAAAAGGATGGAATCAAGCTGATGGAAATCGGAATCGATATTGGTTGATCGAAACCTTGCAGTCCAATACCTTTAAAGAATACAGAACGGCAATGTATGAATACCATCGCAAGGGACTTGACCTTATGACAGAAAACCCTTCCCAAGCCAAGCAAAACATAATGAATTCTATTCAAGGGCTGAATCGTTTGTATTCCCGAAGACCAAATGCTTTTTTAAACCAAATATTTTTTGATGCAAAGGCAGATGAAATTGTCGATATATTCTCTGATGGACCCAAAGTAGAATTTCAAANAACACTGGATTTACTCAATAAAATAGCNCCCTTCTTTGGTCCCCANTGGAAACGCATTAAATACTAAGCGAATTTCTTTAAATTAGCTCGTTTGTGATTTATCTTTGNGATTCATAAACCTCAATTNCAGTGCTTACAGGACTTGTTATCAAAAATTTCGCATTAATCGATCACTTAGAAGTTAACTTTTCTGAGGGTATGACAAGTATTACTGGGGAAACAGGAGCTGGGAAATCCATTCTTCTCGGTGGTTTGGGTTTGGTATTAGGAGATAGAGCAGATTTATCTACCCTCAAAAACGTAGATCAGAAATGTTTTGTTGAGGCTACTTTCTCCATTCAAGAGTACAATCTTAAAACCCTTTTCGAAGAACTCGATCTAGAGTACGATGCGATTACATTAATTCGAAGGGAGATTTTGCCTTCTGGAAAGTCTCGTGCCTTTGTAAATGATAGCCCTGTAAATTTAAATATACTCCAGCGCTTAGGGCAAGATTTAATTGATGTTCATTCACAGCATCAAACACTATCACTCACACAATCCGACTACCAATTAGAGGTGTTGGATGCCTTAGCAAATAATAAAGCGAACCTCGATCACTATCAACATCAGCTTAAGCACTATAAAAAAGTAGAAGAACGGTTGTCGGAATTGACCGCATTGCAAGATTCACAGAAACAAGATTTAGACTATTCCACTTTTCTCTTAAATGAACTTTTAGAAGCCTCCTTAGTACCCGGGATGCTGACACCTTTGGAAGAAGAGGAGCAAGAATTAATTCACGCTGAAGAAATAGGCTTGAGTTTACTTAAAGTGTCTCAGATTATTAATGAAGAGCAGTTGGGAGTAGAAGTACAACTGAACGAAGTTCGTTCGGCTTTATTAAAAGTTTCTTCGCTGTCTGAAAAATACCTTCCCTTATTCAATCGATTAGAAAGTTTGAAGATTGAGTTGCTTGATTTAAATCAAGAAATCCAGTTACAAGCCGAACAAATCGAAGCCAATCCCGAGCGACTAGCCGCAGTGAAAGAAGCACTTCAAAAAATTTATGATTTGCAGGCAAAGCATCATTGTCAAGGAATTGAAGAACTGATTGCAATTCGTGAAAGTTTAGATGAGAAAGTGCAATCGACCGCTGCTCTTGGAGAGGACTTGATTGGGCTGAAAGAGGAACGCGATCAACTAAAAAACCAAGTACAGCAACTAGCAAAAGTTCTTAGGGAGAAGAGAAGAGAAACCATTCCATCTCTAAAAAAAGAACTCGAATCGCTACTCGATATCTTAGGAATGCCCAATGCACGATTCAATATAGATTTACTTCCAAGCGATCGATTTTTGTTGCATGGTAAGGATCAACTGGTTTTTGAGTTCTCGGCGAATAAAGGATCTCAGTTTGGAACTTTAAAGAAAGTAGCGTCTGGGGGCGAATTGTCTCGTATTATGTTGTCAATCAAAGCGATTTTGTCTCGTTTCAAAACGCTGCCTACCATTATTTTTGATGAAATAGATACGGGAGTTTCGGGAGAAGTATCCTATAAGATTGGAGATGTAATGCATCAAATGAGTCAGTATATGCAAGTAATCACCATTTCACACTTACCACAAGTAGCTGCTAAAGGAGCCCACCATTTTAAAGTTTATAAAGAAACCATAAATCAGAGCACCTACACGCAACTCAAAAAGCTAAAACCGGATGATCGTATTCTTGAAATTGCTCAAATGTTGGGTGGAGAAGAAATTTCTGAAACTGCGATTCTACACGCCAAAGAATTATTGAATTAACGTATCTTTGCTTATTATTAATCAAATTATATACATATGTCTCATCAACTTTTAGCTGGGAAAAGAGGAATCATTTTTGGAGCACTCGACAGTCAATCCATCGCATGGAAAACTGCAGAAAGTGTTCATGAACAAGGCGGTCAAATAGTATTGACCAATGCACCTGTAGCACTTCGAATGGGTACAATCAACGAGCTAGCTACAAAAGTAAATGCTCCAGTAATTCCAGCAGATGCGACTTCAATCGAGGACTTAGAAAATTTAATTGATAAAGCAGTTGAGCATCTTGGTGGTCCATTGGATTTTGTTTTACATTCTATCGGAATGTCCGTAAACGTTCGTAAAGGAAAACACTATACAGACTTGAATCATGACTGGATGACCAAAGGATGGGATGTTTCTGCNGTGTCATTTCACAAATTACTGCAAACTCTATACAAAAAAGACGCAATGAAGCCCGGTGGGAGTATTGTAGCCTTGACGTATGTTGCCGCTCAACGTGTTTTTCCAAATTACAATGATATGGCGGACAATAAAGCTTATTTAGAGTCTATTGCACGTAGCTTTGGGTACTTCATGGGTAAAGACAAGCAAGTTCGTGTAAACACCATCTCACAGTCTCCTACGCTAACTACAGCTGGACAGGGGGTTGAAGGTTTAGATGGCTTTTTAAATTATGCCGAAAAAATGTCTCCTCTTGGGAATGCATCTGCTAAAGAATGTGCCGACTATACGGTTATGATGTTCTCTGATTTTACCAAAAAAGTAACACTTCAGAATTTATTCCATGACGGAGGGTTTTCCAACACAGGAGTAAGTCAAGAAGTTATTGATATGCTTCAAAAAGAATAGTTTAAATTTATGGAACAACGATTCCCTTTTCTCCACTCTTTACAAGATTTTTCATTGGAAAGAGGGAAGTCACGTTCGTTTTTAATTTTTTTAGCGCTTTCTTTTTTGTTTTGGATGATCACCAAACTCTCTAATGAATATACCGAGGTACTCTCCGCAGAGGTAGGATTTGATAACTTTCCTATGGGGGTTGTTCCTGTTTCTGATACAAGCTCGGAAGTTCAATTGACTTTAACTGCATCTGGATTTCAATTGTTGTATTATAATTTTTTTAAAACTTCAATAACCCTAGATTCTGGGAAAGGGGTTTTTGAAAATGGAAATGCATCGATTCCGTTGCAATTGAGTATTCCAGAAATACAAGAACAACTTTCTGGTACAACAGAAATCCGAACGATTTTCCCAAACACGGTGTATTTCAATTATTCTCAATTAGACAATAAGCGTCTTCCGATAGCCTTACAGACGAGCTTGAATGTAGCCGCTGGTTTTGGAATTGCTGAGCCTTTAGTTTTTTCACCTGATAGTATTAATGTTATTGGAGCTTCGAATGTTCTCGACACACTCAAAACTATATATATAAATACGCCAAATAAAACAGATGTAAAAAAGTCCTTCACAGATCAATTTAATCTGCTAAATCCTGCACCAGAACAATTGGAGTTTTCTGAATCTGAAACGAGCCTTAAAGTTGTTATTGATCGATTCTCTGAGAAAACAATTAAGGTTCCAATCAGACTCTTTAATGTGCCCGATTCTATTGCTTTGAAATTGTTTCCGAGTAGTATAAACCTTGCTTTTTCTGCTAGCCTCGTTAAGATAAAAGCAATTACAGCATCAGATTTTATAATTTCCTGCGATTTCAGGTTATTAAGAGCTGGAGATGAGTCCATGAAATTAAAATTAATTGATGCCCCAAATCAATTACAGAATTTACGCTGGAGTCCCAAAGAAGTAGAATATTTAATCCGCAAATAAGCATGCCAAAAATTATTGGACTTACAGGTGGGATAGGAAGCGGAAAGTCGAAGGTTGCTCTTCGTTTCTTAGCTTTGGGAATTCCATGTTATATAGCCGATGACAGAGCTAAGGATCTCATGAATACTTCTGCTCATCTAAAAGAATCTGTTTGTAAAGTGTTTGGTTCTGAAAGTTATTTGGATGGTGTTTTGAATCGTCCATATATCGCAAACCTTGTTTTTAAAGATGCTTCTGCATTAGCTCAACTCAATGCATTGATTCATCCTGCGGTTGCTCAAGATTTTATAGAATGGGTAGCAGTACAAGAGGCTCCCTATGTAATCAAAGAAGCTGCAATTTTATTTGAAAATGGTGGATCAAAACTCTGTGATAGTGTAATACTAATTACTGCTCCAGAAGCTCTACGCCTGAAACGTGTTTTGGAACGCGACAACAGTTCAGTCGAAGCTATTCAGGATCGAATGTCGAAACAATGGAGTGATGACAGAAAAATTCCATTAGCAGATTATCATATTGAAAATATGGAGTGGGATGACACTGTATTGAAAATCGATGCGATTCATCAAGAATTAATCCAAACATCTATTTCCAAAGGGAATTAACATTGTTTTAGCAAATTATTCGCTAATTTATAGTGAAATTTGTATTCAGTAACAACGCTATTTTTACATGAAAAAAAATTACTTTTTATCACTTGTTGTATTCATGCTCTTATCCCTTTCTGGGATTATCTTTATTCAAGGNTATTGGATCTATACNTCGATGAGTAANATAGAAGAGGAATTTTCGCTNACAATTCGTCAGGCATTGAGTTCAGTTGCGGAAGAGGTGCAGGAGCGGGAATTGCGATATTATTTTGATCGCTTTGAAACCGTTATTGATTCGGCAGGTTCTCCCGAAACTTCTGAATTCCGTGATGTCTTTTTGTTTTATGACAACGATGCGCCTTCTAATCTTTCTGCACTTCACGCCTTTGGTATTTTGGAAGAAACGTATAATATTCCATCCAGTGATTTTGGTGATATTAACGCTGCAACTCCGAAAATCAAAAATTTCAAAGGTGTTCGAACCACCGCTATTTTAAAGGAAACCTTTGATCGTGAAAACCGTATTTCTTTAACCATTGAAAAGTTAAAAGATTTTGAACGAATCAATGCTTTTGATCAAGCCACTTACAAGACTTTTTTCACCAACATTGCCAATACGTTTCCTATACATAAGCGATTAAATTCATATGAACTCGATGTGATTCTTAGACGTGCACTTATTGAAAGGAATATCGTCACTCCTTTTGAGTTTGGCGTATTTAGTGATGGATTAGCAACAAAAGTAACTTCAAATAATTATGCGGAAAGCCAAAAAGGACCTCAGTATTCGGTTCCATTGTTTTTAGAAAATGAAGGTGTGAACACCTATGATTTAGTTGTTTCGTTTCCAGAAAAAAACACTTATCTACGTTCGTCTATTGTCGGAATTACCCTTTTGTCTTTGGTGCTGACATTATTGATTATCATAGTTTGTTCGTATTCTATTTACGAGATCGTACAGCAGAAAAAAATATCTGAGATTAAATCGGACTTCATCAACAATATGTCGCACGAATTTAAAACGCCTATTGCAACAATTAACCTTGCGATTGATGCGCTGCAAAATAAGAATGTAAAGAAAGACGAAGAAAAAGTAGACCGCTATTTGAACATGTTAAGAGAAGAAAATAAACGCATGCAAGATCAGGTTGAAAATGTTCTTATGATCTCGCAACTCGATCGTGGATCTACACCTTTGGATTTGCAATCGTTTGCAATGAACCCTTTGGTTGAAGAAGCCATTAGCCATGTTGCATTGATTGTTCAAAGCGAAAACGGTACTATTTCGAGTGATTTAAAAGCCCGTAAACAAAGTGCTGTTGTCGATAAAAACCATTTTATGAACGTCTTTGTCAATTTGTTAGACAATGCTATAAAGTACTCCCTTAAAGCACCATTAATTAAAGTTCGTACTTTTAATGAGGATGATGTTTGGGTTTTTGAAATACAAGACCACGGTATTGGAATGAATTCGGAGACGTTGAAATTGATATTCAAGAAGTTTTATCGCCAACAAGGAGGTAATATACACAATATTAAAGGTCACGGTCTCGGCCTATCTTATGTCAAAAAAATCATCGAATTGCATAACGGCACGATTCATGTAAGTAGTACCCTAGAAGTTGGTACCACGTTTCAAATTCGTTTACCAATAGCGACCCCGAAAATCAACGTTTAATTTGAATTAACATCCTAGAGAATGAAAGCAGAAAGTAAAAAAATATTGTTAGTTGAAGATGACCCAAATTTTGGTAGTATTCTTAGAGAGTATTTATCCATCAACGGTTATGATGTTACACTCGCGAAAAATGGAATTGAAGGTTTTGAGAAATTCAAGAAGGATATTTATGATCTTTGTCTTTTAGATGTGATGATGCCCTATAAAGATGGCTTTACACTGGCAAAAGAAATTCGTGAAAAAAATGATGTAGTCCCTTTGATTTTTTTAACAGCCAAAACCCTTAAGGAAGATGTTTTGAAAGGGTTTAAGCTTGGAGCTGATGATTATATTTCTAAGCCGTTTGATTCGGAAGTTTTACTAGCTAAAATTAAATCCATCCTTTCTAGGAGAGTAGTTCAACCGACCATTGAATCTGAAGAAGTTGATTTTACAATCGGATCTTTTGATTTTAATTCCAAACTTAGAATGCTCACTTTCAAAGATACAGATCCAATAAAATTATCGCCAAAAGAAAATCAATTGTTGCGCTTACTCGCATTGCACGTCAATGATTTGCTTTCTCGTGAAACTGCATTGAACAAAATTTGGCACGATGATAATTATTTCACTTCACGAAGTATGGATGTGTATATCGCCAAGTTGAGAAAGTACCTTCGTGCCGATCCTAATGTTGAAATATTGAATATTCACGGGGAGGGTTTTCGTTTGGTTGTCAATGTTATGGCCGAGTAGCTAGTTGTTTCTCGGATGAAAATCTTTTAATACCTGACTCAAATGCTGGGTATCTAAATGCATATACACCTCTGTAGTTGTAATACTTTCGTGTCCCATTAAAGTCTGAATTGTTCTTAAGTCTGCTCCGTTTTCTAGTAGATGTGTTGCAAAGGAATGCCGGAAGGTGTGTGGACTGATTTTCTTTTCAATACCAACTACTTGCCCCAATTGACGTACAATTGTGAAAATCATTGCTCTGGTGAGTTTTTTTCCATTGCGATTTAAAAATAAGGTGTCCCGATCTTCATTACTTATTTTGTTTAGTACCCGAACATCATCGATATAAAGTTGAATAAATTTTTTGGCAAATGCTCCTAGGGGAACCAAACGTTGTTTGTCTCCTTTCCCATTTATGAGCATCATATTTTCATCGAAATACACATCTGAAATCTTGAGACCTACCAATTCACTAACACGTAATCCACTTCCATAAAGCGTTTCAATAATGGCTCTGTTACGATGCCCTTGTGCATGACTAAGGTCAATGCAATCGAGTAATTGCTCAATTTCAGTAAGGGATAATACCGTAGGAAGTTTTCGTCCTAACTTTGGGCTTTCTATCAGGTCAATGGGTGAATCTTCTCGATAGCCTTCAAAAATCAGGAAATTAAAAAAACTCTTTAAACCGGATATCCGACGCGCTTGAGAGCGTGCTTCCACTTCTTTTGCTTCTTCATACAAAAAACGCTGTACGTCTTCCTTAGAGCAATTCAGCGGTGTGCATGAACTGTTTTCTTTATGGAATAACCATAAGGCTTGTACATCTAGCGAATAACTGTTTATTGAATTGACGGACAGTCCGCGTTCAATTTTAAGATACTGTTCGAAATGTAAAAGTGCTTGTTTCCATTGCATAAATCAAAAATAAGCATTTTTGCCTTCTATTTTTCGTTCCATGTTTAAGATGACAATTCTAAAAAAAACTTTACTTACTTTTGTTTAAAATTAGGCATATGAAAATCAGTATCATCAACGGTCCAAACTTAAATCTTCTCGGTCAGCGTGAACCAGGTATTTATGGAAATCAAACCTTTGATGCTTTTTTTTTAGAATTACAAGCAAAATTTCCTCAAATAACTTTTGATTACTTTCAATCGAATATTGAAGGAGAACTGATCGACCGCTTACAACAAGTTGGATTTTCGTCTGACGGGATTATTCTTAATGCTGCTGCTTATACACATACATCAGTAGGAATGGGTGATGCTATTAAAGCAATTGACACACCTGTAATCGAAGTTCACATATCGAATACATTTGCACGAGAAGACTTCAGGCATACATCCTATATTACGCCCAACGCAAAAGGACTGATCCTTGGTTTTGGAATGGATTCGTATCGTTTAGCAGTTCAAAGCTTTTTGTAGCTTGGTGCGTATTAATCCTCTGAAAGTGCATCGAATGCCTGTTTTTTTCTTTAAACCAATCTTGCATAGCATTAGGGGTTTCCATTAGCAGTTGCATGGCCCTCATAGCTTCTAAGTGTGCTGCATCATTTTTCTTGAACATTTCTTTTCCGTGCTCTTTGCTGAGTCCTGCCATTTCTTCAAAAGTAGCAGCACTAAACGTTTGTTCACAGGCTCCGCCTAATTGTTTACAGGTCATTGTTTTCATAAGAATGGGTTTATTTATTTCTTCAATTTAGGTAATATTTTTATACTCTAGGAATTCAAAGCTTGTTCAACATAAACAGACTCACCAGATTCCTCGGATGTTAACCATTTCCATTTCAGATGCAATTCAATTCTTCCATTGGAATTTGTAGAAACCTGTGCAGTAGCTTTCCCAGCCTTGAGTTCATTCGATGAAGTAATGCAGTGGTAGAGCATGAACAAATCGAAAGCTATTAGTTGTCCGATTATAGTGCCTTTTATGACAGTCCCACCTGAATAGTTTGCAGTAACAAGCGTACCTTCTTGTTTATAATCGAATCGTATTTCTGAGTTAACTACCCGGTTTTCTAAATTTTCAAGGAGGACAAAGGTTTTGTTGTTGAGGTTAATTTGGGACATTGCTTTTCTTTTTAGAGTCTCATTTTTAATAAATCAGATTTGAATCCTAATTTGGTATAGGCTTTAATGGCACTTTTATTTTCTGCATAAACATCTAGTTGTACCTCATTAATATCGTGATCCTTTGCCCATTGCACCAGCTCCATTATAAGAGCTCCATTAAGTCCATTGCCGCGGTGTTCTGGGGCTATGTACATAAAACCTAAATATGCAAAATGATCTGGATTTTTATAAGGTGCGGATTTCTTAATTAAGGCATAGCCAGAACCTACTAATTTGTTGTCTACTACAACAACCAATACGTGAGCATCTTCTCGTTCAATAAGGTTTTGTATGTCGTAATAAACGATTGGGTCTTCTTTTAAGTTTGGGGCAAACGGACGCTCGTATTGAATGACTCCTTGTTCAAATTCTTGCAAGATTTTGAGTTCATCAGTTACAGCTTCGCGAATGGTATAGTTGAAGGGTGCCATAAAATAGTTTTACTTTAAAATTTCAAGATAGTTTAATGAAGCTAAAGATAGTAAAACGAGAAATTTCGAAGCATTTACTTATTTGATTTTCGTTTTTTTGAATTCTTAAATTGTAAGTTCAATTTGATTTCCTTCTGGGTCAGCAACAACACTTTCATAGTATCCATCACCCGTTGTTCGCGGTTCTCCAAGGATAGAATATCCTTTCACCCGAAGGGTATGTGTTAAATCATCTACCATTTGTTTACTTCCCAATGCGATTGCAAAATGAGCTAATCCAAGATTCTGTTCTAAACCTTCTAAATGCTTCAAAATATCAGGCCTATGCATTAATTCAATTCGAGTTCCGCTTGAAAACGAAAGAAAATATGAGCTGAATTTTTTTATGGGATTAAAGTATTTTTCATTCGCATTGACCTCAAAGAATTCAAGGTAAAATGCTTTCATTTTTTCAATGTCTTTGGTCCAAATTGCTAGATGTTCAATCGTCATGGTTCATTTTTTTAAGGGTTGTAGCACAACTTATAATCCAGAGTAAAAATATGCTTTCTATTATACGTTGGTACATTCCTATGAAGTGAGTTAAGGGGTTGAGGAATAAGTAAAGCACAAACAGACTGCTAAGACTCCCCAAAAGTATCCCGTGATTGGATAGCCTTGAATGATTTGTTTTCCTAAGTCCAATACCCAACAAAAGTATGCAACATGGTACTATCAGATAGGTTATAAATCCGAATAGATTATGGATTATCTGGGCTGTGCTTGGATTAGTAAATTCTGGATTACAACCATGATCACAAGGAAAAATCCCAACGATTATGGTTGATAGACCATAGAAAAGGACAAGTCCATAAAACCCAATTTTAATGATTTGATGCTTAGGAAAGTGTTTTTTGCATAAAAGAAAAAGAGGGTAAATAAAACCCCACTTGGAATGATCCCAAACATTCTAAGATATATACCGTAAGTAGTGTCAATGGCATAAGTTTCGCTGATGAGTTTACGGAGTGAATCATAGCCTTCAATCGAATATCCTCCAAGGATACTGGAAGCTGCAAAAAGGAGCACCCCAAGAATGCCGATTCGAGATACGGTTTTACTATTCATATTTTTTTATTTTTAATAGGAACGATTTTTTAAAATAATTTATAAACGAATCTCGGTATTGTTACATTAATTATCCTCATTCAATGGTATTTCTGTCNAACGGATAGTTGTTGTTTTTTTCAATTAAAAGATGAGTCAGTTCTTTTTCGGGTTTGAAAAGACTTCTTTTTCTTAATACTTTACTCGTAAATAACTTGGACAAATTCCACAATAAGGAAAGTCTCGTTGAAAGTAGTATGCGTAGGTTTTTCATAGTATGGAACAGATTTGGGTGCTGTATTTTCAAATATAATAAAAAAAATAAACCTCTTAAAATAATACATAATTATTGCTTTTTAAGTGGGAGCATGGGCATAAAAACGCTTCTACAAGTGCATCTATGTTGCATTAATGCATTGCTTTAAATTTTAAAAAAGATGTTAAACTATTTGAATATAATAGTAATACTATTATATTTGCACCTAAGTATATGAAAAACCTACAGCTCCATATCGTAATCAGTCCTGATCTTTTTACAAAGAACCCAGAATCTTCTGTGCTTGGACAAAAAATTGTATCCAAAAGTATCGAGATGATTGATGATTTAGGCTTTGAAGATTTTACCTTCAAAAAACTAGGAGTTGAAATTGGGTCTAATGAAAGTTCGGTATATCGCTATTTTGAAAGCAAACATGCGCTGCTGGTTTACCTAATGAACTGGTACTGGAGTTGGATTGAATATAAGTTGGTTTTCGCAACCCTTAATGTTGCATCAGCTCCTGATAAACTCAATACCGCAATTGCTATTTTAACCGAAGAAGTTACAGAAGACAATTCCTTTTCTTACATCAACGAGGTGATGCTTAATAAAATTATTATTGCCGAATCTTCAAAAGCTTACCACACCAAAGCGGTTGACCAAGAAAATAAAAAAGGCTATTACAAAACCTATAAAGATGTTGTAGAACGAGTAAGTGCAATTGTATTAGAAATCAATCCTACTTATGAATTCCCTCACATGCTGATTTCAACTGTAATAGAAGGTGCACATCATCAGCGTTATTTTTCTAAACATCTTCCATCCTTAACCGATGTCAGAAAAGGAGGAAATAATATTGTACGTTTTTACACCGATGTAGTTTTTAAAACAATTGCTAACTAATGAGAAAAAATAAACATAAACTATTGCCCATATTTGGTTTGATGACTCTTTTCATAGTTGTTGGCTCTATGGTAATTGCTCCTTTAGTTCTTTCGATTGATCACTATAAGAACATTGAACTTGTTTTGGATGATGTTAGTTTTGAGAAACAATCAAATAAAAAAGAGAGCCAAGAGGAAGAGGACACAAAGGACGAAAAAGAAGAGGTTTTTCTTTTGAGTTTTTCTCAAGATAATCCGACCTCAATCAAGAGGAATACCATTTATAGTGCGCAAAATTATCTAATGGGTTTTACACTTGAAACGCATATTCCGCCTCCCGAACATATCTAATTCTTCCTTTGTTTTTGCTTTAAAAGCTATTCATGGTTTAATGTGTGTAGCACGATAATTTAAAGCGTATCCCATTTTTTAATATTCACTAGGTAGTCATTCGACTGCTTTTTGTCTCAATTTACTATAAAACACAAATGAATAATTCAAATCCTTTTAAAAATTTCAAATCCGATATTCCTGCAAGTATCGTAGTCTTCTTTGTAGCAATTCCTCTTTGTTTAGGTATTGCATTAGCGAGTGGAGCGCCACTATTTTCAGGGCTAATAGCAGGAATCATAGGGGGCGTTGTAGTAGGCACGCTGAGTGGCTCTCCTACAGGGGTAAGTGGCCCAGCTGCTGGTTTGGCCGCCATTGTTTTGACCGCAATTGGTACACTCGGAAGTTTCGAGAACTTCTTACTAGCTGTTGTTCTTGGTGGTGTTATCCAATTAATCTTTGGAATCCTTAAAGCTGGAGTTATTGGTTATTACTTTCCATCTTCAGTAATTAAAGGAATGCTAACGGGAATCGGAATCATTATTATTTTAAAACAAATTCCACACTTCTTTGGATACAATTCTGCCCTAGAAGGAAATTTTGCTTTTTTCCATCTGGATGGTGAGAACACTTTTTCTGAAATAATTAATTCCCTCAATTTTATTAGCCCTGGTGCAACCTTAATTGCGTTTATCGCTATGTTCATACTCCTTTTATGGAGTAATGTATTGACTAAAAAAGGTAAGATCTTTCAGCTTATCCAAGGGCCTTTGGTCGCTGTTGCTGGTGGTATCGTTTATTTTTTAATAACTCAGGGCAATGCAACTTGGGGAATTTCATCGGACCTTTTAGTGCGTGTTCCAGTTCCAAAAGATGCTTCTTCATTCTTTGATCAGTTTAGTTTCCCCAATTATGGAGCGATAAGCAATCCACAAGTTTGGATTACAGCTTTTACAATAGCCTTAGTTGCTAGTTTAGAAACCTTGTTGTGTGTTGAAGCAACTGATAAAATTGATCCTTACAAAAGAGTTACACCAACCAACCGAGAATTATTAGCTCAGGGAGTTGGGAACATATTGTCAGGTATGATCGGTGGTCTTCCGGTAACTCAGGTTATCGTTCGAAGTTCGGCGAATATTCAGTCGGGTGGAAAAACAAAAATGTCAGCCATCATTCATGGGGTGCTATTGCTTATTTCTGTGATTTTGATTCCTACTTTATTGAACAAGATTCCATTATCAGTTCTTGCAGCTATTCTCTTTATTGTTGGATATAAATTGGCAAAACCTTCTTTGTTTGTCTCCATGTATAAACTGGGGTGGAAACAATTTCTTCCCTTCGCAGTTACCGTAACTGGAATTATTTTTACCGATCTTTTAATTGGTATTGCACTAGGTTTAATGGTTGGTATTGTGGTAATTTTAATCAAGAGTTTTCAAAACTCACATTTCTTGCACATAGAAGATAAAAGTAATGGAGTACATAAAATTAAAATGACCTTAGCAGAAGAAGTTACTTTTTTTAACAAAGGTGCAATTCTCAAAGAACTCGACAGTTTACCGTTAGAGAGTTATTTAGAATTAGATGTTAGAAAAACGCGTTATCTTGATAATGATATTATAGAAATTTTAGAAGATTTTTCTGAAAAAGCAAGAAATAGAAAGATTAATATTAATTTAATATCCGAAAGAGGAATCCAAGAAAATCCGGATAGCTTCATTCAATTTTTCCAACTAACCCCAAGAACAAATTAATTCAAACTAAATAATTAAAAAACAACATTATGAAAGCACATACAAAAGAAACACAAGATTTAATGAATCCTAGCTTAGCACTAGANGCTNTGAAAGACAGGAAANGATAGATTCCTTAAAGGGAATCAAGTTACCAGAAACNTAAACGCACAAGTTGATGAGACGAGTGGCGGACAATATCCTTTTGCAACCGTTTTGCATTGTATTGATTCCCGAGTATCGGCTGAGCATGTATTTGATCAGGGAATAGGAGATTTATTCAGTATTCGTATCGCAGGGAATTTTGTAAACGAAGATATTTTAGGAAGTATGGAGTTTGCTTGTAAACTAGCAGGAACCAAAGTTCTAGTTGTACTCGGCCACACAGCCTGTGGTGCAATCAAAGGTGCTTGTGATCACGCACGTTTAGGNAACCTTACGGCATTGATCAACAAGCTTGAGCCTGCTGTAGANGCGGTTGATTCTCCAGCAGAAGCAGATTTAAGAAACTCATCGAACATTGATTTCGTAAACGNAGTTGCTNCTAAGAATGTGCTGATGACCATCGATAATATCCGAAGCCAAAGCCCTATCCTAAAAGAAATGGAAGCTGACGGTGCTATAAAAATTGTTGGAGGTATGTACGATATAGCAACAGGAAATGTCAATTTCTATGAATAAGAAACAAAGTGTATTTATGATAGCATTAGCGTTTATGTTAATGCTACCTTCTTTAGCTCAGGCTCAAGACAGTGAATTCGGAAATTGGCTTGTTTATATTGGCAGCAAAAAACTAAATACCAAGTGGAATCTGCACAATGAAATTCAATACCGAAACTACAACGCCATTGGCGACCTAGAACAATTGTTGTTACGAACGGGAATAGGGTATAACCTAACCGAAAACAACAACAACTTACTTTTGGGGTATGGTTTCATTGCATCGGAGAATTATGTAGGGAACACGGACGATAAAACAACGGTAAACGAACATCGAATTTTTCAGCAGTTTACAGCAAAGCAAAAAGTGGGTAAAATTGGACTAACCCATCGCTATCGTTTTGAGCAACGCTTTGTTGAATCGGATTTCAAAGCACGCTTACGCTATTTCTTAGCCCTTAAAATCCCTTTGGCCAAGGCAAAGACTTCAGAAGAAGATGGAGAAGAACAGCTGCCTTCTAAGTTTTATTTGTCAGCCTACAACGAAATCTTTTTAAACACCAAGTCTTCTGCGTTTGATCGCAATCGGGTGTATGGTGGTTTGGGCTATCAGCTGAGCAAAAACGTTCGTATCGAAGCTGGGTATATGAATCAAATTTTTGAAACCAGCAGTAGAGATCAGTTCAACCTGATCACCTTTGTGAATTTCTAAATCTGTAATCGATTTTCGTGTTTTTTTATTTAATAAAAATATTGAAAATATAATTTTCACCTCAGTAATCACAGTGTGTTCATGACGTTAAAATTTTCTTTAACGTCATAAATATTCTTGTATCGTACTTGTTTTAGTTTAATAATAAATTATAATTTTTTTGCCATAAAAAAATATTCGATTTGCTATTGCACTTATTTTTTTCTTCTTTACACTTTATTCTCAAAGTACATCTTCAACGATCACAGTCTGGGATTTTTTTGTGATTGGTGCTGCAGAAAACAACAACTACACCTACATTAACTTTCCCAAGCCCAACATCATTATTAAAAAAGGAGACTATTGTTTCTATGTGTTTTCTAAATTTTTTCATTTTAGATTTTTAAAGATCAAAACTGTTTTTTACAAGATCAAATACCCTCTGCAAATTTTGAGAATACTTGTTTGTGATGTTCGAGATCTAGGGAGGGCGACATGGACACGCGTACGATATAATCCTTATCACCTTCTTTTGTGGTGCCTTGTGTGGAAGTAGCCGGAATGGTCCAATAACAACCACTGAGTTGCCCATAGCTTACGCAAAACTTACTTTCGTTTGGGATTTCAGTAATCATCAGATGAATCAATTTAAGGTTCAGTGCGCGCTTATGTGCTTCTTTTTCTTCGGCTGTATTGCCATGGGTGGGTAGGTCTAGGGAAAATACAGAAGGGGTAAAGCCTTGATT
>JGI20153J14295_10000801_pt1 | contig 25774 bp, 22 predicted proteins | sample COG_03_FD_14295 | JGI IMG/M metagenome (IMG submission 14295) | reverse complement strand
CGCATTCGTATGTCTACACCAACGCCTTCAGCAGAACCTGCGACAGACAGCAAAATCAGGCAATTTTGGCGTGAATGGCGCACCTTGACCATTTTCCTTATTGTCATGGTCCTGTTTCGGTCGGCCATTGCCGATTGGAACCAGGTCCCCTCAGGGTCCATGAAACCCACTATTTTAGAGGGCGACCGAGTCGTGGTAAATAAACTCGCCTATGACCTGAAAGTGCCCTTCACCACCTGGCATCTGCGCGAGTGGGCTGATCCTGAACGGGGCGAGATCGTGACATTCTATTCGCCTGACGACGAAAAATTGCTCATAAAACGCGTCATTGGTGTTCCTGGCGACGTAGTCAGTATGCGGAACAATCAACTGTACATTAACGATGAATCGGCGCACTACACGCGCCTGGACGATAGTATCGTCGCCCAACTTGATATTTGGCAACGCCGGAATCATGCGTTCTTTTTCGAAGCCATCGATAATACGACACACGCCGTCATGCTAAAATCCGCCCCACCCAATGCCTACAACAGCTTCGGGCCGATGGCGATACCAGCCAGCAAGTACCTTATGCTCGGTGACAACCGTGACAACAGTCGCGATTCGCGCCGAATTGGCCTGGTAGACCGCGACAGAATCACCGGCAGGGCGCACACTGTGGCCTTCTCACTGAACTATGAAGACTACTACCTGCCACGACCTAACCGCTTCCTTTACACCTTGAACTAGCGCCGATGGGCGCTTGTCATCGCCAATTCACGCCTGCGATTCAATCCCACCGCAGCGCTTCAAGATCGCAGGTTGGCGCGCTAACTCAGGTTTAGGATTTACGCTGCGGTGGCCCTTGGTCATCGGCACCCGGCGTCTCAGATAGACTGTTCTGCGAGGGCTCACTGGATGAGTGTCCATTCGCATCGATTGAATCCAACAATCCCCCCGAGCGCCTGCGTAATAAGCGCAAGATCAGGGAAAAGAAGAAGGCGACGATAATCAGCAAGCCGACTAACAGCCCGGACATAATTAAAAACACCCAGATCACCGCCATATCAACACCAAAAAATCTGACGGCGACCCAGACGAAGGCGACGGCAAAAAAACTGCCCGACAAGACGCGTATGAATAATGGATCTTTTATGATTTTCAAATGCAATGACGCTCATTTGTTATTTTGGTTCATCCTGACATACACTCACTGTCACGACACAAATCATTTGCTAGTCGACGACGGCTAGCAGCCAACCCAGGAGATTATACATGCCATTAGATCCAATTGTTGCGTCGATGCTCGCCCAGATGGCAGAAGCCGGTGGTCCGGCCATTGAAGAGTTGCCACCTGCTGGCGGACGTGAGCTTTACCGAATGATGAATGCAGCTAATACCCTGGTGGATTTAGCCCAGGTCAGTGACACTGTTGCGCAAGGTATTCCCCTTCGAATCTACCGGCCGACGCTGGACACCCAATTACCTGGGTTGGTTTACTTTCATGGCGGCGGCTGGGTCATCGGTGATCTAGAGACCCACGATAACGTCTGCCGTCACCTGGCGCAGCAAGCGAATTGCGTGGTCGTCGCGGTCGATTATCGCCTGGCACCTGAGCACCCCTTTCCAGCGGCACTGGATGACAGCTTTGCGGCGACCTGCTGGGTTGTTGACCACGCGGCCGAACTCGGCATCGACGCCGCTCGGATTGCCGTCGGCGGCGACAGCGCTGGTGGTAACCTTGCTGCCACGGTCTGCCTCAAAGCCAACGCGCTGGGCGCCCCCAAACTCGCCCATCAGCTACTGGTCTATCCCGCCACCGACACGGCGCAAGATACGCCGTCCTATACGGAAAACAAGGAAGGCTATAGTCTTTCTGCCGCCCTGATGGGTTGGTTTTGGGACCAGTATATCGGTGATCAGCCGCGTGATAACCCCATGATGGCGCCAATCTTAGCCAGCGACCTGAGTGGCGTACCCTCGGCAACGGTGATTACCGCCGAGTATGATCCTTTGCGCGATGAGGGTGAAGCTTACGGGGAGCGCTTAAAGGCAGCGGGCGTGACAACGACTATCACTCGTTACGACGGTATGATTCACGGCTTCTTTCACATGCAGGATGCCCTAGCAGACGGCCGAGACGCGCTGACCATGGCGGCCAAAGAACTTCAGACCGCCTTCCAGCGCAGCTGATCAACAGGCCCTAAGGTGCAGCGTTTAGTTTAGTTTAGTCTGTCACTGAGGGGCTTTTGATAAGCTTGCCATAAGCTTGCCATAACCCTGCCATAACCCTTCTATAACCCTGCCATAACAAAACAGCAACTTCTAAAACGACGCTGGCCAGGTCCACCCTGAGGTGGCCTGGCCAGGTTATTCCAGTGCAGGTTAAGTATTATTTAACGTCCAGCAGTTCCACTTCAAATATTAACGCAGAGTTAGGTGGGATGCCCCGAGTACCACCGGGCCCATAGGCCAGGTCAGCAGGTATCGTAAATCTCGTCTTGCCGCCAATCTTCATCAACTGCAAGCCCTCAGTCCAACCAGCAATGACCTGGTTGAGACCAAATTCTGCCGGTGTACCGCGCTCGATAGAGCTGTCAAATATTTCGCCACTGACCAACCGACCCGTGTAATGCACCGTCACCGTATTATTCCCTGTGGGCGAAGCGCCCTCGCCCACGACCAAATGCTCGTACTGCAAGCCCGATTCGGTGGTTGTCACTTCTGGCTTCGCGCCGTTTTCCTTGAGATATTCAATAGCCATGCCACTCGCCTGGTTTGCCATCTCAGCTTGAGCAGCGGCGCGGCTCGCCTGAAGCGCTTCCTGCTGGGCCCGGATTGCTGTAATCACGGACTGCTGCTGTGCTTCATCCAGATTCGGCACCTTGTCCTCGAGAGAATCGCTCATACCCCGGCTCAAGGCTGTCAGATCAATGTCGATATTGCCGCCTTCTTTCAGCATATTGCCAAAGGAAAAACCGAAAAAATAACTCAGATCCTGGCGGAGGTTTTCTGTCGCTGCAGCAGTCATGGCAGAGGCCGGCGCAGCAGCGGTATCAGGCGTCGTATCTGCCGCCCAAGTGGAACTACAAACAACCAAAGGTATCAGCGCTATCGTATTGATTAATATATTTTTTATCATATTTTTCTGCTCAAAGGCTCGATATAAATTGAAGAACCGACATTATGCCACAATCGGGCTAACAATAAAGCGGTCGCGACCCGAACGCACACGCCAAATCAGGCTTTGGCGATTGATCAACAGATCCCCAGGTCAATTGTCAACGTAACCCTATTAGTGATGACTTAACTCCTTGATCCACTACCCAAAGGGACATTACACTACGGACTGGAACTTTAGGTCGGTAAGAAGAGACTAATCACATTGCTATCGCCGTCGACGTCAAGTCGCCAACTACAATCGATGCTCAATCCAGAAGCACTCACCAGGAATTGATTAACGACGTCTATGACTATATTTCGCAGCCTAATTTTTGCTTCAGCTCTGACCCTGTCGCTGACCGCGCCCTTGTGCTTCGCCTTGGTCCCGGCCCAGACCGCTGTGCAGAGCGATACCCTGTCAACGCTGACTACGCTCACGGCGATGCCAATCCACAAGGAGACAACCAAGAATATTGTCGATGCCCTGGCCAGTCGACATTACGTCAGTACCACGCTGGACGATAAGTTGTCGGCAAAAATCTACGACAGCTATCTCGAGGATCTTGATGCCAGCAAAAGCTATTTCCTCGCCGCTGACATCGCCGAATTTAACTACTTGCGCCTACAACTCGACGACGCCCTCAAAGTCGGTGATGTGTCTCCAGCGTATCTCATCTTTAATCGCTACCACCAGCGGGTCGCGGAACGTTTTGAACAGGCCCTTGCCATCCTCGAACAAGGTGTCGACCAATTCGATTTCAGCCTGGACGAATCATTGCCACTGGATCGAAAGGACGCGCCTTGGGCATCTACCAGTAGTGAATTGGACGAACTATGGCGCAAGCGCGTCAAACTGGCGGTCTTGAACCTGAAACTGGCTGACAAGGAGGTCGAAAAAACCCAGGAAGTGCTCACTAAACGCTACAAAAACCGGCTGTCGAGAACGCTGCAAACCAACAGCGAAGATGTCTACCAGCTATTTATGAACTCCTTCACACGAACCTATGATCCGCACACGCAGTATTTTTCGCCGCGCACTTCTGAAAATTTCAATATCAATATGAGCCTGTCTCTGGAAGGCATTGGTGCCGTGCTGCAACGTGAAGACGAATACACCAAGATCGTCAGTCTGGTGCCCGCGGGGCCCGCCGAGAAATCTCGACAGATTTACCCCGACGACAAGATCGTCGCCGTCGGTCAGGGAACTGATGGCGAGATGATCGATGTCATCGGTTGGCGTTTGGATGAAGTGGTCGAATTGATCCGGGGTAAAAAGGCCACGATCGTTCAACTCGAGGTCATCCCGGCAAATGCTAAGGACAGTACCTCAAAGCTCGTGCAGATTGTTCGAAACACGGTCAAACTCGAAGAGCAAGAAGCTAAATCGGAGATTATTGANATCGAACAATTTGGTCACACCCATAAAATTGGCGTGATCGATATTCCTACATTCTATATCGACTTTCAGGCGCTGCAGGATGGCAACAAGGACTTCAAGAGCACCACGCGTGACGTGCATAACCTGTTAGTCAAACTGATCGCAGACGGTGTTGAGGGGATCATTATCGATCTGCGCGACAATGGTGGCGGGTCACTGCAGGAAGCACGCACCCTGACGGGCTTGTTTATCGATCGAGGCCCTACCGTGCTGGTCAGAAACAACAACGGCAGGGTCGATATACTCAATGACCGGGACATGGGAACCGCCTATGACGGCCCACTCGCTGTCGTTGTTAATCGATTGAGCGCATCAGCCTCTGAAATATTTGCTGGCGCGATCCAGGATTATGATCGCGGCTTGATCATCGGCAATCAGACCTTCGGCAAAGGCACAGTACAAACGCTGCTGCCGTTAAACCAAGGCCAACTGAAACTGACCGCTGCGAAATTCTATCGAATCACCGGTGAAAGCACACAACACAAGGGCGTTCTGCCAGATATTGACTTCCCCCTTGACTATGATCCAGAGTCCATCGGCGAGAGCACTTTGGAGAGTCCTCTTCCCTGGGACCAGATCCAGCCTACCAGCTACCGACTCAATAGACATGTCTCACAGCTGAAGAAGGAATTGACCGGTCTGCACGATACCCGTTCAGCAACCGATCCCGAGTTTATCTATATGCGTGACGCCGCGGCGTATCGCCAAGTGAAAAGTAAACAGAAACTGATTTCACTTAACCTAGTCACACGCCAACAGGAAAAAACCGATAGCGATGATTTTTGGCTGACCCTGGAAAATACCAAACGCAAGCGCCAAGACCTTGAACCCATTGCATCCCTCGACGAATTAAACCCGAAGCGCGATGAACCCGAGTTGGCCTCAGGACACACTGCTGACGTGAACACGCTCAGCGTTGACGGCGGCGCCACGAGCCTCGACACGCCGGACCCGCAAGAGCCTGCCACTGCCCCAGCACTGATTGACATCAATGCCGAAGAAGCGAGTGATGATTCTTTACCACCCTTGAGCGCTGACGCGGAACCCGACGCCCATCTGATCGAGAGTGGCAATATCCTGCTGGACTTGATCTCGCTGGAGAAACGCATGGCCGCGGAGAACCCCAGGCAACAGCCCATCTGATCAACTGGGTCTGATCAACTGGGTCTGATCAACTTGTCGCTGATTGATTTGTCGCTGATTGATTTGTCGCTGATTGATTTGTCGCTGATCAGCTTGTGGCTGAACAATGTGTGGCTAAACAATGTGTGGCTAAGGACAGGGCTGAAACGGCGCCGGCGGCTTGTCAGCCGCCAATGACCAGAAGCTCATGGCCGACTATAAAAAGCTGGCGATCTCTGCCAGGGTTTTCTTCTGAATATCCGGCACCATCGCATCGATCGCGGGAAACCCCACCACTAACAGAACAAACGGTCGCTCAGCTTTCGGCCGACCCAATATCTGATTTAAGAAACCCATGGGACTCGGCGTATGTGTCAGGCATGCCAAGCCCGCGTGGTGTAATGCCGTCACCAGCATACCCGTGGCGATCCCCACTGACTCGGTGGCGTAATAGTGCTTGACGCGACTACCGTCGACGGCCTCGCCATAACGTTGTTGAAACACCGCAATCAGATAGGGCGCCGTCTCCAGAAACGGCTTGTCCGCATCCGTACCCAGGGGCGCGAGCGCATCAAGCCAGTCTTGAGGTGCTTTGTGTGCATAAAACGCCTGCTCTTCCTTTTCCGCAGCTGCCCGAATCTGACGTTTAATATCCGGGCTCTCGACCACAGCAAAATACCAGGGTTGAGTATTAGCACCGCTCGGTGCGGTGCCGGCTGTCAGCAAACACTGCTCAATAATTTCACGGGGCACCGGCCGATCGGAAAATTGTCGAATACTCCTGCGTCGCTGTGCGGCCTCAAAAAAATCTCGGGACCGCTGGCGCATTTGATCCTCGTCCAGGATCGGAAAATGAAGTTCTAGCATGGGGGGCGTTGGTTTCATCCAGCCAGTCTAGCAGACTGGCCGCACGCTAAAAGCCCTAGCCAAACTAAAAGCAGATCTGGGCGACCTCCTCATAGGTCTCAACAAAGTGGACTGTCAGACCCTTCGTCAGATAGTCCGGAATCTCATTGTAATCCCGCGCGTTGGCCGCAGGTAAAATCAATTCTTTGAGGCTCGCGCGCCGGGCTGCAATCACCTTCTCTCGAATTCCACCCACAGGCAGGACTCTGCCCGTCAGGGTCAATTCGCCGGTCATAGCCAAGTCACGATTGATCTTTTTGTTGGTCGCCAGCGACAGCAGCGCAGTGGCCATGGTCACCCCGGCACTGGGGCCATCCTTGGGAGTCGCACCCTCTGGCACGTGCAGATGAACAAAGGCCTCATCGAAAAATTCCGGGTTCGCGCCCAGCTTTTCTAACCGACTCACCACAAAACTGTAGGCGATCTGGGCCGATTCCTGCATAACCTCACCCAATTGTCCCGTCAGTTTAAAACCTCTGTTTTTGGTGTGGATAAGGGAGGCTTCAATCGCCAGCGTCGTGCCACCCATGGCCGTCCAAGCCAAGCCATTAATCACCCCCAAACCACGCTGCGGGCGTTGCCGGTGAAAATACGGAGCCCCGAGATAATGCTCCACATCCTTAACCCCAATCTGAATGACAGACTCGGCGTCGTCTAGCAACTCGACGATGGATTTGCGCACGATACGACCCAATTGTTTATCCAGTCCTCTAACGCCCGCCTCGCGCGCATAACCATCTGCGACGGCACTGATGGCGGCATCAGAGATCTTCAGCTTAGCAGCTGGTACACCCGCCTTTTGCAATAGGCGTTTCCACAAATGGTGCTTGGCAATCACCACCTTTTCTGCAGTGAGATAGCCGGCGAGTCGAATAATTTCCATACGATCCAGCAACGGCCCAGGGATCGTGTCGAGCTGGTTGGCGGTGCAGATAAACAGGACTTTTGACAGATCAACTCGCAGATCAAGATAGTGATCAAGAAACTCGGCGTTCTGCTCGGGATCAAGCACTTCCAACAGAGCCGATGCTGGATCACCCTGGAATGAAGCACCGATCTTGTCGATTTCATCCAGCATGATCACCGGATTTGAGACAGCGACTTCCTTCAGCGACTGGACCAGTTTGCCAGGCATCGCCCCAATATAGGTTCGGCGATGGCCTTTGATTTCCGCTTCGTCGCGCATGCCACCCAAACTAAACCGATAGAACTTTCGACCCAGTGCATTGGCGATGGATTTACCAATTGACGTTTTACCCACGCCTGGCGGACCCACCAACAATAGAATAGAACCTGCCATTTCACCACGATAGGCGCCGACGGCAAGGAATTCGATGATGCGCTGTTTAATATCCTCAAGGCCGTCATGATCCTGATCCAGGATACGCCTCGCCTGCTTCAAATCCAGTTGGTCATGACTCGTCACCCCCCAGGGTACAGAAGTTAGCCAATCCAGATAATTACGAGTCACGGCATACTCGGCAGAAGCCGTTTCCAACACTCGAAGCTTTTCGATTTCCTCGTCGGCACGCGCCTGAACATGAGCCGGCACTACCAGTGCCTGCAACCGCTCAATAAACTTCTCGGCATCAGCTTGCCGGTCATCTTTGGTAATCCCCAGTTCCTTCTGAATCACCTTGAGCTGCTGGCGTAAAAAGAACGTTTTTTGTTGTTCGCTAACCTGTTCATTGACCTGCTTAGTGATCTTCGCCTGCAACCGGGCTATCTCAAGTTCCTTGCGCAGTAACAGCAGCACTTTCTCCATGCGCTCCAGTAATGGCAAGGTCTCTAAAATATCCTGCATATCTTCCGCGGAGGCCGAGGTAATCGCAGCCGCGAAGTCAGCCAGCGGGCCTGGATCATTGGGATTGAAGTAATTCAGGTATTGCTTGAGCTCTTCGTTGTACAGCGGATTCAGGGTCATTAATTCCTTGATGATGTCGATCAGCGCCATCGCATAGGCGCGCAATTGAGCCTCATCGGCCACCACTGGCGATTCCAGATATTCGACCCGAACAATGAAGGGCGGTATTTTGCGAATCCATTCCTTGATTCGAAAACGGCGCACTCCCTGAGCGATAAACTGCAGCTTACCCTTAACCTCCTGCAGCCGATGAATACGTGCGACACAACCAATCTCACGGACATCTTCGGGTCTTGGGACACCACTACCGTCGACAATCGGCGCATAGCTCATGGCGATTAATTTGTGTGCAGTTTCCGCCACACGCTTGATGCCATCACCCCAGGGCTCACCTTCAACCACAATCGGTTGAACCAATACCGGAAAATAAGGTTCCGAGGTCAACGGGATGAGCTGCAGCGTATCGGGCAGCACCTCATCGGGGCGCGCCAGTGTATATTCCGGCTTTTTACTGCGGGGAATAAATTCAGCTTGTTCTTTGCTTTCTTCGCTCATACAGGGCGCACTCAAAAAGGGGCTAAAACCAAATTGTTGGGTCAGACCAGGTGGATTCAAGAGTCTGCCGACGTGCACTCAGCGTGCCTGCGAGTCAAATACTCGAGCCTTGAACTGCAACCAATCGGCCTAATCGACAAGTTTTGTCCTGCCTGACCTGCACTATTCAGAGCAAATCAGGCTAGAATCAAATTATCTGCCAAGTCTATTGAAGGGCCCATGACCACTGTCACTTGCATTGAAGATCTACGGGTTTTATACGAAAAACGCGTTCCCCAAATGTTTTATGACTACGCAGAGTCCGGTTCCTGGACCGAGTCAACGCTTCGTGACAACGTCGATGCTTTCGCCCGCATCAAACTCAGACAGAAAGTCCTGGTTAATATCGCTGACCGCTCTCTCGCCAGCACCATGGCGGGCCAGGCAGTCACTATGCCAGTGGCACTGGCGCCGACAGGCTTGACCGGGATGCAACACGCCGACGGTGAGATTCTGGCCGCTCGAGCCGCCGAGAAATTTGGCGTACCCTTTTGCCTGTCGACCATGAGTATCTGCTCCATCGAAGATGTCGCCGACCAAACTACGCAGCCGTTCTGGTTTCAACTCTATGTGATGCGCGACCGAGACTATATCGCGCGGCTGATCCAGCGGGCGAAGGCAGCCCAGTGTTCCGCCCTGGTACTGACCCTGGACCTGCAAATCATGGGGCAGCGCCATAAAGACATTAAAAATGGTCTTTCCACACCACCCAAGATGACCTTAAAAAATATCGCGAATATAGCAACCAAACCACGCTGGGCCATGGGGATGCTTCGGACTCGCCGGCATCATTTCGGCAATATCGTTGGCCATGTATCGGGCGTCGACAACATGGGTAACCTGAGTCAATGGACTGCCAACCAATTCGACCCGAGCTTGAGTTGGGAAGACGTCGCCTGGGTCAAAGAGCAATGGGGCGGCAAGCTGATCCTGAAGGGCGTGATGGATCCTGAAGATGCCTATATGGCCGTTAAAAGTGGCGCAGATGCGTTGATTGTCTCCAACCACGGCGGACGACAACTCGACGGTGCACCCGCAGCGCTTGACGCCCTGCCAGCCATCGTGGCTGCGGTCGGTGACGAGATTGAGATATGGATGGACGGTGGTATTCGTAGCGGCCAGGATGTCTTCAAAGCCATTGCTCTCGGGGCTAAAGGCACCCTCATCGGTCGGGCATTCCTTTATGGATTGGGTGCCATGGGTGAAGCCGGGGTCACTCGCTGCTTGCAAATCATTGAAAAAGAACTGGATCTGACGATGGCGTTCAGTGGCTTGAGCGACATCAATGAGGTTGACGAACAGGTCATTTGGGCACCCGGTCCCCGCTGAACCATGCCATCCATGACTCACCAACGTAGTCAAAAACTCGGCCGAGTCGCGGCACTCTTCGCCCTCACTGGGGCCCTGCTACTGCTCACCTTGACTTGGCTACCCACTATTGACGCCGCGGCAAACCAGTATCTGAATGACGCGCTCAACAGTCATTTACTGGTCTATGCCAGCGCCAGAACGATTAACGCGATCATTTCAGTGATTGCATCCATAGAAGTCAGTCTCAACTTCGGTGCAGGCGTCGCGCTGCAACCCGGTGAAGCACTCGACCCACTGAATGACTTGATCGAACGGTTTTCAGGTTTTGTACTCTATGGACTTGCGGCCCTCGGGTTACAGCAGGTTGTGTTAGTTGCCGCCGGCAGTTTCGCCGCCAAGGTACTGACTAGCTGCGCTGTGATTGGCGCCCTAACTGTTTATCTATGGCGCATCAAAATACCTGCATGGCTACTGCGCTTACTGCTCCTGTTGATGTTCGTCCGGTTCGTTTTAGTCTTGCAAGTCGGTTTGAGCTGGGGGCTCGACAAGCTCTATTTTGATATTGAACAACAACAGGCTTTGGCCTCTCTGAATCTGGTCAAAGATCATTTACACGATCTGCGCGCCAGCTATATGCAGTCGATTAATGCCAGCGGGTTTTTCAGTGGTACTTGGCAAGCGGCTCAAGCGCTTATCGGTACTGATGAGCAGCAAAGTATTACTGACATTGCCGCAACCGCCATTATCCGCTTGCTCGTCATCCTGCTGTTACAAAGCCTGCTGCTACCGTTGGTGTTTATCTGGCTGATCTGGCTGATCCTCAAATCAATCATCACCAAACCAACAAACTAACCCACCTCAACGGCCTAACTGGCCAGACGCTTGTGCTTTTCGATAACGTCGAAAGCATTCTGAATTTCCTTGAACTTTTCCTCTGCCACCGATGCCAGCTCAGGTGACATACCATTCGCCAAAACACGGTCCGGATGATATTCCATGGCCAATTTTCGGTACTTCGCCTTAATCGCTTTCAACTCGTCAGTCGGTTTACAGCCCAGAATCTGGAAGCACCGACTCAGATCGTTATTCGAACCGGTAAAGCGGCTCTTGATCTGTTCATAGTGGTTTTCCAGCTGAAAGATCCGCACGGCCTGTAGCAATAATTTTTCTTCTGCCGCATGCAAGGTGCCATCGGCATAGGCCACCAGCAACAGCAGATCAACCAGCGACTCCTTGACCACTCGGACCGAGCCAAACTCTTGCTGAAATTGCCGCGCAAAGCTTTCAAAGGTCGCATCTGAATCCTTTGCAGCGTTGAATATTTGAATCGCCAGCTTCCGCGCCTGTGCATCAAGGCGCAGATTCTCGCGCATCACCCGATCAATGACATCCACTTCGGCTTGAGACACAAACCCGTCGGCTTTCGCGAGCTTACCCAGCATCGAAAAGGTCGCAGCAAAATAGATACTTTGCTTGTTCTCAATAGAACTCATCAAGCCTCGACCTTGGGCCTTCGAATCGAATTGATGCCCCATGACAGCACCCATGACGCCACCCAGTGGACCGCCAAGCACAAATCCAATACCACCACCCAGGACTTTCCCCAACCAACTCATGTGATGCTCCGATAAAAATCTACCATTGTGTCCAGCAGGATCGGCACAACGCCGGCTGGTATGTTATGCCCGAGACCTTCGATGACGTTGAGCTGACAACCGGCAATATATTTTGCCGTGTCTGCACCTGCGGCAAGGGGTATTAACGGGTCGTCTGCACCATGAATCACCAACACGGGTATTTTTATCTGCTCAAGCAATCCCGTGCGATCACCGGTCGCCACCACCGCCGCCATTTGACGCGCAACACCCGCCGGGTTGTGATTCCGCTCGAATCTTTTTTGGGCGATCGCCAAACGTTCTTCAAGGCTCTCAGGGTAGGCTGGACTGCCACAAATCAGCAGACCTTCCGCTGTCAGCGCAATCGCAGCCGCCTTACCACCTGCGGGGTCAGGGCTGGCCGTCAAGGCAGCCTGGGCCGCTGGCGTCGCGCCAGGCAAACCTCGCCTGCTGCTCGATGACATCATGGATATCATCGATAGCAAGCGCGCTCCATGGGTGGCGGCCAGTACTTGGGCGATCATACCGCCCATGGAAATCCCCATGACGTGAGCGCGCTGAATGCCAAGGGCATCCATTAGACCGACGACATCATTCGCCATATCGTGCAGATCATAGGCCAGCGTCCCTCTATCACCTCGAACGATGGCAGACAGGTCAGGCAATCCCGCATGAATAAAATCCTCGGATAAGCCCACGTCGCGATTATCGAAAACAACAACATGGAAGCCCTGCTCTACCAACCCGTCCAGCAATGCCTCAGGCCAATCGATGAGTTGTGTACCCAAACCACGTATCAATATCACAGTCGGCTGCTGTTGATTGCCGCGAGCCTCGTATTCTACAGATATCTGATTCGCAACAACTTGAGTCACAGCGCCTCGCCTCCCATCAACGCCAAAATTTCTGCCGTTTTGGTTTGCATCAAGCCCGTATCACCGCGCGACTCCACGTTCAGTCGAACCACCGGTTCAGTGTTCGACATACGCACATTAAACCGCCACTGGGCGAATTCCATACTCAGCCCGTCCGTATGATCGATGGCGACCACCTCGGCGCCATAGTGCGTCTCGAGGGTTGCTAACACCGCAGCAGCATCATCGATGCGGCGATTGATTTCACCACTGGCAGGAAAGGCTAACATGCGCTCATCCACCATTTCCGCGAGGCTCTTGCCCCGACTCGACATCAAGCCCACCACCAATAACCACGGCACCATGCCACTGTCGCAATAGGCAAAATCCCGAAAATAATGATGGGCGCTCATCTCACCACCGTAAACGGCATTCTCAATTCGCATCCGCTCTTTGATAAAGGCATGACCGGTCTTGCTGAGTATGGGTGTACCACCGCCGCGGTTGACGATATCAATCGTATTCCAGGTCAACCGTGGGTCATGCACGATCTTGCTACCGGGTTGTTGTTGCAGAAAGGCTTCGGCAAGCAAGCCAACGATGTAGTAACCCTCAATAAAACGCCCACTGGCGTCAAAGAAAAAACAACGATCAAAGTCACCGTCCCAAGCGATACCCAAATCTGCCCCATGCTCCAAGATGGCATCAATCGTGGGTTGACGATTAGCTTCCAATAGTGGATTTGGCACACCATTGGGGAAGTGCCCGTCAGCAACATGCTGCAGTTTGATAAACGTGAATGGCAGCGACGCCTCCAATAAATCAATCACCGCACCAGCACCGCCGTTACCACTGTTAACAACAATCTTAAGGGGCTTTATCGTCTCATTGTCGACGTAGGCGAGAAGTTTGTCTTTGTAGGCTGCCCGATGTTCAAGTCGCGCCAGCTTGCCGATTCTTGGACTCGCGGGAAAGGCATTCTCCTCAGCCAAACGTTGAATTTCAAACAGGCCCGTATCACCACTGATGGGTTTCGAATCCTCCCGTACCAGTTTCATACCATTATAGTCTTTCGGGTTATGACTCGCGGTCACAACGATACCGCCGTCCATCTCGAAATGGGAGGTGGCAAAGTAGATTTCCTCGGTACCACACTCACCGATATGGAATACATCAACGCCGCTGTCCAGCAAGCCTTCAATCAGCGCATCACATAGGGATGGGCTAGACAGACGAATGTCGTGACCCACCACAACCCGCTTAGGCTGCAGGAACGCCGCATAGGCTCGACCGACTCGATAAGCAATCGACTCATTCAATTGGTCGGGAACGCGCCCACGCAGGTCGTAAGCTTTAAAACAATGGATAGGATCGGTCAAGGCGCTTTCCGTTTACGGTTAAAGCCCCAGTCTACCACTTTAGGCTGTCTTGACCCACGTCTAAGCCGACAAAAAACCAGCCGCGAGGGCTTGCAGCCTGGCGCTTAATCTGCCGATTGAGCACTGCCCGCCTGCGCCAACAAAGCCGACAGTCGATAGCTTTTAAGGTTAACTCCAAGCGCCAAATCAGTTTTCAGACTGGTTAACTGCCGACAAATCCGCGCCTGATCTGCGTCCGCTTGAACCCTGGCGACGATGGGGTCATTCACCTCTGCCGCCAGTATCGCTGCCAGCGACCCATAGGTCTGCAGCAATGCAACCGCGGTCTTTTTACCGACCCTCGGCACTCCTTTGATACTGTTGGTGGGATCCCCCGCCAATGCCCAAAAATCTGCCAACTGGTCAATGCGCAGGTCAAACTTGGCTTGGGCGTCGGCCGGCGAAACAAAGCATTGCTCAAAGTGATGATAGACCTGAATCTGCTGGCTCAGCAGCGGTAAAAAACCCTTGTCGGTGGACAAAATTACCACCTGCCCGCCACTGCCGGCGATACCCTGAGCCAAAGTACCAATCACGTCATCGGCCTCCAGATGCGGTTGCTCCAGACTGGCAACACCAAGACTCGCAAAGGCCGACTTAAAATCATCCAAGTGCGTCATTAGCCTCTCTGGCGTCGGCGCTCGACCTGCTTTATAACCAGGATAACAACTATGGCGCCAGGTAGTTTCGTGACTGTCCACCACTGAAATTGCATGGCTGGGTTGGTGCTGGCGCAGGGCCTTCTCCAGGGACCGGCGGCTGGCTTCGACGACCGTCTCGATCGACTCATTACGGGCCTGTCCGGCCTCATAAATGCGCCGTATCAGATTGAACGTATCGATGAGTAGTACCTTAACCGACACAGTTGGGCTCCTGATGATTGGCGGCCGCGCAGCAGACCGCAATTGCTTTGCAGCTTAGCATGCCGGTGAGGCGAGGCAACTGCTATGCTGCCACTATGCGAACCATTCCCACCTGCACTCTACAAGCTGCCCGCCGTGCTACCCTGCGTCACCAGGGCTTGCTTAAAGGCGCCTATTTCGGCCAAGGCAAACAGGCGGTGGTCCGCGCCATTGATGCCTTAGGTTACCTGCAAATCGATACTATTTCGGTGGTTGACCGGTCTCACCACCATATTCTGAAAACTCGAATATCAAATTACACACCGGAACTGCTCACCCAGCTGCAGGCCGTTGATCGTCAAGTGTTTGAGTACTGGTCCCATGCCGCCGCCTACCTGCCAATCCAGGACTATCGATACTACCTGCCCATGATGCATGGCTTTGGCGCACAGCGCAGTCATGACAAAGCGCTTACCCAGGCCATTCTCCAGCGAATAGCAGGAGAAGGCCCCCTCCAATCGAAAGACTTTGAGCAGCAACGAGATCGGCAGAGCAACGGCTGGTGGGACTGGAAACCGGCTAAACACGCCCTCGAATACCTGTTTCTGAGCGGCCAACTGATGATTAACGAGCGCCTGGGGTTTGCGAAGGTTTATGATTTGACCGAGCGCATATTGCCCTCTTGGATCGATACCCGCATGCCATCAGTGACCGAGTGGGCCCGCTTCAGCCTACTGAAGTCCCTTAAGGCCATGGGTATTGGCACTTTAGCTGATTTGACCTATGCCCGCGCTACGGTTCGGCGTTTTACTGCACCGGACTTTTTGCCTGATTATGCCGCGGCCCTGCAGCAATTACTCGATGAGGGTGAAGCCTGCGCCGTGGATGTGGAGGGTGAGACTTGGTACGCACTGCCCGGCTTATTCGAACCCACCCGCACGCAACTGGATCACTCACAGGTCCAGTGTCTGTCACCCTTCGACAACCTGGTCATAAATCGCAAGCGTATCCTGCGCTTATTCAATTTCGACTATCAGCTAGAATGCTATGTGCCCGCGGCGAAACGCCGCTATGGCTACTTTTGTTTGCCGCTACTTTGGGGGGATCAATTGCTGGGACGAATGGATTGCAAGGCCGAACGCAAAACCGGGGTTTTGCGCATTCGCCATCTGCAGATTGAGTCGCAGCATGTTCTCACAGATGCCCTGATCAGCGCGCTGGAACGGGGTATACAGCGCCTCGCTGAAGGCCTGCTATGCACTCGCATCGCGGTCGAAACCACAACGCCGACCCAGCTACGCCAGGCCATCAAGCTGCAGTCTAGCCATTAACGTCCGCCAGCCCCTGAATCAACCGCTCTAGGCCTTTTATATTTGCCGGTCGCGGCCGGCCCAATAGGGCTCACGCACCAGCCGGCGCTGAATTTTCCCGGAGGGCAGCCTGGGTAGATCATCAGTAAAATCAATGGTTCGTGGCGACTTGAACGCCGGCAGGTGCTCGCGTACAAAAGCGATCAATTCAGCGACAGTGCCTTGGTCCGGCGCAATACCGGGCTTCAGCATCACCACTGATTTAACATCTTCGCCCCACTCCTCACTGGGAATGCCGATGGTACAAACATCGGCAACCGCCGGATGTCGCAACAACACGTCGTCGGTCTCCTGCGGGTAAATATTCACCCCGCCCGAGATAATGGTTTCCGCGCTGCGGCCGGTTAAGAACAGATACCCATCCGCATCAAAATAGCCCATATCACCCAAAGTAAAGTAGTCACCTTGATAACTGCCGGCGGTCTTGGCCGTATCTTTGTAGTATTCAAACCGGATCTCCGGGGCCCGAAAATAAATGGTACCCACGGTGCCAGTCGCCACTTCCTTGCCATCGTCATCACAAATTTTGTTATCCGCAGAGGGTGGTGCTTTGCCCACACTGCCAGGCTTGGTAAGCCACTCCTGCGGGCCAATAAAGAAGCCGCCACCGCCCTCCGTGGCGGCGTAGTATTCATAGACCACAGGCCCCAGCCAAGCCATCATCGACTGCTTCACATGCACCGGACAGGGCGCAGCGCCATGCAGGACATATCGAAGCTTGTCGAGCTGGTATTTGTCGCGAGTAGCCGCTGGCAATGCCAGAAGCCGATGAAACATTGTCGCCACCATATGCGTGTGGGTAATGTCGTATTCTTCCACCAACCTCAGCGTTTCTTCTGGATCCCACTTGTCCATCAACACGGTGCCGACACCTGCCGCCAACGGCGCAATAATATTAAAGGCTAACGGCGCGGCATGGTAAGCCGGTCCGGTACACAAAGCCCGATCAGTCTCGGCATCATAGGCCGCAGCGGCCATCGAGATAGCCGTGGTCTCAGCCGCCGCGCGACTCGCTTGGCTCGCGTTCTCGCCCTCTGACACGGCCCCACCTGGAAGAGCCGCAGCCGACCGTTGTCGATAAACCCCCTTGGGACGACCGGTCGTACCGGACGTATAGAGCATCTGCCCGCCGATCTCTGGCTCATCGATATTGCCAGTCGCAGCGCGATCAACCAACTCGTTGTAAGCCTGAAAACCTGGCAAGTCTCCACCCACCGACAAGGCCAGCTTCAATTGCGCGCGGTTATCCTGGAGCGCGTCAATAGCTGGCTGAGCACAGCGAATATCCGCGATAAAAGCTTTCGCCTCGCAGTTGCCCACAATGTAGGAGGCATTGTCACCGGTCAAATGCCAGTTAATCGGCGTCACTCGAAAGCCAGCACGCATACAGGCGTAATAGACTTCGAGAAATTCGGGACGATTGACCAGCAACATCGCCACGCCGTCGTCAGGCTTCAAGCCTGCGTCGCGAAGCACTCGAGCCAATTGATTTGCACGCGCATTGAGCTCGGCAAATGTGCGGTTACCATAATTGGAAATCACCGCCATCTTGTCCGGACGTTCCTGAGCATGATAGGCCAGTGTCATGCCCGTCAGGGTCGCTTCAGGCAGCGTCAGTTTCACAGCATTTGTCATAGTTAAGGACCCCTTCACCTTATCAGCGGCGTTGATTTATCTTGTCAAGACGACGGAGATTGCATTATCTTCCACACAAGCGCAAGGGACAGCGATACCGCGTCTAACTTGATGACGGATGCACATCTGAAGCCAACAGTGGGTTCAAAGATGCGCAACAGTCGGCGGGTTGATTGGGGACAACAAACGACGAATTACTGATTGACAACAAGGAGCACAAACATGCCAGACGCTTACACGCTAGCCAAGCAACACCTGGATACAGGCATTCAAGAAGCCGCAGAAAATAACATCACACTTAATGCCTACGGCCAGGCATTACTCTGGAAACTGATTGAGCGCTATAAAGAAAACGGGCGCAGTGCCACTGACATCATCGACGAAATCAAGTACACCCTTGATAATGTTGAAGACGATGGCACCTTTCACGTGTCTAGAAACTAAGGACTAAGCACTAAGTGTTAAGCACTAAGTGCTAAGCACGAGCAAGCAATAACAGGGCCTTGGACACTAGCATCCTGTGTGGGTGCTAGTACCAAAGCTCCTACCAATGCTAGTACCAATGCTGGACCTACTGCCGAACACCTTCGATATTCAACTCCATATAGACCTTGTTTTCCGGTGGCATGTTGAAGCCAAAGGCCGTCGTATCAAGAATGGTAGTGCCACTAAAGCCCGCCCGATAGCCGCCCCAGGGGTCGTCACCGGCACCGATCAGTTGCGCGTCAATACTGATATCCCGGGTTACGCCATGCAACGTCAAAAGCCCATTGACTGTTGCTCCCCCCTCGCCATCAGCCACAACGGACGTACTGACAAATTTCGCCGTGGCATATTTTTTAACATCCAGAAAATCTGCGCTGCGGACATGCTTGTCCCGTTCAGCATGGTGACTGTCGAGGCTCAACGGATCGATATCGACGACAACCTGAGTCGCAGCAATATTCTTCGGATCATAACTGAAAGTACCACTGAATTTGTTGAACGAACCCGTTAACCAACTGTAGCCAAGATGCTTGTATTTAAAATTGATTGAGGCATGACCACCTTGCGTATCGATGACGTACTCGGCAGCGTTGATCTGCGCGGTAAAAGTCAGCCCTAAGGCTAAACCCAGCAGCGTTTTCTTCATCTTATTTATCCTCGGTAGCGTTTATATTCTTTGTATCAGGCACCTTGCGCCCTAACATTTTGCTGAGTGTACCATCCCTGTCGATGAACTCATGCTTGAGCGCAGCCAGACTATGTAAACAGGCACCGCCGATAATGCACAAGGCCAGATACCAGTGGATCTCGCCTGCCAAGTCCTCCTGGTTGTCGAACCCAGTCAGACTCGCCGGAATAGTAAACCAGTCAAACACAGCCACACCCCGCCCATCTGCCGTCGTGATCAGATAACCACTCATTCCCAACAACGGAATCAAAACATAAAAAGCCCAATGCAGCGTCGATGCCAGCCTGGTCTGCAAACGGTCACCCGCCATGACTGGCTGAACGCTGGCCCAACGCCAACCCAGTCGCGCCAACCACAGCAGCATCATCACGACGCCTAAACTGCGATGTAAGTTAGGCCCCCGTTGATACCAGGCATCATAGTAATCCAGGTCAACCATCCACCAACCCAGGCAGAACATCCCCGTGATACCGATGGCCATCGACCAATGCAAGATCATCGTCACCCACCCATAACGCAGCGGTGTATTTGTAAGTGGGCCTAGTTGAAACACGCGACCTCCGTATTAATGTAGGGCAATACGCTCGCTCAAACCCATGGGTTCGACGCAGCGACTATCCTTGTGTCTGGCATTATTGACATAGGTCGAGACTGGCGTGATCTTGAGCGGCACCCGCAGCGTCGGCGCCAGCAAAGCCGCCAAAGATTCAGCGGCCGTTTCCGTATCAAGCCACTGAGTCATCTCAGCCCGATTCAAATGGACGGGCATTCGCCGATGTAAGGCTTGCATCGATTGGGGCGCTTCCGCCGTCACAATCGTGCAACTGTAGATCACTCGTTCAGCTTTTTCCCAGCGATCCCACAAACCAGCCAAGGCCAAGCCATTATCGGCATCCGCCTCGACATAATAAGGTACCTTAACACCTGCCTCGGTGCGCCATTCGTAATAGCCAGATACCGGAACGATGCAACGTCGAGACTTGAAAGCGTCTCGGAACGCTCGACTGGTCGCCAGGGTTTCAGATTTTGCGTTAAACATGCTGTATTTCGAGCTGGGCTCTGGCGCCCAATGCGGTACCAGCCACCAGCGCATAGCTGCCAGAACCCGCCGATCAGCCTCGGTATAAACAACCTGCACTTGCTCGGTCGGTGCAATATTGTACGCGGTGGGCAAATCCGGCACGGGGCTGTCACCGCCAAGAATTTCCATAACGAACTGGGTCAGTGGCGCACTGATCACGTTGAATCGACCACACATAAGGCTCTCCTGCAGGTGAATCCTTTCCCAAGACTCTCGGGCCCCAGCAATCGGTGCTCAAGTTAACGAGTTGACAGCTCGTTCACCTCAGCCATTTCAGCATCACTAAGGCGCCAGGTAGCAGCCGCAGCATTTTGCTCTACTTGCACAACACTTGTGGCACCGGCAATCACGCTGGATATGTAGGGCTTGGTTGCTAGCCAACTCATGGCAAGTTCAAGCAGGGTTCGGTCATGAGCTTGCGCAAACGCAGTGAGTTTATCGACAATAGCAAAATTCTGCTCTGACAACGCCGCCGCCCCACGTTCGCCCCAGGCTGCTAGCCGGGTACCTTGGGGGGCTGCCTCACCGCGCTGATATTTGCCCGTCAGCAAACCACTGGCGAGGGGGAAGTAAGGTAAAATGCCGATCCCGAAATGCTGAGCGGCAGGCACCACATCCTTCTCAATTCGTCGATCGATCAGGCTGTAATGATTCTGGGCTGTGACGAACGCGTTTAAGCTATGATGGCGGGCCGTCCAGTGGGCGTCAGTCAGTTGCCAGCCACTGAAATTCGAGTGGCCGATATAACGCACTTTGCCGCTGCGAACCAAATCATCCAGCGCCCGCAAGGTTTCCTCGATAGGTGTTTGATCATCAGGCACATGTTGCTGATAAAGGTCGATGTAGTCAGTACCCAGACGCTTCAAGCTGGCATCCACCGCATTCATGATATAGCGCCGTGATGCACCGCGCATCAAGTCTCCCGCCCCCATGGGATTCGCGAATTTACTGGCAATGATCACACTTGAACGATCCTTACCCTTGATGGCTTGGCCCAGGTATTCCTCCGACAAACCATTCGGCCCATAAATATCTGCACTATCGAAAAAATTGACGCCGGCGTCCAGGGCTGCATCTACCACAGCCGCAGTCGCCACCGCATCACACCGCCGGCCAAAATTATTACAACCGATTCCGACGATCGACACCTTGAGCCCGGTATTCCCCAGATTACGATATTCCATAGGTTTCTCTCTTATGCTGCCATGACCAATAATGGTTCAATGGTGAGTCAGTAGGTTTGCGCAAAATTAGCAAAATTTAGTCCTAGCTGATACTTGTAATCGCACAAATGATCGGTTAGTTTTCTGATCTCGCGTGACAAGCTCTATCAAAAGTCCAGATTTCTGGGCTTTTTTTTTTGGGAAAAATACACAGACATGAGACATCTACCGAACCTACAGTGCCTGGACAGCGCGGAAATCCGGGCGATATTATCCAAAGCCGCTGAGATCAAGGCAGACCCTGCACGGTATGACCGGTTGTTGCATCGCAAGTCTATGGCCATGCTGTTCCAAAAGACCAGCACTCGCACCCGGGTTTCCTTTGAAGTCGCGATGACTGAACTGGGCGGCCATGCGATTTATATTGATTGGGCGACGTCGAACTTTGTCCTGTCAGGCATCGAACACGAGACCGCCTACTTATCACGAAATGTCAGCTGCATCATGGCGCGCCTATATCACCATAGTGACCTGCAAAAAATTATAAGTGCCAGCCTGGTGCCGGTCATCAATGGCTGCGACGAGTTATACCACCCCTGTCAGGCCCTGACAGACGTGCTCACCATGCAGGAGCATTATGCTGGCGATCTGCAAGACGTCCACCTGGCTTTTATTGGTGTCCAGAACAATGTGTCCAATTCATTGATCACCATCTGCGATAAACTCGGCATCACCATGACCATCGCAACCCCTGAACTGCAAGGCAATACCGCCAGCGCCGACACCACTGTCAACCAGATTCTGCAGACCTCTGATCGCATTAACCACACAACAGATCCTCGCGAAGCCGTGCAAAATGCCGACTTTGTCTACACCGACACTTGGATTGACATGCAGTATTTCAACAATCCTGAGCACCGTGAAGAGAACGAAGCCAAACTCGCCTTAATGAAGCCCTACCAATTGAACTCAGCACTACTCGACGGCATCGACTGCAAGATCATGCATGACATGCCGATTCATGATGGCTTCGAGATCACCGCTGAACTAACTCGTGACCCACGCGCGATCATGTACGAACAGGCCGCCAATCGCCTGCACGCGCAAAAAGGCTTACTCTGGTGGCTTTACAATGAAGCTGGAAACCTGAGCTAACACGTACCGCAGCGGCGTGTAGCCGCTCATGCATCGCCAGTCTCATGGCGTAATCGATCCGCGAGTAACTCGACCCAGTGCACCACCGGTACATCGGTGCCCGACTGCAGATGCAGATGACAGCCTATATTGGCCGTGGCGATATATTCAGCATCCTGCGCCACGAGCCTGGCGACTTTGTTTACCAGCAAGCGCTGCGAAATGTCTGGCTGTAAAATCGAGTAGGTTCCTGCCGAACCGCAGCACAGGTGCGCATCCTCGACCACGGTGAGTTCAAACCCTGACGCCAGTAATATCCCCTCAACTACACCGGTTATTTTCTGTCCATGCTGCAAGGTACAGGGCGAATGAAAGGCAACCCGGGCCGGTTCACAGTCAAAGGTGTAGGTGGCTAACAATTCACTGACATCAACCAACTTGGCAACAATCTGTTCGGCTTTACCCCAGTACTCCCCGTCGTTATGGAGAATCTCAGGATAATCCTTGATGGTCACACCGCAGCCACTGGCGGTAGAAACAATGGCATCAACCTGGTTCAAGCGCGGATAAATCTGATCTATCAGGCGGCACATGCGCTGGCGCGCGGTGGCATGGGCACCCAAATGGTAATCCAAAGACCCACAGCAGGATTCAGCCGCCAACGTTTCAACGACGACATTCTGAGTCGCCAGCAATTTCGCTAGCCCTTGATTAACCTGCGGCGTTGCTATTTTTTGCACACAACCCTGCAGCACGAGCACCCTGCCCGCGGGTGTTGCCACGACCGGGACGGCATAGGTTTTGCTCGACAAATACGGCATGTGCCGGGCAAGCGCTGCCGGCATCAAGGGTCTAACATACTGACCGAGGCGCAGCATTGGGCCAAACAGGGCAGCTTTTGGGACGACGAATCGCAGCAGACTAATTACCAACCTTCGAATCATGTTCGGCTTAATGGACTTCTCCGCCATTAGATCCTTACCGATATCCAGCAGACGACCATAACGCACGCCCGATGGACAGGTCGTTTCACAGGCGCGACAGGTCAAGCAGCGATCGAGATGATCCACTGACTTCGCCGAAATTGCATTATCTTCCAGTAGGTTTTTGATCAGATAGATTCTACCCCGAGGACCATCCAGTTCATCGCCTAACAGCTGATAAGTTGGGCACGTCGCCGTACAAAAACCACAATGGACACAATTGCGTAGAATCTCGTCGGCTTCGAGGATCTCTGGTCTTCCGACCAAGTCAGGATGTATGTGAGTCTGCATTAAATTTCCTGGTAAAGCCGACCCGGATTAAAAATTCCTTGAGGGTCAAACTGGTGTTTCAGTCGCTTGTGAATCCCCCCAACAACCGCAGACAAAGGCTGAAATCGCTGAGTCTGATCCGTGACCGGTGCTCGAAACAGGGTCGCGTGACCTTCGCTCAACGTCGACCGGGGATCAATGTCAGGATCTAACAACCAACGCTGGGCACCAGACCACTCTAGCAGACTACACTGACTCAGCATGGCTTGCGAACCCGGCGGCACCGAGATTCGCCAGACTGTTTTTGCCGCTGCAAATGCGTCAAGTTGATGATCTCGAATTTGGGACCAGATGTCAGCGATGACCACATCACCGCCTATCGTTTGCCGAGCATCTTCAACACCCGCGTTTGATCCGGAAAAACGCAGATAGCTGGCCCCTTCAAACCAGGCCGACGCCGAGCATGGCAGTGGCAGACGACTGATTTGCAGGAACCGCTCATGGGCTTGTTCCAACGTTTCGCTGCGGACCACCGTGACCTCAGCTTCTGGTAGCGGTAACACTTTAAAGCTAACATCAGTGATCAGCCCTAACGTACCAAAGCTGCCGCTCATCAGGCGTGATACATCGTAGCCAGCCACGTTTTTCATCACTTGCCCGCCAAACTTCAACGCTTGCCCGGCGCCATTGATCATTCCAACGCCCAGCACCAAGTCCCGCACCGCGCCGTGCGCAACTCGGCCCGGTCCGGACACCCCGGCGGCGATGGCACCGCCAACAGTCCCGGCGCCACCAAAGGTAGGTGGGTCGCAGGGCCAATACTGGCGTTGCTCGGCGAGCACAGCCTTGACCGTCGCCAGCGGCGTGCCGGCTCGAACAGTCATCACAAGTTCTGTGGGCGCATATTCAATAATGCCTTGGTGGCTCTGCGTATTGATGTCCTCATCAAACGCGCCAACTTCACCGAGAAAATCTTTACTGCCGGCACCGCGAATACGCAACCGCTTACCCTCAGCCAGCGCCCCTTTGATCTGCTCTTGCCAATGTTGTATTGCGCTGTCGACGGTCACTAAAAGCGCTCCAGTTCTGGAAACTTTTCCTGACCACGATGCACATGCATCGCACCGAACTCAGCACAGCGCTGTAACGTTGGCACAGCTTTGCCCGGGTTAAGTCCGCCTTGTGCATCAAAAGCCGCTTTCACACCGTGAAACACACTCAGTTCGCCAGCACTAAACTGCACACACATCTCATTGATCTTCTCGACCCCAACACCGTGTTCACCGGTAATGGTGCCACCGCGCTCAATACACAGACGTAAGATGTCTGCCCCAAAGGCTTCCGCCCGCTCAAGCTCGCCGGGCTGATTCGCGTCGTAGAGGATTAGAGGGTGCAAGTTACCATCCCCGGCATGAAACACATTGGCCACAGGCAGGCCGTGAATTTGCGAAAAATCGGCGATGCTGCGCAACACACTGGCCAGCTCCCGGCGCGGTATCGTGCCATCCATGCAATAATAGTCGGGCGCCAACCTACCCACAGCCGGAAATGCCGCCTTACGGCCCAGCCACAGTTTTCGACGCTCCTCGGCATCCTTGGCGCAACGAACCTGGACCGCGCCTGCGCCCTGTAACACTTGGGTCAGCAGCGCCTGCTGTTGTTCGATTTCGACGCTCGAACCATCCAGTTCACAGATTAAAATAGCGGCAGCGTCCAGTGGGTAGTCGGCGTGGACAAAGGCCTCGGCGGCCTGAATCGCGAGCTTATCCATCATTTCCAAACCTGCGGGAATCAAACCATGATCAATAATTTGACCTACCGCTTCAGCGGCCTGGCCGACATCCATAAAGGCAGCAAG
>JGI20153J14295_10000797_pt1 | contig 25849 bp, 23 predicted proteins | sample COG_03_FD_14295 | JGI IMG/M metagenome (IMG submission 14295) | reverse complement strand
TGAAAAACTTATTTTTCATCTTTCCAGTAGTTATTTGCCATGGCAATTGTTTGAAATTCAATAGCCACCACTTGAGAAGATGCTATTAATTGTGCCGTGTCATTAGCATAATCTGGTCGTAATTTTTTACGAACCTCTGGGTCGGTTTGAATTGCAGCTATTGTTTTTCTAGCAAGAGTGAAAGCCAAAGCTCTGCCTTCAGCAGGGGTACTACATTGTAAACTGTCTAAATAATCTATATTCATAATTACTGTAATTTTGAAATTGATTCTCTCAATTTTGTTATGGTTTCTATATTTACCTCAGGAGCGCTATTGCCCCAACTTGATCTTTCGTGATCTATGATTACTTTTATATCTTCGTCGGATAATTGATCTGCAAATGCTGGCATTATGCCATATTCCTGACGAGCATCATAACCCATTAAAATTATTTTGATGAGCATTTCAGGGTTTTCATCATTTACAATTGAGCTACCTGCTAATGCTGGAAAAGCACCTTTAACACCGCTTCCATTTGCTTGGTGACACGCGGCACAAGTATTTTGATATAAACTAGCTCCTAATAGGTTCTTTCTTTTTGTTTGCACCTTGCCGTTATTGGCTTCTTCTTTTTCTAATGCAGGGATAAAGTTTGTTGGAGTTGCATCTTCAAAAGAGAACTGCTTTAAACTTTTTAAATAGTCCAAAAGGTAAAGTGCATCTTCTTTTGCCACAAGAACTTCGTCTCCTCTCACTTTCGTGATATTTTGTGGCAAGGTTACATCATCGATACTTAAATCCGCAACTTGCATTTTTTTGAATAACCAAGGGTAACTCGGCATAATGGAGGCTTCAACAACTAATCTTGGGTTATATAGATGTAACAAATGCCATTGGTCACTTGGTTGTCTTTTTCCTACGTTGGTAAGATCTGGTCCTGTTCGCTCACTTCCTAAGAGTGATGGAGATTGCCTCCAAACGTCCATTCGCTGTTTACTATAGTAATAATCTGAAGCCAGTGATGGTCGTTCCCCCCAAGTTTTGTCCATTTCGATGCTTCTAACTTGTTGCGTATGGCATGCCACACAGCCTTCAGAAACGTAAATATTAAGCCCTTCTCTTTGAGAATCAGTTAGGTCTCTCTGTCCTGGTATCGGCTCGTATTCTTCCATTTGATAAGCAGGAATAATGGCTACGCCTATACTTAACGTTACAAAAACGCTAAAGGCAAGAAGTACAAGGTTTTTATGATCTTTATGTAAGTTTAACATTTTGTAATAATTAATTTGATTGTGTTTTTAGTGTTCGATTTGGGGACGGCAGAATTTCTTTTTTCTTTCGTACCATTAAATAAAAATTATAACCAAAAATGATATGCGAAATGAACATTAAAGACCCACCAATTGCGCGCCATATCCAGAAATTTTCCATAAGTATAACTGATTCTATAAATGGATTGCCCTCAATCCAGCTTAAACCTTTTAGTGTACCACCGGCCATTAATGAGATCATGTAAGCGAGTAAGCCTATAAAGGCCAGCCAAAAATGACTTCCTACAAGATTCTGCGGTGGTTCGTTGCCCGTTATTTTTGGCAACAATGCATATATTGAGGCCCACATTAAGAAAGTGATGATTCCATACATAGTCATATGTGAATGAGCTACATTAAAATCTGTAAAATGCCATAAATAGTTTGTAAATCTAAAAGCCTGAAAACTTCCTTGAACGGAGCCAACAAAGTAGAAAACCACGCCTACAAGAAAGAAGGGGAGTACATAACTTTTTGAAATATGATTCCAGCTACCGCGCATTGTCATATAAAAATTAGTGCTTCCAGCTAATACTGGAATAAACATACCAGCGCTAAAAACAATAGCAACTGTTTGCAACCACCAAGGTAATGGGCTAAAAACAAAATGGTGAGTACCAATAAGCGTGTAAAATAGCATTTGGGTCCAGAAAGCTAAAACACCCAAAGAGTAAGAATAGATAGGTTTATTTAGTGTGGAAGGCAAGAAGTAATAAACCAATCCCAACGTAAAAGTCATAAACCACATCCCAACACCTTGATGCATATAATAACCTTGAATTACAGTTTCTCCTAAACCGTCCTGATAGGTTGGAAAGTAACCTATAATAGATAGTACGATTGTCCAAATAAGTGACGCTAGAATAAACCAATTAGAGATATATATTTCCGAAAGTTTACGATTAGCAACCGTTTTATAAAAGTTGAGGAAGGTCAAAATTAGCCCAATTGCAAACAAAGCCATTATAGGCCAGATGTATTCTCTATATTCACCACCGCCATTATTTATGCCCCCCATTAAAAATAGATTACCAAGAAAGACACTAGCATTCATTAACCAAAAGGCAACCTTAGATCTTTTGTAGCTAAAAATTTCTCGATTTGATGTTCTGGCCACAACATAGTGCCCAAGACCTACCATTGCTAGAGATGCCCATCCCCAAAAAACAGTATTAGTATGCACAGGACGTAACCGCCCAAATGATAACCAACTAGTACTGTCCATTTCTGGCCACACAAACTTCATTCCAACATATTGGCCTACAAGCGTTCCAAATACTAACCAAAACACAGCTGCACCCAAGTACCAAATAATAATTTCTTTTAGCTCTTTAGAAATTTCTATCTTATAATGAGACCTTGATTTTTCGTCAAATAATGGGTTTTTTGGGTTGATTATGTTTTTGATTAAGCCACTATATTTTGTAGAGACTTTTGTAGATTCCAACTCGCTTTGCCCTTCTTTAAAACCTTGTTGACGCAGTTTTAATATTTCATCTACTTCATGTTTGTCGAGATTAACGAGTCGTCTTTCAAACTCTTCATCAGATAAGCTTTGATTGTTTTCCTCTAATTTATCAACATATTTATTAATACGTTTTATTAGGATAAATGCCCCCAAAAAAATTATAATGAACACAAGCACAATTGTACCAATTACACCTGGGCTAGAAAGCCAGTTTGCTGTGGTTGTTTCAGAGTTTTGGATGATTAATAATATGTTTATTCTCATAATAATAGATATAAAGACCTTTTTGTCGTATTATAATTTAAATTTTTATCGTTTAAGTACTGTAAGTCCAAGATTTAGTTGCATTGCGAAGTTTAACAAATTAGAAGAGGTAAGGGTTTCATTAAGTTGATCCCTTATTATAACAAATTGACTGTGCATTGGACATGGCTCTAGAGCATTGCAAGAATCAAGCCCCAGTGCGCAACCTTCAAATATACTATTTCCGTCTATTGCTTGCACTATTTGTTTTAAATTAATCTTGGGTAAACGTTCTTTCTCAATTTTGAAACCACCATAAAGACCTTTTGAAGAATTTATAATATTTGCTTTGGCAAGCACTTGTAAAATCTTTCCAGTAAATGCTGTAGGAGAGTCTATTGCGGTGGCTATTTCCTTTAAACTTACACGATCATTCCATTGCGATTTCTGTGCAATGAATAAAGTAGCTTTAATTCCGTATTCACAAGATTTAGAAAACATTTATTTATTTATTTAAAGGCAAAAATAATATATTTTTATATTCAGACAAAAACATCCGAATATATTTTTTATAAATTTTCAAATTTTATAATTTCAGCATTCAAGTTTTAATTATAAATTGAATTGTTTTTAGTTTTGTTATCAAAACTGCAAAATTTGTATAATCAATTATAAGCAGAAGTAGTAGTAATTAATCTTGGTATTCTATTTAAATAAATATGGCAATCTCTTAAATCTTTTTTTAAGTATTGTTTTAATTATTAACTTTTTCTTCAAATTCTGGGCAGTCCAATCGGATTTCATTTTTTAATAATTCCTTATGAAGGAGCTTACAATAATCAAGTTCTTTATTTTTCTCATAAAACTTGTAGCCAAAACTAGTGGCCTTACTTCTGCAAAACAGAAGATGATTAATATTCCTATGGCTATTTTTGGTCTAATTCTTTTATTTTTTCTATAGTTTCATTACTATCAATGCCTAGACCTTCTTTCTGATGATAAAGTTCCCCCTCCTGATTAAAAACAGTAATAATATTAGAATGTGAAAAATCCAATGGTGAAATTTCTTTATAATTAACCGCTAATACTGCAGCAAATTCTCTAGTATCTCCTAAAGAACCTCTAAGGAATACCCATTGATCTCCATCCATCTTGTTCTCAATGGAGAATTCTTTTAAACGTTCTGGAGTATCGGTTTCTGGATCTATACTAACTAAGATATATTTAACGTTATTAGAAAGATTTTTAGGGACTTGAGATTCAATATCTCTCATGTCTGATACTAATCTAGGGCACGATGCTTTACAAGAGGTATATATCATTACCATAACAACTATGTTCCCTCTATAATCAATCAATTCAATTTCTTCATTATCTTGATTGGTCCATTTAGAAGGTAAATTATAAATGGACAGATCGGAAATAGATTGATTATTATTTACTTCAGAGCTTTCTGTAGCATCAACAGTTGTACTATTTTTACAACTAAATAAGTACAACGAAACTAGAGTCACTATTAAAAAATACTTTTTCATTAAGTGTTTTTACTCGATTATCGAGATTTAAATGTTCCGAAGCTTGCTTCGAAATTTTAAACTTTTTTTTCTAATGCCTCGTGAGCTTGCTCCGAGGTAGTTTACTAATTGGTTTTGGTAGTAGAGGATTCAACATCTTTAACACACCTAAAACCAAGGGTTTTAACTGAATATCGAGCTTTTAAGCTTCCTCTAAATGCATAGCGCATAAATGCAGCATAATTCATTAAATCTGTGGCACCTACCGAAGCGCTACCACAAAATAAATTACTGTCTTTATCTACATCTTTTCTGGATTCACCAGAGATTAGTACAGAGTTAAAATCCATAGTCCATTCCCAAACCAAACCATGAAGGTCATAAATTCCCCAGTAATTTTTAAAAGTTGAACCAATCTCTTTGTTAAATGATTTTGGCGATTCATACCAATTTAATATGTACTGATTATAATTTTCATCGGTTCTTGCATCAGGTTTAGTTTTATCAGCCATTGCAGCATACTCCCATTCATCTAACAATGGTAACCGCTTGCCTTTGCATTCACAATAATTTTTTGCCGCAAACCACGATACATTAGTTACTGGTGCTTCAGGATTTGCTTCAACTGGAAACGTTGAATCGTTTTTCCAATTAACTAAATAGTTGGTGTCGGCAAAAATAGAGTTGATTGTAGTTTTGTTCCATTTAGGGTTTTCTTTTATAAAATCTTGAAATTCCTTATTTGTAACAGGGTATTGATCCATGTAGAAGGAATTAACATTGATCTTTAAACTATCATCAATCCCGTATAAAGGAATGAAAGCCCCTCCATGTATTAATTTCATATCAACCAATGATTGAGAGAAACTGGACATTGGCACAGTCAACACTAAAACCAGAGATATTAATACTTTTGAGGAGGTATTTTTCATCACTTGCCAACAATCAAAAAGTTAATGGGAATTTCTAATTTTTTTAACCATATCCGGCTTAATATCCTTTTTAGAGTTACCCCAACTATCATAGACATAGGTAAGTACATTTGCTGTATCATCATCATTCAAGTTCTGGGGTGTCATAATGCCGTTATATTCTTTACCATTGACGGTGATTTTTCCTTTATTACCATTCAATACAATACCAATCGCTCTATCAACATTGGCATTTAAATAATCAGAGCCAGCGAGAGGAGGAAATGCATTAGGTACACCTTGACCATTAGCTTGATGACACGCAAAACAGGTTTGAGCATAAACTGCCTTACCAGCAGCGATTCTTTCTGCTCTACTTTTTAGGGGTAATTTTTCTTTTAGTTCTTCCACATTCATTGCCATATCTGGTTTTTCTCCAGAAGTCTCAGGTTGATAAACACTCTCCTTTTGAGTGCCAGAGTATATTTTCTTGTTTTCCTCACCCGTAACATTAAGCATACCAAGTGCTCCTTTATTAAAAGCTCGGAATATTGAATGGTCTACTAAGATGTATGTTCCAGGAACATCAACCATAAACTCAACAATTGCCGCACCGCCAGAAGGAATAATAGTAGTTTGTACATTTTCATTTATCATACTACCACCTTCAACTCTAACAATATCAAAAATTTCACCAATAACATGGAAAGACGAAACTAAGTTTGGACCGCCATTACCTACAAAAAGACGTACTTTATCCCCGACTTCAGCGGTTATAGCATTATCTCCAGTAGTAGAGCCTACTTTTCCATTGAATACAACATAGTCTGCATCTTCTTCAATAGCTTTTTCCATATTAAATGACTGTAACCCTTTTTCGCCATTATCACCAGATGTATAAAAATCACCCTGCATAATATAGTATTCCTTATCTACCTGGGGTAACCCACCTTCTGGTTCAACTAAAATTAAACCATACATTCCATTACCAATGTGCATTCCTACAGGGGCTGTAGCGCAATGATAAACATAAAGCCCAGGGCTAAGTACTTTAAAAGAGAATTGCGTTTCATGACCTGGTGCTACAAATGAAGAAGCCGCTCCGCCACCTGGTCCCGTTGCAGCATGTAAATCAATATTGTGTGGTAATTTGTTATCCGGATGATTTTTTAAGTGAAACTCTACTTCATCACCTACTCTCGTTCTTATAAAGCTTCCCGGAACCGAGCCTCCAAAGGTCCAGTAGACATATGAAACACCATCAGCCATTTCGCCTTCTTTTTCTAATATTTCCATATCGACAATAAGCTTTTTAGCTTTTCTTCTCCCTACTGATCGAGGAACATTAGGAGGAGAAGTAAGTTCAGCTTTCATTTCTAAAGTTGCAGCAATGTTTGCATTAGAGGCTACCAATTTGCCATTATTTTCTTCTTTTTCTTTACATGATGTTATCGAAATGGCTAACGCTAGCAAAAGAAATGATAAATAGTAACCTTTTGGTTTTAATAGTGTTTTCATTATTATATAGTATTTAATTATTATTAACTGTGTTTATAAAGGATTGGTTTTAGTGTCAACATAACCCACCCCCAATTATTATTTGTTTTGTTAAAATTATTTTTAATTATTCTAAGACCTTCGTTATCAAACATTTGCGAATAACCTATCTTTAAGTTAACGTCATCATATAGTTTGTAGTTGTATACCAAATCAACTTCAACTCCTAGTTGCTTAGAATTATGATTTGCTATCTTCGCACTAGAAAAGAAATTATGAGTTGAGATACTAAGACTAGATTTATTGTTAATTGTGAAATTAGATTTGAGATATAGATCCACTAGACCAACGTTGTTCTTATGGTTTCCTACATAGAAGTAATCCATCAATCCATTAAATTTATGGTTAGTTCCATAAAATGGCGTGAATGCTCTATTTTTATTACTATTGATACTACCAAAATCATTACCACTCTGTTGCTCTCCACCTAGTACAACACTTACATGCTTACTAAAAATATACCGACCTTCTATTCCAATTAAGGAAGCAGAAAAGGTGTTATTAAATAAATCTTTACCAAATTGAAAATAAATATTTGCAGTACCAATAAATTTATTTTTGTGATATTTATAATGAGTTCCTATTGTTTGAGAATATCTAGTCTCATTATTTTCTTCATTTGTTTCATCTATAAATTGCTCTCCATTGTTTAACAGGAGTAAACTAACCACAGAAGATTTAAATGATTTATTTAACCAAAGATATTGTATTGACTTATATGTCTTTGTGTTTAATGCAGTACCTGTTAAAGCTTGTCCATCTTGATTGAAAGCTAAGCCAAAATCTAACTTAAAGCCATTTGATCTCAGTTTTAATAAAGCTAAATCATGACTTCTAGCTTGTTGTGCCCAACCTACGTTTCCTAAGAAACGTTGATCATCATAAGCCAATTCTTGCCTCCCGAATTTTAGACTTAGTTTTTTGTTCAAAAAAACCTCACCCCAGGCCTGGTGCAAATTAAATCCGTTATTTGAGGTTGAACTTAGTTGAGGAGTATCGCCCCAAACCCTTACATCTTGCCCAGTTACGAAAAAATTAAACCGTTCGTTAGAAAAAGAAAAGTTTACTCTGGTTCTTTGTGATACAAAAGCTGCAGGATCAGTATCAACAGGAAAAATTGTGCCAAAACCATGGCGATATTCAAACCGTGGTCTTAACTCAGCATCAACAATAAATTGAGCGCTCAGCAAGCATGTATGACAAATTAATACTCCTAAAATAAACCCTTTAAATTTCATTCGCCTATTTAAATAGATGGAGCAAATATAGTTATTTTTTTAATAAAGGACATGTTTATCCTAAATTATTTTTTTATGATTAATAATTTTAGTTTCAAAGCCTTTATTTAAAATTGATTTAGTTAAATTTGCTTTTTGGTTTATTATGATGTTTTCAAAATCTTGTAAGTACGCAGTTAAAGCAACGCTTTATATCGCTAAATGTGCGATAAATAATGAAAGAGTGGGGCTCAAAGAAATTGCGGATTCGATTAATTCTCCTGTAGCTTTTACAGCTAAAATACTCCAGCAGTTGGTAAAGGAAGGTATCATTGACTCTATGAAAGGCCCAACAGGAGGTTTTTTTATTGACGGAAATAAATTGAATAAAGTTAGTGTTGGTCATATAGTAAGGGCGATTGATGGAGAAGAAATATTTATAGGTTGTGGTTTAGGCTTGGAAAGGTGTAACGAACTTAAGCCATGTCCACTGCATGATGATTTTGTAAAGATTAGAATGAACATTAAAACAATGCTGGAACAAACAAGTTTAAAAGAATTTGCAAATGAGCTAGAATCTGGATTAACCTTTTTGAAGCGTTAAGTTTTTTTTAGTATAATAAAGGATAAAAACATCCTTTAATTAAATTTTCGAAAATGATATAAGAATGTAATAGCATTAGAAAGAGGAGTTTGTATTGATTTCTTTTAAGATTATTAAAGTAGACTAAGGTAAATAAAATGAATAAATCCATAAAAATTTATAATGAAATACGATTATTTAATGAGGAGCATTATCAAAATTTGATGTTATCATGGAAGATAAGAAAGGGGTTTGTTTTAGAAGTAAGTATGGAAAGGATTGATGCATATGTACAATGGTATTTTGTGAAATACGTTTTACCTCATTTTGAAAAAGAAGAAAAATTCGTTTTTCCACTATTAGGTTTTGATAATGAACTTGTTAAACGTGCTATGGGTGATCATAGAAGACTAAGGCGTCTATTTACTTCAAAGTCTAATTTAGAAAGAAAGCTGTCTCTTATAGAAGAAGAATTTGAACTGCATATACGTTTTGAAGAAAAGATTTTGTTCACAGAGATTCAAAGTCTGGTTCCAAGGAATGAACTAGAAATGCTAGTGGAGAAATTGAAAGCACAAACTTTTGAAGAAAATACATTAGATCAGTTTTGGAAAAATAATAAAAAAGAAAAGAGTTAAGAGGTCTTTAATTAAAAAATTAAAGCTCCAACTCATCAATCGAATAGACTATTGTACAAAGGATATTTAATGCTTAAAACGATACGTTTGGAATGAAAAAGAGTAATTTTTATTACTTAATTCAATATGATTTAAAATGGAGATAACAAAAGATTCTTTCGTAAAAAATTTGATTTCTGCCAACCATGAAGTAGCAGGAATCTTTAAGAATTACGGATTTGATTTTTGTTCTATAGAACAACTTAGCATTGAAGATAGTTGCAAACGGGAAAAGTATGATGATTCTATAATGAACAAGTTAATTGTTGAACTAAGAACAATAAAAAGTCATTCATATTCAAATGATAAGATAGATTTTAGTTTTTGGACTTTGGATTCGATGATTGAATACATCGAAAAAGAACATCATCAATTTGTTAAAAAGCAAACGCCTATTTTAAGAGATTGTCTAGAAAAAATAGAACCCGTCCATAGCAGATTATATGGAGAATTAAGTGAGATAAGTATTATTTCTAAAGAAATTATTGGTCACTCACTTAGTTATATTAAAAAAAAAGAATTATTACTTTTTCCCCATATAAATAATATGTTAAGGCTTGAATCTAGCAATGAAGTATTAGAAACTCCAATATTTAAAAGTATCAAGGATTTTGTAAATCAAACAAATACTGAACGTAATTTATTATTAGAATACTTTAAGCAGGTTGCCGAATTATCAGATGAGTATACTACTCCTTATAAGGTTTGCTTGAACTATGAATTGGCTTTCAGTATATTGAAAAAGTTTGAAGAAAAAATTCGCTGTCAGAGTTACCTTGAGATTAATTTTCTATTCAAAAAAGCAATAGAATTAGAAAAAGAAATATTCAAATAGATTATCGCTACGGTATTTATTCTTGAAAAACAAATTACAAAAAAATAAACTGATTATGAAATTCGTTAAGTTCCCCAGAATTGTTTACAGCTATCTTATATCATCAAGATTTATGGCAATGCTATTATTGGCTTTAGCCATATCAATGGCTATTGGTACATTTTTAGATGCAGGTCAAGAAAAATCACCCACAGCTTATTCAAGAGCAATGGTTTACAATACATTTTGGTTTGAAGCCATCTTAGTGCTATTGATGGTAAATTTTATAGGAAATATTAAAAATCATAATCTAATTAAAAATAAAAAATGGACCATCCTTATTTTACATCTTTCCTTCGTTTTTATAATTCTCGGTGCAGGAATTACAAGATATATTGGGTATGAAGGTGTTATTCCTATTTACGAAGGAGAGACAAATGATAAGATGCTATCAGATGATACCTACATTTCTGTTTGGATGGATGGGGATATGAACGGAGAGACTTTAAGAAAAAAGGATTATAAGAAACTCTACTTATCTGAGCGGTTAGATAATGAATTTGAAATGCAGACTAATTTCAATGAAAAATCTGTAAAAATAAAAGCCCTTGGGTTTACGGAAAGTGCTGAAGAGCAAACAGAATTTATTCAAGATGTTGATGGCGTTATTTGTTTGCATTTTGTTGAAAGTTCTGAAGGGCAAAGAAAAGATCACTATATTAAAGCAGGCCAATTAATATCAATAGGAAACCAAATAGTATCATTTCAAAATGACAACTTAAGAGCAGGAATTAATATTTATATTGAAAATGACTCATTAAAAATCAGAAGTGCCTTTAAGGGCAATGTTTTTGAAATGAGTAGTAACAAAGAAACCGAAATTGCTAAATATGATGTAGTCCCTGTTAAACTATTGTCATTATATTCTATCAATGGTCTTAGTTTTGTAATTCCTGAAAACCCCAAAGTAGGGATTACAAAAAAAGTAATAAAAAAAACTAAAAATTCCTTTCAAGATGCGTTACAGGTACAAGTGGAAATTAATGATGAAAAAGAAACTGTTACCTTGTTTGGAGCCAAAGGTGTTGCTAATACGCCAAAAAAATTATCTCTGGGTGGTTTAGACGTACACTTATCGTATGGTTCAAAAGAAATCGAATTACCTTTTTCTGTTAGATTAAATAAACTTTTAGCCGAAAAATACCCTGGAGCAGATCCAAATACTTACGGAGTAGGGTTTAAGTCTTACGAAAGCCAAGTAACTATTATGGATACTAATGTTCCTGATTTTGATGCAAGAATATTCATGAATAATATTTTAGATTTCAAAGGATATCGATTTTTTCAATCTAGCATAGATTTTTCAAGTGCCAACAAAAAAATAGAAAACACACCAGATATAACAGTGTTATCGGTTAATCATGATTTTTGGGGAACTACAATTACTTACCTAGGTTATTATATGCTTTATCTAGGGTTAATGTTAGTGATGTTCGATAAAAAGACAAGGTTTAAGTACTTAGAAAAAATTATCAACAAGCAAAAAGGGAAAAAAATATTGACATCATTATTGTTTTTTTTTATTTGTTTTAATAGCGTAGGTCAAGAATCCTCTTCTAACAATCAACATTTGCCATTGGATAAAATCACTGTAGATTCAATACTTTTTTCAAGGGCAATTCCTAAAGGCGAAGCAGAAAAATTTGGACAACTACTTCTTCAAGATGTAGGAGGAAGAATGAAACCCGTTAACAGCTACGCATCAGAACTGTTGAGGAAAGTCTCAGGTAAGGACCATTACGAGGATTTAGACCCAAATCAGGTTTTATTATCAATGACCCAAAACCCAAGACTTTGGTTTGATGTTCCTTTAATAAAACTTAAGCGTGGTAACGACAGTATTAGAAGTATTTTGTCATTGAATAAAAATGCTAAATATGCATCGCTTTCTAACTTTTTTACATTCAATGGCGAACCCAAAATCTCTCAAAATTTACTACAAGATGCTTTTTCAGTAAATGCACCAAATCAATTTCAAAAAGATATTAGAAAAGCTTATGAGGCCCAAAGACTAATAGCTCAGGCGTTAAATGGTAGTTTGATTAAAATATTTCCAATACCCAACGAAGCCAATAATAAATGGGAGTCGGTTAACGGTATAAAAGACGTTGATTTTGGCCCAGACTCTAAAGTCATCAAATCATTGTTTCCCTATGGATATTTTGATGCCATACATAAAAAAGATTATGATTTGGCCGAAAAAATATTAGAAAGCATTGCCAAATTACAAACCTCTTATGGTAAAGAGATCGTTCCTAGTAAAAATAAAATTGAGTTAGAAGTAAAATACAACAGATGGAATATTTTTAAAAGAGTTTATTATGGTTATTTACTTTTTGGTTTTTTTCTTTTTACAATGGTAATATTAAGAATTTTCTCTTCCAGTAAGTTGCTTAAATATGCAGTGGTCAGCTTAAAATTGGGAGTTTATATTACGTTTATGTTTCATATAGTAGGATTAGCTTTAAGGTGGTACATATCTGGTCATGCACCTTGGAGCGACGCTTATGAATCGATGATTTATGTTGCCTTTGCAACAATAATATTTGGTATTTTATTTGGTCGAAAGTCAGATTTAACACTCGCTGCTTCTACATTTGTAAGCGCCATGATTTTAATGATTGCTCACTGGAACTGGATGGACCCCTCAATTTCTAATCTCGAACCAGTTTTAGATAGTTATTGGCTAATGGTACATGTAGCTGTTATTGTAGCAAGTTATGGCCCTTTTACCATTAGTGCTATCATGGGCGGGGTAACCTTATTGCTAATGCTTCTTACAACCTCTAAAAACAAGCAAAAAATGAAGGTTTTTATAAAGGAAACTCAAGCAATTACCGAAATGGCAATTACCATTGGTTTAATCATGCTTACCATAGGAAACTTTTTAGGTGGGCAATGGGCTAATGAAAGTTGGGGAAGGTATTGGGGATGGGACCCAAAAGAAACTTGGGCTCTAATAACAATAATAATTTATGCTTTTGTACTTCATATGAGGTTAGTTCCAGGATTAAGGAGCAAATGGTTATTTAGTTTTGTAACGATTCTTGCATTCGGCTCTGTATTAATGACATATTTTGGTGTTAATTTTTGGTTGGTTGGGCTACATTCTTATGCTTCAGGAGACCAGATATTTTCAGTTAAAATTATTCTAATTACATTGGTAATAATATCGCTATTTGGAATGTTAAGTTATTCTATTGGTTACAAAAAACACTTTAAATAATCAATGAACTATTTGTCTTCAAAAAAGTAAATTACTCTGCCGTTAATAGGTTGCTCTTCTCTAAAATTGTTTAGAGGCATGTTTTCCTTAAGCACTTTTACCTCGTTTAGTGAAAGAATAATTGGTTCAGTGAAAACAATCCATTGAACTTCTTCCGTACAAGGTGGTGTTGTCAAAGAGCCTTTGTATATAAAATAAGATTCATCCTCTGGAAAAATGCTCGCTAAATCTACCGAGGTATTAATGGATTTTGAATCGCCAGATTTTAAAGGTAGAAAACTTTCAAGAAATTCAAATAACTGACTTTCATCACCTTCCATTCCAAAAATGGACATTACTGCATAATTATTATTCTTGTTTTTGTGAACCAAATGGATTTCAATTGGAAATATAATACCATTAATTTTATGTTCGGCAGGCTCATGAAAGTGTATTTGAGATAAATGAAAAGTATTTGTTTCTCCAACCACAATAGAATCTCCTTGTTTAAAATCAAATTCAATACTGTGCCCATTGTATATCACTTTGGTAAGAATCGTACTGGCTGAGTAGTATTTTTTAAATTTGGATATGGTTTGCTTTTTGGCATTTTTAGAAATTATATTGATTGGCGATTGATGTTTTTCTCCACAATCTGAATCTTCGACCAACTGAGCCCAGAACTTTGGTGCGGTTTCACCTGTATAACTCCAACCTCTAGAACTATGATTAGAGTGTAAATGTGATTTTGAATTTTCACCTTTACAACTAATAATAAATACGAATAATAATAAAACATAAATACCAATGTATTTTGATGAGGTTTCAGCAATGTTGGATGGTTTCACATTGGTTTTAAAACCTTGTTGTCGTAATTCTAAGATGTTATCAACGTCTTCTTCTTCAAGGTTGATGAGCCTTCTTTGAAACTCTTCTTCGGTAAGGTCTGTTGTGTTCTTTTCAAGGAAATCGACATACCGATTTAAACGCTTTAAGAAAATAAATACTCCCAAAAATATAATGATAAATATGAGGACAATGGTGCCAATAACACCTGGGCTAGAAAGCCAGTTTTCAGAATTTAATTGGATGGTTTTAAGTAGGGGTAATTGATGAAATTTCATATACAGATATAAAGACCTTTTTATCTTATTTTATAGTAATTTTTTTTTATCGTTTCAGGACTGTCAGTCCTAGATTGAGATCCAATGCGACATCAAGTAGGTTCGATGTGGCAAGGGTTTCGCTAAGTTGTTTTCGGATGATTACAAATTCACTGTGCATCGGGCAAGGTTCTTTTGCATTACAACTATTAAGACCTAATACACAGCCGTCAAATAAACGATTCCCATCGATGGCTTCCACAATTTGATGAATACTTATTTTAGATAACTGTGCTTTATCTATTTCAAACCCGCCATTTGGACCTTTTGTGGAGTTGATAATCGTTGCCTTAGCAAGGATTTGCAAAATTTTTGCAGTAAACGCAATAGGGGAATTAATCGCATCAGCAATTTCTTTTAAACTAACTCTTTCATCATGTTGCGATTTTTGTGCGATGTATAGCGTTGCTTTAATTCCGTATTTACAGCTTTTTGAAAACATTTTTAATTTTTAATCAGCACAAAAATAGTGTTTATTTTTATTTCGGACAAAATTATCTTAATATAAATCTAATTAAATATTTAACATCTATTTAATCAATATGAGTTCAAGTTTTTAGGCCCAAAACTAAATCTAAAAGTGCCTCTTTACGAGATGCTTTTTTTATACTTTTGTAAAGTGAATAATTATGATGTTTTAATTGTAGGAGGCGGGGCGGCAGGTTTTTTTGCGGCTATTAACACAGCGACTCAAAACCCAAATCTCAAAATCGCGATTTTAGAGCGTGGTTCTAATGTACTTTCTAAAGTGAAGATTTCAGGAGGTGGACGCTGTAATGTAACTCATGCCGAATTTATTCCAAACGAGTTGGTCTTAAATTACCCCAGAGGTGAAAAAGAATTAAGAGGGCCTTTTCATAACTATATGACAGGCGATACTATGGAATGGTTTGAAACTCGAGGCGTGCCTTTGAAAATTGAAGAAGATGGGAGAGTTTTTCCTGTTTCAAATTCCTCTCAAACCATCATCGATTGTTTTTTAGAAGAAATTAAAACACACCAAATCGAACTGTTATTAAATCACTCTGTTCAAGGGATTCGTTATAAAAATGAAGCTTGGGAACTAGACACTACAAAGGGCGTTTTCACAACCCCTAAACTTTTAATTGCAACGGGGAGTAATCCTAAAATATGGAAACTATTAGAAAGTGTTGGCCATCATGTGGTGCCACCGGTTCCTTCGTTATTTACCTTTAATATAAAAGATTCACGCCTGAAAACCATCCCCGGAGTGGTGGCTTTGGACGTTCATATTTCTGTAGTAAATAGCAGTTTAGAGTCTGAAGGCCCGTTGTTGGTCACTCACACAGGCTTAAGTGCGCCTTCCATTTTAAAGCTATCGGCTTATGGCGCTTTGGAATTAGCAGAAAGAGAGTATCAATTTCAAATTAAAGTTAATTTTATCAAACAAGAATTTTCAGAATGTTTGGAGCGCTTATTGGAAATCAAAACGGCGTTTCCTAGAAAAACAATTTTGAAATCCTCACAATTTGAGCTTCCGAAACGCTTGTGGGAACAATTAGTAATTGCTTCCAAAATGCCAAAGGATCTTCGTTGGGCTGAGGTTAATAAACAACAATTGCAAGCATTGGCTAGTCAACTAACTGAAGCGGTTTTTTCTGTTGATGGAAAAAGCACATTTAAAGAGGAGTTTGTGACTGCTGGAGGGGTAGAGCTTAAAGAAGTTAATTTTAAAACGTTTGAAAGTAAGCATCTGAAAAATCTATTTTTTGCGGGTGAAGTCTTAAATATTGATGCGGTCACCGGCGGTTTTAATTTCCAAAATGCGTGGACCAGTGCTTTTATCGCGGCACAACAGCTCTCAAAATAACAAATAAATAAAGGGAAGTTAGTATCTTTGTCTTTCATGCCAATTTTATGATTGTAAACGAATTCATTCCAAAACCTTATTCGCATCTATTAGAAAACGGTGCTGTAGCCTACAGTGCCCCTAGTAATATTGCATTGGTAAAATATTGGGGGAAAAAAGCGCACCAAATTCCCGCAAATCCTTCGATTAGTTTTACCCTTAACAACTGTAAAACATCGACCACCCTAAAATTTAAAAAAAAGACCACTGACGGGTTTTCATTTGATGTGTTTTTGGAAGGCGATTTACAGACGGACTTTAAACCCAAAATCGAACAATTCTTTAAAAGAATTGAAGTTTACATCCCATTTTTAACGGCCTATCATTTTACCATTGAAACCTCTAACACCTTTCCTCACAGTTCTGGAATTGCCTCCTCAGCTTCTGGGATGAGTGCGTTGGCATTGTGTTTGGTTCAAATCGAACAGCAGTTAAACCCAACGATTTCAAAAGAGTTTTTTAATAAAAAAGCTTCCTTTTTAGCCCGTTTGGGATCTGGAAGTGCTTGTAGAAGTATTGAGGGCGATTTAGTGGTTTGGGGTGCCCATGCGAATATTCAGGGGAGTTCAGATTTAGTCGGAATTAAATATCCGTATGAAGTTCATGAAAATTTCAAAAACTACCGTGATACGATTCTTTTAGTTGATAAAGGCGAGAAACAGGTAAGCAGTACTGTAGGTCATAATCTGATGCACAACCATCCTTTTGCCGAACCGCGTTTTGCACAAGCGCATTCGAATATGGATGCTCTTATGGCCGCCTTAAAAACAGGTAATTTGAGCGCGTTTATAAGTATTGTAGAACGCGAAGCACTTACCCTCCACGCAATGATGATGAGTAGCGATCCGTATTTTATATTGATGAAGCCCAATACGCTAGAAATTATAAATAAACTCTGGGCGTTTAGAGCCCAAACAGGACTTCATATTTGTTTTACTTTAGATGCTGGCGCCAATGTTCACGTGCTATTTCCCGACAATGAAGCAAAAGAAATTCAAGAATTTATTGCAAATGAGTTGTCAGTACACTGTCAAAACGGGCACTTTATTGAAGACAATGTAGGGCAGGGTGCACAACCAATAAAAATTTAGTGTATCTTTGGAGTATCATTAACCAGTGAGAGTTTTAAGTTTAACTTAATGCGATGAAAGGACCACTTTTTTATTCTAAAATTTTACTCTTCGGAGAGTATGGGATCATCAAAGATTCTAAAGGGCTGTCTATACCCTATAATTTTTATAATGGCGCTTTGAAAATGGATGCAAATCCAAATCAATCTGCTATCGAATCAAATCTTAATTTAAAGAAATTTATTCAGTATTTATCTGAGATTGACACCAATTTAGTGGCGTTCAATTTAGATCAATTACAACAAGATATCAATGCAGGGATGTACTTTGATTCTTCCATTCCTCAAGGCTATGGCGTCGGGAGTAGTGGTGCGCTGGTTGCAGCTTTGTATGATAAGTACGCACAAGATAAAATTACAGTTCTTGAGAACTTAACTCGCGATAAGTTATTGAAACTTAAAGCTATTTTTTCTGAAATGGAATCTTTTTTTCACGGAAAGTCATCGGGATTAGATCCGTTAAATAGTTATTTAAGCATTCCAATTCTCATCAATTCGAAAAATAATATTGAAGCCACGGGCATTCCGTCTCAAAACACCAATGGAAAAGGAGCGGTGTTTCTTTTAGATAGTGGCATGACTGGCGAAACGGCACCGATGGTTGGGATTTTTATGGAGAAAATGAAGCAAGAAGGTTTTAGAACCATGCTCAAAAATCAATTCATAAAACATACAGACGCTTGTGTTGACGATTTTTTGAAAGGTGATTTAAAGTCACTTTTCTCAAACACCAAACAACTTTCTAAGGTTGTTTTAAATCATTTTAAACCGATGATTCCAAAGCAATTCCATACAATTTGGAAAGCAGGTATCGACACCAATGCCTACTACTTAAAACTCTGTGGATCGGGTGGTGGAGGCTATATTTTAGGGTTTACGGAAGACTTTCAAGCCGCTCAAAAAGTCCTGACAGATTATAAATTAGAAGTCGTTTATAATTTCTAAATAGTCATTATGCTGTCGCCAACTCAAAAACAAATCATGTTGAAATTTTTTAGCATGTTTTCAGTGGTGAGAGGCTATAATGTGGCCTTGGTAATAATTGCTCAGTACATTACGGCCGTTTTTATAATGGCTCCTTCACAGTCGCTTTCCCAAGTACTGTTTGATCGTTCTCTTTTTGCATTAATACTAGCGACTGCGGGTGCGGTTGCCTCCGGGTATATCATCAATAATTTTTATGATAGTGAAAAAGACAGGATCAATCGACCCCGTAAATCAATTTTGGAACAATACGTTGGCTTAAATACGAAGTTAAGCCTCTATTTTGTGCTTAATTTTTTAGTCGTTATTGCTGCCAGTTATGTATCTTTTAGATCTGTTCTATTTTTTTCAATTTATATTTTTGCAATCTGGTTCTATTCTCATAAAATTAAAAAAAGACCCATTATAGGGAATTTAATTTCAGCTATTTTAACCATCACTCCCTTTTTCGCCATCTTTTTGTATTACAAAAACTATAGCAGTTTGATATTTGTCTTTGGGTTTTATTTATTTTTGGTATTATCCATGCGAGAATTGGTCAAGGATTTAGAAAACTTAAAAGGCGATTTAACTCTAGATTATAAAACAATTCCAGTTGTTTACGGCGAGAGCACCGCTAAAATTATGGTTCTTTGTTTAGTGCTCATAAATGTTTTAGTGACATGTTATTTAGTGTCCTCTTACGATTTAGGACGGATGGATTATTTCTTTTATGGAAGTATAACCCTTCTTACTTTAGTCGTATTACTGTTGTTTAAAGCCAAAAAACATCAGCATTATGTGCAAATTCATAATCTATTAAAACTCCTTATTTTACTAGGGGTGTTTAGTATTATATTGTTGAATCCAAACCTAATTATGTCTAAGATATTATAAGCATAAAAATTACACACATTGCCTGCGAATGCGTTACATTTGCAAAAAATTAATCATGGCAAAAGCTCATAACCATTCAGATAGACGTGTCGGGAAGTCTAAACCGTCAAAGTTAAAGGCCCCTGAAACAACGTATTCAAAGAAAAAGACCACGCCTTCTAAGCCCAAAGGAAAAGCAAATGCTAATCCTGATGAGATTCGATTGAACAAATATATTTCAAATTCTGGAATGTGTTCGCGTCGAGAAGCAGATATGCATATCAGTATTGGGAGTGTGACGGTCAATGGAAAAGTGGTCACTGAAATGGGTTATAAAGTTCTTTTGGCTGATGAGGTTCGGTTTGATGGCGCACGCATCACCCCCGAGAAAAAAGCGTATGTGTTATTGAACAAGCCTAAAGGATTTGCAACGACTACGAGTGAAGGCAAAGGCCGTACGGTGATGGATTTGGTGGCTAATGCGACCACCTCCAAAATTAGACCTATTGGTCGACTTGGTAGAAATTCCCTTGGACTAATTTTATTTACCAACGATGAACTTATGCACGCTAAGTTTACGAACTCTAAGCATGGCGTCGCACGTCTATTTCATGTGGAATTAGATAAGCCCCTAAAGTTTGAACATTTAAAAAGTATCCAAGAAGGCTTCAAGTTGGAAGGTAAATTGGTGTCTGTTGAGGCCGTAAGTTATATTGCAGGTGCGCCCAAAAATGAAATCGGGCTGCAAATCAAAAACACAGGTAATACGTTGATCCGTACTATCTTTGATAATTTTAAGTATGAAATCGTTAAAATGGACTGTGTGACTGTCGGACCTCTTACCAAAAAAGATTTACCAAGAGGGCATTGGAAACATCTTACCGATCAAGAAATTAGTAATTTAATGATGCTTTAATTTTTTAAGTGTTGGTTTTTTAAAGAGTTCCCAACCTAAAACACTTAGGACGGGGATGTATTCTAAACACAAAATCAGCCCATTTTCATTCACACTCGATTGGTTATAAGCAAAATAACTAAAAATTAAGGTATAGCTCCATACGCGTACAAATTTATAGTTTGTAAAGGTTGAGAGTAACAATAGACTTATAATATACCAAGGGTGAACGGTTGTAGATATAAAATAGTAACCACTCAAGACCCACAGAATCATTAGAATGAGTTCGGTGGTTTTTGATTTATTTTGAATTAGTTGGTAGCTTATTTGAAGTCCTAGAAAACTCACCACGATGATCCCCATACTATGAATTAGCTCTATATCTGATGTCGTTTCAATGACCCATTGAAGGGCGTAATAAATACCGGCATTGAATTCAAACTTAGAAAACCAAAGCCCAATAGTTGTGCTGTAGTTTTTAATAAAATCGCCACTTAAAAAGGGCAGGAAAAGCAGTAGAAAGAGGCCCCCAATTGTGACATAAAAACGAATGCTCTTTTTCCATCCTAATTTGTTTAAGAATAATGGGAGGCTTAAAATCGGGACTAACTTCACAGCAATCGAAAGGGCCATTGTAAGCGCCGCCAAATGCCATTTTTTGGAATGAATAAAATACAGCGCCATCATGAAAAATAAAAGCATCAGCCCTTCAAAATGAAGGTTCCCAGTCAATTCAATAATGACCAAGGGGTTTAACAGAAACCAATATATTTTTTTGGTAGGTAGCTGTAGTTTTTTCAATAGTTTTTTACCAAAAAAGAGAATGCCTAAATCCGCCCCTATTAAAATTAATCGCAATACAATCACGGACCCCAAAATACTGTATTTAGAGAGCATTGCGGCGATGATAAACGGGAGTTGGTGTATGGGTGGGTAATTGGAGAAATGGCCTGCGCTGAGCGCTCCCATGCCCTCAAATAGTAGTCTCATTTGCGGAAATAAATCGGGTTGAGAATACACTAAACCATTGGGCGTAAACAAGTAGGGGTTGAGGCCTGCCAAAAGGAGGCGCCCATCCCATATAAAACGATAAAAATCTTGAGACAAATTGGGGATTGCCATCAAAAAAATCAATCGCAATCCGATGGCTAAATAAGATAAATGACGTTCTTTGGTATTGGGATGTTTTAAAATCAAGTAATAACACCCAAAAAGAATGCTATATAACCCGAGGAGTTTGGCATGTTCAAAACGCACCAAATCGTATGCCCAGACGGCATAAAAAAGCATGCTCAAGCTGCCCAAAAGATAGAAGGCTTTTTTTGAATTTATAAATGACCTATTGAACTCCATAAGTCGGGGCGTAAGAGGTTAAACTTTAGAGGAAATCGATTTAAAAAATACAAATCCAAATCCTAAAAATAGCATTAGATGAAAAGGGAATAAACCAAAGTCTCCACCTTGGTCGCCGACAATAAATGCGCTATACATTCCGAACGCAAAATAGAGCATCAAAATACCTTCAAAAATCACATGAACTGAAATGTTTTTCTTGAGATATTTATTGTTTTTCCAGCTATCAGAAATGGCATTAATATTAAATTTTGGGGTTCGTACAAAGTCACTTCGCTTTCCAAAATGGCCTTCTAAAACAGCAATTGAATTATGCAATGAGAAGCCCATTGCTATCGAGAAAAACGTAAAAAACAAGGCAATGTATTGGACAAAACTTTTTAAACTCGATCCATGTGTTTTCTTATACATAAACCAATAACAAATAAAGAAAATAATGGTGCTTATCACAAAAAAGCTCATCACAAAAAAATACATTTTTAAATGTGCATATTCATTCTTTATATAGAGCATCGGGATACTAAGAATTCCTACGACTAAGACGTTCAAAAACATAGTACTATTAAGTAAGTGTAATAAACTGTGTAATTTTGTTTTTGAGGAGATGTTCTTACTTTTTAGAACACGCCACATCATTTTTTGAAAATTTTCGGCGCCTCCTTTGTTCCATCGAAATTGTTGCGATCTAGCGGCACTAATTACGACTGGTAATTCAGCAGGGGTTTCAACATTTTCTAAGTATTTAAATTTCCAGTCTTTAAGCTGTGCTCTATAACTTAAATCAAGGTCTTCAGTCAAGGTGTCGCCTTCCCAATTCCCAGCATCTATGATACAGGTTTTTCGCCAAACGCCAGCCGTCCCATTAAAATTGATGAAGTGTCCTTTGGAGTTTCGTCCAACTTGTTCCAGACTAAAGTGTGCATCCAAAGCAAATGCTTGAATTTTAGTTAAAATGGAATAGTCTCTATTAATATGTCCCCAACGCGTTTGAACAACGCCAACCGCTTCATCTTTGAAAAATGGAATGGTCCTTTTAAGCCAGTCCGCTTCAGGTAAAAAATCGGCATCAAATATGGCAATGTACTCGCCTTTAGCAACGATCAACCCTTCTTTTAAGGCGCCCGCTTTAAATCCGTCTCGATTTGATCTTTGAATGTGTTGAATGTCAAACCCTTCTTTTTGTAATGTTTTTATGAGCGTTGCAGTGGATTCGATGGATTCGTCGGTTGAATCATCTAGAACCTGAAATTCTAATTTGTCTTTTGGATAATCAATAAGGACAATGTTTTTTAAGAGTCGATCCATGACATAAATCTCGTTAAATACGGGAAGTTGTATGGTCACATATGGGATTTCATCAGCGTTTGAAAAATCAAACTCAGGACTATTTTCAGTTGGATTTTTAGAACCTAAATAATTAAATAGTAAATTTAATTGTGCCAAAGCATACATAAAAATGAGTATGAGTGCAAAAGAGTAAATTAAAATGATGATGATTTCTAAAAGCATTACTTAAAGCTGTATTTTAATATCCAAGTTAATATCTTAATTCCTGCAAATATACTACCTTTTACGGTACCAGAAACCTTTGAAACTCCAATTCTATTTCGATATTTTACAGGGATTTCTATATAACTGTAGCCTTGTTTTAAGATTTTAAGTTGCATCTCTACAGTCCATCCATACGTAGGGTCTTCCATGTTTAGGTTCAGTAATTTATCAAACGTAATCGCTCTAAAAGGACCAAGATCTGTAAATTTTGATTTAAAAAACAGACGCATTAAAAACGTTGCCAACCAATTTCCGAAAATTTGTTGGGGTTGCATCGCACCCTTTTCTCGAAGATGTTTGTCGCGGCTTCCAATCACAAAATCGATATCCTTTTCAATAATGGGAGCAATTATTTTGGTGAGTTCTTCGGGATAATCACTGTAATCACCATCCAAAAACACCACAATATCCGTATCTTTTTTCTGCTGTTTAATGTAGTCAATGCCTTTTAAACAGGCATTACCATAACCACTTTTAAGTTCAGTTAGAACCGTCGCACCTGCTTGTTCTGCGTTTTTCACGGTTNCATCTGTTGAGTTATTGTTAACGACAATGATTTCATTGACAATTTCAGGAAGGTCTTTGAGGACTTTTCCAATAGAATCGGCTTCATTATAAGCGGGAATAATGACTTTTATAATCGGTTTTTCACGATTGGGGTTATTCAACATAAAACTTATTTATCATGGAGTTGATCCATCAGATTCATTTCATTACCAAGCAATACATCGCTGCTACCAATCCGTCCTTCTTCGGGGCCATTTTCTAATTTTAAAACTCCTCGAGGACAAACAGCACTACAAATACCACAGCCAACACAACTTGCACGAACGATGTTTTCCCCTTTTTGTGCATAGGCACGAACGTCGATTCCTTGCTCACAATAGGTTGAACAATTTCCACAAGAAATGCATTGCCCGCCATTGGTGGTAATTCTAAATCTCGATTTGAAACGTTGAATCACTCCCATATATGCGGCTAAAGGACATCCAAATCGACACCAAACTCTATTTCCAAATATGGGATAAAACCCGGTTCCAATCACCCCGGCAAATATGGAGCCTATTAAAAAGCCATAGATGTCTTGTAGGGTTTGAACTTTAATACCAAACACTTCGTAAGCTTCTGAAAAATAGCCATACAAAGTCAACCCTGTCATTAGCAACGCAAATACGAGGACGCCATGAACTAGCCAGCGTTCTACTTTCCAAGAAAACAACGATTTACTGGATAATTGTCGGTAGGGGTCTCCCAAGGTTTCTGCGAGTCCGCCACATCCGCACACCCATGAGCAATACCAGCGTTTTCCAAAAAAATAAACCATAACCGGCACCACAACTAAGGTTAATAAAACCCCCCAAACTAAAATAAATAAGCCAAACCCGCCACTTTCTAATAATTCATTCAGATTCCAACGGAAGAAAAAATCATAATCCAACGGAAAGGCGTTTTTAAAATCATACCACGGCTTTTCAAATCGGACTAAAATTTCTGGAATTAAAAATGCAAATACAATCTGAAAAAACAAAACCGAGGTGGTTCTTAAGACCTGATATTTATTGTGACGGTATTTAATATACATCCGAACGGCCATGACAGACATAATAATGCAATATAAAAACCCATATAAAAACCACTGACTTGCTGGGTTTCCGCTCAAAGACTCACTTATTGGGTCCACCAGATAAATCCAATTGACCATATAACTCGGTCTAAAGTATAATACTAAATAAAACGAAATTAAGAACGCAAAAACAAACCATGCAATCCAACCTCTATTGGTCGCACTGCTATGAAATATATGGTTGTTTTTTATTCCTGGAGGGCCTTTTAGTTGGATCGCTGGAAGCATGAATAAAAGGGCGCCAAAAATGGCGAGTCCAAAACTTAAAAACCAGAGCAATATTTTGTTTTGAACTACAAATCCAGTCCCCGACGATTTTACCATTTGATAGGCCAAGCTATGTGGTTTTTCCCAAATAACCATGGACCATTCTTTGTTTTTTTTGTGAGTCTCATTGGCAGATTCAACCGCTTTTGCAATAGAATTTGCGAGGAAAAATGGAGTCGAAAATTCCTGATCAACGACCTTATTTTTTAAAGTTTCGCTAAATAGAGGACTTGCGATATTTTTTTGAGTTCTAAAATCTTCAAAAGCCTGATTTGTGAGTTTATACTGCCCCATAAACAGCAAGCTGATGAAAAGCGCAAACACGGCTAAAATGAGTGCTAATCCTAGGGTTCTTATTGTTTTCATATTATGATTTTAGGGTAAAAATTTGTGACCAATTTTTCTTTTTTAATCGTAGGTTTTTGTGGTGTTCAGCGTTGAACTTTCCTAAGACTTCTTTGTAGTGGTTTTTATAAAATTCAGGATCAAAATTGGCGATTTCTAAATGTTCAAGTACATAGTCAATGGATTTATTTTGATCTAACCATCGATTAAAAATTTCGTGTCGCATTCGAATACCAAAAGTGTTTATCCCTAAGAATGACTGCGTGGTTTTGT
>JGI20153J14295_10000790_pt1 | contig 26046 bp, 20 predicted proteins | sample COG_03_FD_14295 | JGI IMG/M metagenome (IMG submission 14295) | reverse complement strand
CCCGCCTGTGGCTCGGTCAGGTTCATGGTGCCAGACCAGACGCCAGAAATGAGATTGGCCAGGTAACTGTCTTTTTGCTGATCGGAGCCGTAGAGATTTAGGGCGTGAATAACCCCGCGGGTTAGCATAGGCAGCAGGCTAAAGCCCATATTGGCGGACTGCAGCATCTCTTGCACAGCCACATCGACCACGCCGGGGAATCCTGCGCCATCGTATTTGGGGTTGCCGCTAATACCACACCAGCCTGCCTCAACCATCTGCTGATAGGCGCCGGCTAACATGGGAGCGGTAATTACCTGGCCATCTTTTAGGTGCGCTGGCTGGGTGTCTGCTTGCCAGTTATTGGGGGCTACTTCCTGCTCAAAAAACTTGGCAGCTTCAGGAATAATGGCCTCGACCATATCGCTGCCTACTTCGTCATAGCCCGGCATCTGACTGTGCTCTGCATAATTAACCAGTTCTTGAAAAAGAAATGCGAATTCTTTTTGCGGCGCTTTATAAACAGACATTGGGCAAATTCCTCAGTATTGACCTGGCTCTGGAGCCTTTGTATGACTAGATAATGCGAGGAGAATAATGCTGTCGGACTGAGGGTGTAAACCTATAACAATGACCAATTGGTCTATGGCCCCGCGAAACTAGGGGGCCATTATTTATGGTTAATTTAGCTGGCCTGCAGCGCTCGGTTATAGGCTGGTTTGGTGACTGAGTAGGCCCAGTAAAAAAACAGGAACTGGAATGCCAGGCGCACATAGAGCAGTGCTAGTGGAATATCTGGGAAAGCTTGCGGATTGATGGCCATATAGATATTGGCGGGATATACGGCAACCAGCAGAGCGACCAACCCCCAGCCGGCAATTTTGCGCAGCCTCGGGATCAGCACACAGATGCCGCCGACTATTTCAAAAAAACCACTGATATACACGGCCTCTGCGTGAAGGGGAAATGAGGGCGGCATAATATTCAGGTAGAAATCTGGGTTTACAAAGTGATCTACACCCACATTGATAAAAAACCCAGCCAGGCCAAACAGTACCAGCTTCTTCCACCAGCCAGCGGGCAGTTGCATTGCATTAAAAAAGCGGGTGATAACTGTCATGGCACTGATTCCTATTTTTATTATTTGCTGCTGGGTTTAAAGCACTTCTATGGAGCCATGTTCGGCGAGCAGCTTGGCTGCTATGGCACGCTGCTCTGAGGGCATATCCAGGTTGGCACAGAGGCCATTGTTCCAGGCGCGATAAGCCTCTGGGTCTGCATTGCCCACATTGGTAAAGGTTTCCCAGGCTATATAGCAGCGTTGCAGATTACTGGGAGCGCGGCTGAGGGCCATATTGTTGAGCAATGAGTCTACGCTGTGCTGCTCTCTGTCCATGCGCAGGGCATCGTCTTTATCCAGGCGCAGGAACTGGGGGTCGGTGGTAGTAAATTTATGCCACTGCACCGGCTTTTCGCTGTCTGGCTCTGCGCGCTTGGCGAAGTTGGTCCAGGCACTCATCACTGTGTTCTCCATTTGATCCCGCGCCTCGGTGTCTGGATAGACATAGGATGAGATGGGCCCATAGGTAAAGTTGCCAGTGACAAAGGCTATATCTGTACCATGGGCTGCGCCGAATAGATTAGGAAAGTCGATGAGCATTGAGCTGTCCTGATGGTCCCAGTCAAACTGGTAGGCATAGAGGTCTGTGTAGCCTGCAGACTCCATGGCCGCCAGTGGCTGGTCTACGCCCTTGATTTTCCAGGCGTGGGATCTGGTGCGAACCCAGAGTTCATAGAGCTCTGGGTCTTTGACGGTAATTCGGGGCGGCAGAAACTTGGTTAATATATAGCTGGTGTCCATAAAGTAGCGATGCAGTGCCAGCCACAGCGACACTTCATCTTTNGTGGCGCCGGCGATCACAGGAATGTTTTTGGCAAGCTCTGGGTTGGCCAGAGCGCCCAGTATGCCCTCCTTCGGAATTACCACACCGTCTACGGTGGTAAGGGGCATTCTGTCGAAATCTAGGTCGCCGGTTTGGTAGAGGCTCATAAACTCAATGGCATCGGTGCCCTTTAACAGGCTGCGCAACTGCCCAGCGCTGTACTCAGACTGAGGCTTATCCAACAGCTTATTGGTGATCTGCCAGCTGCCCCGGGCGATTAGACTATTGGTGCCATTTTTGTTGTACGCATCTTGGGCCGAGACTTCCTGGGTGTAGCCCGACTGGGAAATCGCTTTGTGAAATAGTCCCTCAGCCTGTGGCGAGGCCAGCAGAGCCAGTACATTATGGCCACCAGCTGATTCACCAAAGATGGTGACATTGCTGGAGTCGCCCCCAAACTGGGCTATATTTTTCTGCACCCATTTTAGTGACTCAATAATATCCAGTAGGCCGAAGTTGCTGGTTTTGTCTAGCCCTTGCTGCAGGTCCTGAATTGCCGGATGGGTAAACCAACCCAGCGCACCCAGGCGATAGTTAACCGCCACTACTACCACATCTTTGCGGGCTACTAGTTTGTCGTATTCGTAGTAGTCTTTAAGCCCAGAGGTGTTGCCTCCGCCGTGAATCCATAGCATCACTGGATAGTTTTGGCTGGCAAAGTCGGCGGGAGCTTTGATATCCAGATACAGACAGTCTTCGCTGCCTACCATGCCCTCGCCCTCAACACCGGCAAAGCGGCTGGCTTTTTGTACACAGGAGGTGTCATCGCGCTCAATGATCAGTTGCTCTGGAGCATTTAACTCTCGGGGAGCTCTCCAGCGCAGATCGCCCACTGGGGGCTGGGCATAGGGAATATCGAACCAGGAAACCACTCCGGCGGGTGCGCTGGAGGATAGACCAAAGGACTGTCCCTGGGTAATTCCCGTTGAAGTGCTGACTCTGTGCTCTGCCAGCCGCTGGGCCTCCGGATCTGAGGTGCCGAACAGGCTGCAGGACGAAATAATGGCACTGAGGAGCAAAATGCTGAGGGGGCTGATTGGTGATTTCATGTCGGGCTCTTTTCTGCTGTTTGTTGGCTATTTTTATTGTTTTTAATTAACGACTATACAGCTACTTTATTACACCATGTTACGCCTATAACCAGCTAAAAGATCACCAACATATCAACGCTGAAATCAATAGGCTGAGCCGGGACTCTATTAAATTAACTCTGCCCCGACCCAGTCGATCAACCAGGAAAAAACCCCAAACTAGTGATTACTCTCCCTTCGCTGCTTACTCTTTCACTCCCTACCTGCTGTTGCTAATGGGTTGAGCGCTATTATTGTTTGTCTGTCGAAAACTGTAACTTTGCCAACCGGCCATATAACTCGCACGAAGACAGCAGGTCATTATGGCTGCCCGTCGCCACAGCCCGGCCCTGATCCATGACTACAATTAAGTCTGCATGCAGAATAGTCGCCAGGCGATGGGCAATAATCACGGTGGTACGCCCTTTCATTAGCTTATCTAGCGCTAGCTGAACCATATATTCACTCTCTGCATCCAGAGCACTGGTGGCTTCGTCAAGCAATAGCACTCGCGGGTCTTTAAGCAGCGCACGGGCAATGGCAATACGTTGCCGCTGCCCACCAGAAAGGCGCACGCCCTGCTCACCCAAATCACTCTGATAGCCGTCGGGAAGATGGCGAATAAACTCGTCGGCATGGGCCGCTGTGGCTGCGGCCATCACCTGTTCATCAGTGGCCTCTGGTTTGCCGTAGCGAATGTTGTACATCACATCGCCGGTAAACAATGTGGGCTGCTGCTGCACCACGGCAATCTGCTGGCGCAAATCTGTTGGGTATAAATCCTTAATATTGCGGCCGCCAAAAAAGATACCGCCTTTTTGCGGATCGTAAAAGCGCTGAATTAAATCAAACAATGTGGATTTACCTGCACCGGATGGGCCCACCAGTGCAACTATTTTTCCCTCTTCAATGCGTAGGGAAAAATCATCTAGTGCTGGCTGCTGTGGCCGCGACGGGTAGCAGAAGCGGAGGTTTTTAAACTCCAAAACTGGCGTTAAATCTTTGGCTTCGACTGCTACTTTGGCGGCGATCAGAATATCATTTTCAGCGTGAAGCAATTCCATTAGTCGCTCAGTAGCGCCAGCGGCTCTCTGCAATTCGCCATAGACTTCTGACAAAGAGGCAACCCCTGTAGCCATTAAAATGGCATAAAAAATAAATGCGCCCAATTCTCCGCCGGTCATGGTGCCATTGATCACATCGGAGCCACCCACCCAGAGCATGACCGAGAGCGCACTAAACACCAACATTATGACCACAGCCATCAATATTGCCCGCTGACTAACTCGGCGCTTGGCCACATCAAAGGCTCGCTCTACCTCGCGGGAGAAGGCGTTCTTTTCCTGAGTTTCCTGAGTAAAACTCTGGACGGTTTTAATATGCTGAATCACCTCTCCTGCATAGGAGCCCACATCGGCAATACTGTCCTGACTCTCGCGAGAAAGGTTGCGCACTTTGCGACCAAAAATAAGTATGGGCATCAGCACCAGGGGAACTGCCAGCATAATAATTAACGACAGTTTTAAATTGGTGATTAGCAACATAATTAATGCCCCGGTAAAGCTAATCACACTGCGCAGGGCTATGGATACCGAGGAACCAATAATGGACTGCAGTAAGGTGGTATCTGATGTCAGCCGCGACATAATATCGCCACTGCGGTTGGTCTCAAAAAATGCCGGATGCAGATGCACCACATGGTTGAACACGGCGCTGCGAATATCTGCACTGACCCGCTCACCCAACCAGGAGATTAAATAAAAGCGGATATAGGTGCCCACCGCCATCAAGGCGGAGGCCAGCAAGATAAACAGGATAGCGCTGTTGAGATGCTGCTGAGACTGCTCGGAAAAACCTTGATCAATCACCAGCCTGAGGCCCTGACCAATAGATAGAGTGACCACTGCGGTAAATACTAGGGCAAATAAGAAAATGCCTATGCGTCCACTGTAGGGTTTTAGAAACTGTGCCAGTGACAGCAGCACCGGAGGCCTGCCCAGCGCTGGTTCTGGATGTGGATTTTCAGCCAAGTTTAACCCTCGAGAGCCGCACAGGCTTTCCCTGTGATTTGTGCACTACTGTACTGTCCATTGCCGCCCATAGGTTTGTGCTGTGCTTAAAGTGGTGCTGGGGATTATGCCCAGCGCAGAGCCAGATGCAAGGATTTGGCTGCTGTTTATACAGCAACCATAGGTAAATGGTTTACAGGCACAATTTAAACTGGGCTGTTCTAGACACAGGGTTTTGGTGTGCCTGCATACAGGGCCTCAACCAGAGGGATAAAATGGTCTAGAGGTAGCGTATCGTAGTGGGGGTCAAAAGAGGTCTGATCCCAGTTGGCGCAGAAGTCGACACAGTCTTGATAGTAAGGGTGATTTCGCAGTTCATCTCGGGCATTTCTGTCCTGGTCGTAATAATGCATCCAGTAATAGCCCTGAAACAGGCCATGGTGCAATAGCACCCAGTAATTCTTATCGCTGATATAGGGGCGCAGCATGGCGGCAGCTACCTGGCTGTGATTGGCCGGTGCTATGGCATCGCCTATATCATGCAGCAGAGCACAGACTACGGTTTCATCGTCGGCGCCATCACGCTGGGCCCTGGTTGCGGTTTGCAGACAGTGGTCAAGGCGACTGATCTGGTAGGGGGAGTCGCCGTCCATGGTCTTCAACCAGTGGATAACACGGGCAGCCTGCCCTTGCATCTCTTGCCGCTCGTGCTCAAACACCAGGTCATAGTCCTCTCTGCTGGCATGCTCCATGGCGGTAAAACTCACCTTAGCTGACATTTTTACCTCTCCTTATTCTGGCTTTTGGCTGGCCTGTAACTGGCGTAACTTATTGGCGACATTATCTAACTCAAAATAGGCGTCTTGCAAATGCCGCGCAGCCACAGGCTGAAATGACTCCCGTGCATGCAATACCCGCTGGGCAGCCACTAGCAGCAGTTGCCCGCCCTCCAGTCTAAAGGTGGATCTGGCAGCTGATTCCCTATGCATAATTCTGACACAGAGCTCCCTATAGGCAGAATAAAACTGCTGTATACCGGGCTGCATTGGATTCATCATCTGCATAAGCTGATTGGAAAATCTCAGGCTGTGAATACTGCCATCAATATTACAGCGCACCATGGGCTCTGTAGCATAGGTTTCGTTGTCCTGATCAAACTCCCTAAAGGGCACCGGAAATTCGCAGAGACTCTTAAAGTACTCCGGGTGATCCAGTCGCAGTTGCTCGAGAATAGCCCAGCCATCGACAATTATTGATTCTCCCCCGGGAGTTTCATTTTGCAGCATATGCAATGCCTGGACCGAGGGCGGGAAGCTGTAGCTGGCAAAATCGTTGTGGGGCGGCAGGCCCAGGGAGGTATGGGCAATATTGTAGACATGACCTGTGACTGACACATTGTGGATACGATCAAACAACAGTTCGCGTATGGGCCCCAATACAGGGGACAGCAACTCCAGGCTCTCAGACTGGGTGGGTGCCCCGGTCAATACAATGGCACCCCAGCGCATAAAGCTTGTCAGGCTGGCCACTGTGGTCTGGCTGTGGGTTAAAAACAGACTCCAGTCAAAGGTCTCTGGAGTAAAGTTATGGGGCCATGGCTGATGCAGTTTTGGTTCAGGAATCATCAGCTGATCTATGGTGCTGAGGGGAAACCGAGTCTGATGATTGTCGGGCCAGGTAATACTCAGCTGACTATTATCTAGGCCCACTTCTGTGGGCGCTAGATCTGCATCCACCGAACTGAGAGTAAACCGCTTTTCCTGAGTCTCCACCACTCGACAATCGTCACAGGGGCAGTTATCGCGAAGCCATAGATTGGGTAGCTCGTACTCTCTGCCTGCAGGTCGGCGAATAATCACCGAATGCGCCGTTATCTGAAAAGCTTCAGAGTTTAGTTCAGCCGCCATCAACAGGCCCTCTACAAAAGGGTTAAAGGTTAATTTTGGACGAAAGTATCATAAAAATTTCGCCACACAAATAACCCTATTAGCGGCTGGTATTTTTGTGTAAAAAAATGTCGTTTTTGGCTAAATTGTTGACTGGAATAAACCAGCTATTATCGGAAACTTGCAGGCGCCCCATCATCAGTTCCGTTACCACCAGATCAATGGTTTCTAAATCCCGCTGAGCCATATTGGCAAAATTATCCTCACCTAATTGCTGCTCAGTCTGATCGGGAAAGTTGCGTCTGGTGCGATGAATCCAATAGCTGGTAGACACCTGCTGCAATTCAAAGGCTTGCATAACGCCCTCAATACCCAGCATAAAACCCAGCAGCCCACCCCAGGTAGCGGTGGGATTATCAGAATCCCAACCCACCAGGCTGCCTATCTGTATGGTTCTGACTATATCGCCCTGACCATGAAACAGACTGACCAGACTGGCGGCAAAGTTAATCAGTGCATCGAAGGGCTCGACATAGCTATAGCCGTCGGCGCCCTGCAACTGATAGCGCTGGTAAACAGCATCTCTGGTCTGCTGCCAGCTGTCCGGATGACGCAGATATTGGTCCCAGACAAACTGGTAGATTTTGTACACTGAAGAGTCTTTTGGCAGTCGATTGCTGGCCTGCTGAGCCAACCATTGAGTCTGCTGCTGAGGGCTCTTAGAGGAATCCACCACAGAGGCCAGGCTGTGCATAACCACATAGAACTGCGCTACCCAGTAGGCTTGATCATGGGCCGTGGTTCGAATCGGTAGCTCGGCAATTTGCATAGCAATATCGGGTCTGCCCGGCGCCAGCAGACCAAATATCTCAGTGGTTAGCTGGGCATCAATCATGGAGGATTTGGGGTTATTAATCGGCAGACTGGTGTGGGGCGGCACCATGCCCTGCTCCATTAATTGTCTGGCTCGCTCGTTGGACACCCAGAGAAAGTTCTCTACCTGAGGCCTGGAGTCGGGAAATTTTTTAAACAATGGAGCATCGGTTTCCGAGTAGATATGCTTTAGCCAACCATCGCGAATTTGCTCGGCACTGAGCTTGCTGGTGCGGTGCTGATGATGAAGATAGGAATACATATATTCTATGTCGGTATCATCATCTGAACCCCAGGGCTGCCCCTCTGGCTCAAAGTAAAAATCGATTGAATTTGCATGGGGTACATATTCGCCCCAGTAGGCTTTTTGATCTGGGCTTCCCCAGTCAGCATCTGTATAAAATGGCATAGTCTCTGCTGTGCCGATTTTATCCATCTCGGTAATCAGGCCAGTCCAGTTAGCAATATTCTGTCCCAGCCAAAAGCCCTGCAGACGCTGGCCGTAATCCGCCTTGGAAATTACCAGTGATTGCTGCTGACCGCTGTCACAGGAGGTGACAAAGATAAGTAAAAGGCTCAGCAGATATTTATTGTTTTTCATTATTCTGCTCTTATAAGTCAGTGTGATACCAAGGTTTTTGTTGTTGGTCATTGGCTGATCATGCTTGTGGTTAGTGGCTAATGCAATCAACATTATCTTGACCACTAATACTAACTGATACCTGCGTTGGCCTCATCTGAGGGTCTGATAACCCGGAGGCCCAGCCTGACAGCCCTGAGTCCTGAATTAGTTATCGCTAACCAGTTGGTCCAGCTTGGCGGCACAGATAAAGTCGTTGCTGGATAGCCCATCAATTTCATGGGTGGTAAATGTCACTGAGCAATAGCCCCAGCCAAAGGCAATATCTGGGTGATGACCCTGGCGATCCCCCAGCCAGGCAATAACATTGGCCATCTGCACTGCCCTGGCAAAACCTTTAAAGCTAAATTTCCGCGAGATTTCTTTGTGATCTGCCGATAGCTGCCAGTCTGTATGCAGCTCGGATAGCAGCTGCTGGGCCTCGGCGGCATCCAGGGCGGCCATGCCTCCCTGACAGGGTTCACAGGTCTGATTACTCAGGTCACACTGTTGATTACTCATAGTTTTTATCCCGTTAATTGGCAGTCGTAGGCGGGCTCAAATAGCCCCAGTGACTGCGCCTGTTTCATATCGGCTAGTAGGTTTCTATCAGCCGCTTTAAATAGATCATTGATATCTTCTATCACATAGTAAATAGGTTGATGAATATCGATACGGTATGGGGTGCGCAGAATATCTATCACATTGAACTCGCGGCGCTCTGGAGCCGAGCTCTGAACTGCATAGACCAGCTCGGTGGGCGATGAATTAAGACCTGAGCCCAGAGCCCTGTATTGCCCCTGCTCCCGACTGAGCCCAAACTCTATGGTGAACCAGTAGAGACGTATTAACCAGCTGTAATCCGCCGGTTGCACCTGCAGACCTAACTCGCCTATGGTCTGGGAAAAAAAGGCAAACCCCGGGTCAGTCAGCAGCGGTGTATGGCCAAAGATTTCATGAAAAATATCTGGCTCTTCAATATAGTCAAAATCAGCCCTGCTGCGGATAAATGAAGCTGCGGGAAAAGTCTTTTCCGAGAGCATCTTAAAAAAGCGACCAAACCCAATTAATGCGGGGACCGGTTCGACACGCCAGCCTGTTAGGGGCATCAGTACCTGACTGATTTCATCGCACTGGGGTATACGATTATCTGGCAGAGACAGCATCTCCATCCCGTTGAGGCATGCCTGGGCTGCATATTTTTGAGTACTGGGCAGTTGCCGCTGATAGAGGTCGCGCCAGATATCCTGCTCCTCTTGGCTGTAATGAATAACTCCATTGCTGTCTGGGGTCTTAGCTACATAATGGGTAGACTTAGCCATAGTATGNTCCTTAATCCATAGGGATAGTATTACTGAGGATNNGGGAAAATACTTTGCTATAAAGGNNAACTTTGNCTTATAACCGGTTATATTTACCATATAAAGCAAATACTNAGGAATTAACTACCTATGCCAATAATTGATAATTATGACCGCAGTATTCTGCGTGTGCTGCAAACTGATGGCAAAATTGGCAACCAGGAATTGGCCTCCAGGGTTAACCTCTCCAACTCGCCCTGCTGGCGGCGGGTGAAAAAACTGGAGGATACTGGGGTTATTAATGGCTATGCAGCCATGCTTGACCCCAAAGCTCTGGGACTTACCGCCATGGCCTATGTGCATATAGCCCTGCTTGATCACCGCCAGCAGACTATTGAGACTCTGGATAACTTTGTGGAGGCTCAGGAGCAGATTATTGAATGTTCGTCGATCACTGGCTCCAATGATTATCTACTTAAAATTGTCGAGAGAGATACTGAAAGCCTGGAGAAATTTATTATGCAGCAACTGCTGCGTTTGGGTATTGTGCGCTCTTCTACCACCAACCTGATACTGCGGCAGAAAAAATACACTACGGCCCTGCCGCTCTAGGCTCTCTAGGCTCTCTAGGCTCTCTAGGCTCTCTAGGTTCTATAGTCTCTCCAGACTCGATAGCACACCTAGCTCTGATGCGGGGCAATTTGCTATACTTGCCCGGAGTTAAACCAGCGCCAAATTTACGATTTGGTTAGCCGAACACCAGGATATGCTATGCCCACTCAGTACGTTACCTGCGCGCTCTATAAGTTTGTTGCGCTGCCCAATTACGGCTCTATTCGCCACCCTCTGTTAAAAGTGATGACCGACAACCAGGTCTACGGCACATTGCTGCTGGCCGCCGAAGGCATTAATGGGACCATTTCTGGCACCAGAGAAAATATAGATTCGGTGCTTCACTGGATTGGACAACAGCCCGGCCTGGAAAATATAGATACCAAAGAATCCTTCGACGATGAAATTCCTTTTTACCGCACCAAGGTCAAATTAAAAAAAGAAATTGTCACCATGGGTGTGGAAGGCATAGACCCCAGGCAGGTGGTGGGCACCTATGTTAAGCCTGAGGACTGGAATGATCTGATCTCTGACCCGGATGTACTGGTGGTGGATACCCGCAATGACTACGAGGTGCAAATTGGTACCTTTAAAAATGCCATAGACCCCAAAACCACTAGTTTTCGCGAATTTCCCGAATGGGCCAATAACAATATCGATCGCGCCAGCAACAAAAAAATTGCCATGTTCTGCACCGGCGGTATTCGCTGTGAAAAGTCCACTGCCTATATGAAAGAGCAGGGTTTTGATCAGGTCTATCATCTTGAGGGCGGCATTCTTAAATATCTTGAAAAGGTGCCTAAGGATCAGTCGCTGTGGCAGGGAGAATGCTTTGTTTTTGATAATCGTGTGGCTGTGGATCAGGATCTCAAGCGCGGCTCCTACGATCAGTGTCACGCCTGCCGCATGCCAATTACTGAGCAGGAAAAAAACCTGGACAGCTATCAGGAGGGACTCTCCTGTCATCATTGCTATGGGATCCTAAGCGAAGAGCAAAAACAGCGCTTTGCCCAGCGCCAAAAACAGGTGCAGCTGGCCAAGGCCCGCGGTGAGGAACATATAGGCAGTGCCGCCCAGCAGGATACAGAGCGCCGGCGAGCCGAAAAAAAAGCGCGCAGAAAAGACCAGCACAGAACCTAGATTGCAATGGATAGCAGAGCGCAGCCTATCAGTGCTGGGCCTCACAGAATTGCATAGCATGAGAGCAGATTAGAACTTACAATTCGATTTGCAAAAACTATAAAACTTAAAGGTGCTCGATGAGACATACACTTCACCAACAATGGCTGCGGCTGGGCACTTTTATTACTTTTTTAATGCTTACTGGATGTGGCAGTGGCGAATTAAGCCTTAACGAGCCACGCCCCATCAGTGAGTTTTTGTTTGCGGAGACGGCAGAACTGCGCGCCAAGCAACTCAGCAATATCAGCTATGATTTGCAATTTAATCTAGACAGTCAGTCTGAGTTTTTTTCTGGGATTACCGAAATAAGCTTTGATCTAGCAGCGGGCAATCAGAATGATCTCAGCATAGATTTCAGCCAGGGCGATGTTCAGTCCATCACCAAAGATGGCAAGCCCGTTGTCTTTACCTATGAGAAGTGGTTTATAACCATACCTGCCGCTGAGTTATCTGCTGGTGCCAATACTCTGGTGATCAACTACAGTCACCCCTATGCTACAGATGGCTCTGGGCTACATAGATTTGTTGACCCGGAGAATGGCGAGATCTATCTATACACAGACTTCGAACCCTATGATGCCAATCGCCTTTTCCCTCACTTTGATCAGCCAGATCTAAAGGCGAGCTACAGCCTTGAGGTGAGTGCCCCACAAGACTGGCAAATTATCAGCGCCACTAGGGAGTCAGCATTAAACAGGTGGAGGACAAAAACTACTGGACATTTCCTGTCTCAGCTGTGTTTTCGTCCTATATCTTTTCGCTGCATGCTGGCAACTATGCTGTCTGGGAAGACCAGTTCGAAGATATTCCCCTGCGCCTGTTTGCCCGCCAAAGTTTGGCTCAGTATGTTAAAACTGATGAATGGTTTACCCCTACCAAGCAGAGTTTTGCCTTCTTCAATGATTACTTTGATATTCGCTATCCCTTTGGTAAGTACGACCAGATAATTGTTCCTGACTTTAATGCCGGCGCCATGGAAAATGTTGCCGCCGTAACCTTTAATGAAGCCTATATCGCCAAAAGTGAGAAATCCACATTGGCAAAAATGCGCCTCGCCAATGTGATTGCCCATGAAATGGCCCATATGTGGTTTGGTGATCTGGTGACCATGCGCTGGTGGAACGGACTCTGGCTCAATGAGAGCTTTGCCACCTATATGGCTAATCTGGCACTTGCCAACGCCAGTGACTTTGAGCGAGTTTGGGAGGTGTTCTACTCTCGCACTAAACAATGGGCCTATCGTACAGATGACTCGGTAAACACCCATCCGATTGAATTGGCGGTGGCCTCGACCGGCGAGGCCATGACTAACTTCGATGGCATTACCTATGGCAAAGGAGCCTCGGTTTTAAAACAGTTGCCCTTCTATCTTGGCGAGGAAAATTTTCGTACTGGCGTCAGCAATTACCTGAAAAAATTCTCCTATAAAAACACTGATTTGGATGACTTTATGGGCGAGCTGGGCAAGGCGGCAGACAGAGATCTGTCCCAGTGGACTCAGGACTGGCTCTACAAGGCCGGGCTTAATAGCATCAGAGTCGACTACCAATGTGCCGACAGTAAAATCAGCCAGCTGAGTATTGATCAAACAGCACCTGAGGGATTCCCTACCTTGCGGGAGCAGCGAGTGCAGATTGGTTTTTACCATATCTCTGGGGGCGGCCTATCCAGAACCGGCGCTGTGCCTGTAACCTACAGTGGCGCAACCACCGATGTACCAGAGGCGGTGGGTATGGATTGCCCTGATCTGCTGTATCCCAATGAGGAAGACTGGGGCTATGTGAAAGTAGATCTGGACAAAAAATCTCTGGCTGTTGCCAAGCAATATATCAATGCTGTAGATAGCAGCATGATGCGCCTGATGCTGTGGCAGAGTTTGATCGACAGTGTCAGCGATGCCAATCTAAGCGCCGAAACCTTTGTTGAATTTGCCATGGCCAATATCCCTGGCGAGACAGACTACAATGTGGCGCGCGCCATAGGCGGCGGGCTTGTCAAAGCATTGGACTACCTGTCGACGGCCACCCGCCTGCAGATCAAAGATTACAGCGTGACCTATGCCCAGGTTGAGAATCTGTACCTGGAACTGCTCAGCAGCGCCCAGGCTGGCTCAGATTTGCAGAAGTACTGGTACAGCCAGTACGTTGATTTGAGCAAAAACTCGATGCACCTAAATAATCTGCGCCAGATTCTGGCGAGCGAAAAGACTTTTAGCGGCCTGACCATTGACCAGGACAAACGCTGGGAGATTGTGGCTGCATTGAATCGCTATCAGCACGGGGACTATCTGGCGCTGCTCGAGGCTGAGAAGCTGCGCGACAACTCAGATACCGGCGTTAAATACGCCATCTATTCTGAAGCGCTGCGCCCAGACCCTGAGATAAAGGCCAAATGGTTTGCCGTGGTAACAGACAACCCAGACAGATTAAAACTGTCGACCCTGCGCTATATTATGGCTGGCCTGTTTCCACCAGAGCAGTCTGCGCTTGAGCAGCCCTATAAAACTAGGATACTGGCACAGATACCTGTGCTTAACCAGGGCAGTGATCTGGGCCTAACAAGATCCTTTACCAGCAGCCTGCTGCCAGCCCAGTGCACAGACCAGAGTGAAAAAGAACTGGCTGGCCTGGTAGAGGAGTACCAAGCTATGAAACCTCAGATTCTTAAGGCGGTAAAAGCCAGACACCAAACTGTGCAGCGATGCATTAAGGCGCTGGCTCTATTNCANGAGCCTCAGTAGCAGCTTCTACTGCGTNGATATGGCTAGTCATATTGGCGATTAAATCGGGGATTACCGCAGGGGGCAGGTTATGGCCCATGCCCTCAAAAAGCACATATTTAGAGCCTTTTATCAGCTCGGCTGTGTGCTCGCCATGGGCTGGTGGAATAAGCCCGTCGTCCACCCCGTGCAGCACCAGAGTGTCGGCTTGAATTGTCGCCACCTCTGCTGACCGATCCCCCACTTTAAACACCGCCATTAGATGCCGAGGCATGGAAGCCGGATAAAATCCCCGCGCACGAATACTTGCCTCGCGCTCCTCTTCCGCTTCTCCCTCGGCGAGATTTCTCAGCCGGGTCTCGGCCAAATTGGTGGGCGGCGGCAGATGACGAGCCCCGGTGGTCGACATAATTGAGATTAGGCTGCGGGTGCGCTGAGGATATTTTGCCGCCACTATCTGGGCAATCATGCCACCCATAGAGGTGCCAATAATATGCCCGTCCTGGTAACCCAGAGCATCCATCAACCCCACTGCATCTGCCGCCATATCATCCAGAGAGTAAGGGGCATTCACTGGCAGATTCAGCTGGCGTTTTAGTAACTGCAGCCAGAGGGTTGGCTGACCCCATTGATCAAAACGAGTGGAGGCTCCAGTATCGCGATTATCAAACATCAGAACTTGGTAACCGGCCTCAGCCAGCCCTCTGATCATATTGTCCCCCCAGGCCACATTGGAACCCCCCAGCCCCATAATGACCACCACCTTGGGCCTGCCCTCACCCTCCCCAACAGTGCGATAGGCAATTTCAATACCATTAACCTGGGCCATTTTTAGCGGATGTGTGTCCAGATAGGTGCGGCTAAATTCTGCCTGGGCAACAGAAGTGAGAATTAACAGTAGGTATAGAATGATATGCTTCATGGCGTAGCCTTTTTATATGCCGGGCCCGGGCCCAGTCTTTTTGTACTTTGGTTGTACGGAAGAGATGTTGCCACTAGATTATTTATCTGATAGTTTTGGCATTATATGTGCCATAATATAAGCTCCCAATAAGCCAACTTAGCCAACTAGAGTAATCGCCATGACAAACAGAGTAACTAAAACACTAAAATGGACAGGGCTATTCGTTGCACTGTTAGCCCTGTTCCTGCCATCCATATTGCAAGGACTGGGACTTCACCCTGAGTACCATGGACCAACCTATCAGTTGCCCGGCAAACGTGCCCTGGTTATTACCACAAGTAATGCTGTATTGAGCTCTGCCGGTGAGACTGAGGGCAAGCCCACAGGTGTTATGGCGTCAGAAATGACCCACCCCTACTACGGCTTTACTGATGCGGGTATGCAGGTGGATATTGCCAGCATTAAGGGCGGGCAGATTCCTGTTGACCCCCAAACTCTGGGTCGGGCGATTAGGTCAGCAGAAGATGATCGCTATCTGGCAGATCCCATCATGCAGGCCAAGGTTAACAATTCCCTGTTAATTGATGACGTGGATTTTACCCAGTACGACGCTATTTTTCTGTCTGGTGGCTGGGGCGCGGCCTATGATTTGGGTTACTCAGAAGTGTTAGCAGAAAAAATATCCGCAGCCTACTATGCCGAGACCCCTATTATTGGCTCTGTGTGCCATGGGGCCCTGGGATTAATAAATGCTCTGGACAGGGATGGCAATAAGTTAATTGCTGGCCGGCGTATGACTGGAGTTACAGATAGACAGATCAAGCAGCTTGGAATTGAAATCACGCCTCAGCATCCAGAGACGGAGCTGCGCAAAGCCGGCGCTTTATTTGAAAGCCAGACCAAGCTGATTGATTTTTTTGCTACCCATGTGGTGGTAGATGATGAGCGACGCTTTGTCACTGGCCAGAACCAAAACTCCGGCCATGAGACAGCCCATCAGATGATGGCGATTATAGCGGCGCTAAACGAAGCGCCGCAGTAAATCCCCAGAGGCTTACTGCCCCTGATACCAAATGGGCGATGTCCAAGCCATCTCCCGAACAGTTTGCGGATAGGCGTCGTTGCTGCATACCTCTGGGCGGTCTGCTTCGGCGACTGCTGCGCAATCATAGGTGTGCCAGCGGGCTGTCTCTGGCTCTACGGCTCGCAGGTAATAGTAAGCCGACTGGGAGGGATCAAAGCTACTATCCGTGTACAGCTGACAGAGACTATCGGCACCGGCCTCCGCACTGGCCACAGGTATAACTTCTGAGTTCATATTGCCCTCGGCATCGATCCAGCCTTTAATCAGATGCAGTGCTTCAAGCTTTTGGCCAACTGGGTCTTTGGCCGCATAGGCCAGGAATGAAGGCTTGGCAGATTGATCGCTGGCGCTGAGGTCTGCGCCCATGGGCACGCCATTAGCATAGGCCTGGGCAATCATATCATTGGCTTCGCAGAGCCCAGCATCCAGGCCCCAGCCAGCAAATAAGCGGGGGCGAATTCTCGGCCCCGAGGTGCCAAATACCTCTTTGCGCAACATGGCGTCGAAGATGGCGTCACGGGTATTTTCTTTGGCCCAGACTCCTGCCAAGCCACCGGGGTTGCCATCAATACCGCTGGTCAACAGACCGGGCTGCAATCGCTCCAATGCTGTTGATTCACCGGTGACTGCACCATCCCAGTTTGACTCCACCAGCCCGCCCGGGTTGGCAGAATGAGTGTCTGTGGCTGCTATAACCCCGAGCTTGACCGGATTGAGGCCGATCTGCTGCTCTTCTTTAAGGCCCACTAACAGACCAGAGCGCTGAAAATCTGTGGCATGCACGCAGCCGGCGCCGAGCATACCATTGCTGCCATTGACGCCCTCTTCACATTCAGCGGTGACTTCAGAGGCCTGCCCCACAACCAATCCCTCTGCTGACATATCTCTGGTGGCATAGGTTTTGTTCTCACCCATGCGACGCACAGCTTCAACATTACAAAGTTCATCTGGAGCCGCAAACACAGTGCTCAGACCGTTGATACATTCGGAATTACCTTTGTGCTGGAAGATTTCCATAATCGGCTCGCGCTTGAGTCGCGACTGGGCGTAGGCAACTTTAGCGGCATCTGTATCTTCGAGCTGCATATAGGGCGCCATGCGGCCATTGGCCAGGTTAGAGTTATGGGGAATGGTCAGGTAGTCACAACCAGCTTCCGCATCACAGACTGCATCCAGCTCAGTCCACAGCTTGCTGTCGATTGGTGCATCTATATAGCTGACTGGTAAGGCTGGCACATTGTCATTTCTGAAGATGACATTGCGGTGATAATTACTGGTGCCAGGCGTGCCTGTGTATTCATAGGCAACAAAGCTGGTAAATTCGCAGGGCTCATTATTGGCATTGGAAGTAGCCTGAATAGTCTCCCAGGGAGACTGGGCAAAATCTCGACATAGTGAACCATCTGCACCACAGATTTCGGGAATGCGTGCCGGCGTTTCGGTGGTGATCACTGTACCCAGCATCATCATGCCCAAGCGTTGATCAGAGCGATAGCCCACACAGAACTCAGTATTGTAGACCGGTGAACCCTGGGTGCTGCACAGGGCTCGCTCGCCGAGAAATTCGCCATGATCTGTCACTGCCAAAAAGTCCAGGGGGCGGTCGATCTTGATCCGCCCTGTGGCCTCGCCCTCAGCATTGACCGGGAAAAACGGAATCTCGCCACCTCGGGCATAGTTGTGGGCATCCTCGGGCGTTGCACCGGTACTAATGGCTGCGGCATCAAAGGAATAGCTGGTGTGAACATGCAGGTCACCAAACAGCGCTGTGCCATTTTCATCGTACTGATCACAGCTTCCGGAAGAAACGACTGTATTCTCAGAGGCACTCTGAACAGCAATATTTGTCGGCGCCTCTGGGTCGCTGCAGGCGCTGATCAAAAGCGCAGCAGAAAGGGTTGCAACCAATGGTAGATGTAATGGCTTGTACATATTCACTCCTATTATTATTGAGCCCTAGTCAGCCGGACACTGCCGCTATGGTAAAACCTTTTACTTATTGTGATCGAACAATTATTGACTATGAAGTACTGCATTAATGAGCTCTGATTAACGGTTGCGCCCCAGGGCATCATGGCTGGTTACCCAGTCGCCGGCCAGTACCGCACTCATTAATGACACCTCTCCAGCTAACACAGTGGCGCCAATAATCTCCGCCAATTTATGCACCTTGCCGGCGCCATCACAGCCAATCATCTTAAGGCATTCCTGCTGTGTCGCCAGGCCTGTGCCACCACCAAAAGTGGCGATAATTAGCGAAGGAATTGTGATAGACAGATAGTAGTTGCCCTCTTCATCCAGATCCGCGTAAACAACTGCCGCCGATGACTCTGCTACATTGGCCACATCCTGACCTGTGGCAATAAATGCTGCGGTAATACCATTGGCAGAATGGGCGCCAGTATTGTTTGAACCAGCCATAAAGGAGCCGACCTGGCTGATGGATCTAGCCTTGTACAGGGCCTCGGCCGAGATATTCATGGTTTTCTGCAACAGCTCACCTGGAATTGTCACTTCGGCAATAACTCGCTTGCCCCTGCTGTGCAATGTATTGAGATGCGAGTGCTTCTTGTCTGTATCCATGGCGCCAGACAGCATATAACGCTGAATACCCGGGTAGTTGGCCACAATCCATTCGCAGGCGACAAAGGTAGCCTTGCCCACCATATTCTGCCCTGCTGCATCACCAGTGGTGTAATTAAAGCGCAGGTAGCGCATACGGGCGGCAGCGAACTGCTGAATATTGCGCAACTTGCCAGATCTGGTGGTGGTTTGCGCCTGGGCAGCAATCTCGTCGAAATTGTCTTCGACCCAGAGGCCAAAATCGCGGGCCTGGCGGGCATCTTCAAATATAAATACAGGCGCCCTCTGCATAGCATCATCAACCACTGTAACTTTGGCTCCGCCAGATTCCCGCAACAGGCGAGCGCCGCGATTATAGCTAGCGATCAAGGTGCCTTCACTGGTGGCCATGGGCATATAGAAATCACCATTGGCATGCTCACCATTGACTAACAAAGGTCCAACCAAACCCATGGGCACCTGAGCCACGCCAATAAAGTTTTCAATATTTCCGGCCGTGGTTTCGGGGTCAACAGAGTAGTGACCAACATGATTCAGTGAAGTGGATGTTTTCTCACGGATAAAATCACGGCGATTGTGAGCCATCTCTTCGGTGTAATCATTGGCGCTATCTCTTGGAATTCGGTCAGACATAAATGGGGCTCTTTTTTATTGTTTTTGTGGGATCACGAATATCCCAGAATCCACCTATCTAGTCCACCGCTTTATGCCAATGGGGTTGGCTAGACAGCAGATAACATTCGCCAAACTCGGCATTGTCATGAAATGTCAACTTGCTGTCGTACTATGCTAAGTCTGGCTGGTAAAACTAGCTAGTATAGGTGCCATGGAAATTTTAGATTCACAGCAAAAAGTACAATTAAATCAACAGGCTCTGGTCTGCGCCCGGGAGTATCGCTATGCCTTAGCCTGGCCTACTGTATTTCTTGGCCTGGTAGCCTTTACAGGCTATTGGGCACTGCTGTTTCTGGTGATCTTTAAACAATTATCCCTGCTTCTGGCGATTCCCCTGATGGCCATACTGATCTATGCCGCCTACACCGTGCTGCACGAGGCTGTGCACTATTGCATCAGCGGCAATATAAAGTCTCTGCGTTGGCTCAATGATGGTATTGGTTATCTGGCAGCCACAATTCTCCTGACCGGACTGGTTGTTCATCGCTACGAGCATCTTAAACATCATCGCAATGTCAACAATGGTAGCAAAGACCCGGATCAATACTCTGCGCATATTGTCAGCTCGCTTGGCTCTATGCTGAAGTCCTGCTGGACCGCGATTGCCGGCCAATACACCACTTATATGGCCGACCGCTGGGATCAGGCTCCCGCCAGACAGAATATTGTCATGGTGCTGGAAATTGCACTAGCTATTGGACTGCGCGCACTGCCCTTTGCTCTGTTGTCTGCCTTTGGCGATGCAGGCATTCAGGGGCGCTGGGTTGAGGGTTTGATTGCTCTGGTCGCTAGTGGCCTGGCTGGCACCTTTGTAGTGGTCTATCTGTTTGCCTATATTGTTCACCGACCTCACAGAGTCACCGAGCGGTATCTAAACACCTCGATTATTCTGATTCCCGGCCCCCTTTCCCATCTGACAACTCTGCTGTGGGGCTACCAGAACTACCATGCTGTGCACCATCTGTTTCCCTGGGTGCCATTTTATCAGTATCGCCGACTTTTCAACCGTATCCGCCCAGTGATGAATGCCATGGGAGCCCCTATTTATAAGCTTAGCTGGAGAGGTTTGCGTCCGGTTTTATCTGAAAATCAGTAGCGGCGAAAATCTATTGACATGAATACTGCCAATTTTGTTATGATGTGCTTCAAATAACAAACCTAAGTCAAAGGCAGTCACAATGAAAATTCTAAGAACTCCAGATCGCCGATTCGCAAATATCAAAGACTACCCTTTCGAGCCCCATTACACAGTGGTGAAAACCCATGATGGCAGTGATCTCAGAATCCACCATATCGATGAAGGCCCAAAAGATGGTCCGGTGATTCTGTGCATGCACGGGCAGCCGGTTTGGAGCTATCTCTATGCCCGAATGATTCCTCATCTGGTAAAAGCAGGTATAAGAGTCATAGCCCCGGATCTGCCTGGCTATGGAAAATCTGACAAGCCAGCGGCTAGAGAAGACTACAGCTATCAGCGCCAGGTGGACTGGATGAATCAGTGGCTGGTGCAAAATGACTTTACTAAGCTAACCTTTTTTGGCCAGGATTGGGGTGGGCTGATTGGTTTGCGTATGGTTGCGGATAATGGCGACCGCTTTGATCGCGTGGCCATTGGCAATACAGGCTTGCCCTATAACCCCGATGTGTCCGAGAGCATAATTGCGAAAGTTAAAGCCTTTCGTGCCAGCCCATTAAAGCTCAATCTGTTTTCAATGCAGAAACAGCTTAATAAAATGAAGGGCATTGGGAAAGATTCTGGTGTCGATCTATTTGCCTACTGGCAGAAATACACCTGGGAAAACCCGGATTTACCTGCAGGTGTTATTGCCTCCTCTATGATGGAGCAGCGCAGCAAGCTATCCATTGTCTTGGAGTTGTTCATGGGCCATATAGGGTTGCGCAATATCTCCCCTTTCCGCACCCAACTCACCAAGGCCTATGAGGCGCCCTTCCCAACGCCGGCCTACAAAATGGGCCCCAGAGCTATGCCTAGTCAGGTGCCCACTATTCCTGATCAATCTCTGGAAGCACAGAAAAAGGCTTGGGCGTTCTTTGCCAAGTTCAAAAAACCGTTTTTATGCGTTGGTGCAGGCAATGACCCTGTCACCGATGGCTTTGAAAAAGTCTGGCTAGCTAAGGTGCCGGGAACCAAGGATCAGCCCCACACCAATATAGGTGGCGGCCATTTTTTCCAATGGGCTAAGGCAGAGAAGCTCGCCGAGATACTGGCTGACTTTATTAAAGCCAACCAATAACTGAGCAAGGATTTGGACAGAGGCCTAGGGCTGGCCGGCAATTGCGCGGAAAAATTCTATGGACTCAAACTCGCTGGAGGCGTCCTTATCCTCCGGCGTGCCGTAGGCGCTATTGGCCGATAGCTTAACAATCACTGTATTGGATTCTGGGGCTATATAGATAAACTGGTTGTACACACCAATGGCCATAAACTCGCCAGAGATGCCCTCGGGAATCCACCACTGGTAGCCATAGCCCAGGGGCCAGTCTGAAGCTGGATTATCGCCCGGTATCAGATGTGGGGCATCTGCAACTATAGAGGCAGACACCCAGTCTGCTGGCACAATTTGCTGGCCATTAAAGGCACCACCCAAACGATATAACTCACCCAGCTTGGCGTAGTCACGGGCAGTAATATTTAGCCCCCCAAAGGCCATTTCCATGTTATCGGCATCGGTAAGCCAATAGCCTGTATGCTCTGCACCCATGGAATGCCACAAATTTTCAATCATGTATTCTGTAATGCTGCGGCCAGTAGCTGCGGTCAGCAGCATACCCAGCGCCTGAGTATCTGTGCTGTTGTAGCGATTATAGGTGCCGGGCGCCATCTCCCTCGTCAAGGTGATGGCGAACTTATTCATCGAACCACCCAGAGCAAAAACCCGGGCAAATCGATTAATATCGGACTCCGGGTCGCCATAGTCCTCATTCCAAGAGGCGCCAGAAGACATCTGCAAAATATCCTTGATTGCAACATTGTCATAGGCCGAGCCTGCCAGCTCCGGCGCATAGTCGGTGATAGGGTCATTAATATCGCGGATGTGGCCCTGCTCAATCGCTATGCCAATTAACGCTGAAATAAAACTTTTGGCCACCGACATAGATAGCCAGGTCTGGGTTTGCCCTCCGCTGCGCCAGTACTGCTCAAATTGAATAGCGCCATCTTTAACCACCAGCACAGCACCAGTATCTGTGCGCGCCAAAAATTCTTCGGTCTCTACCCGCTTGCCCCCGTAGCTAAATTCAGTTGGCAGCGGCACTGACTCCGCTACCTGAAAGCTATATGGCTGATCGGCAGCAGGCATTGCAGTCACTGGGAACATCTGGTGCATTCGATTAAAGTTATCTATCTGCTCTACGCCAGTAAATAAACTGCTGACTATCTGCACCCGCTCTATCCGATCACTGAAAAAATACCAGAGAGATGCTGCAACCAGTACCAGTATGGCAAGGCTAATGGCCAATCCTTTTTTAATCATTTTGCGCTCCCGGAAAAGCTGTTAAATACTCAAGTCCATCAGGTTGTAGTCCTTCAGGGAAGCCAGCTGGCTTTGGTCCCAAACAGGATTTTCTCCGGCTTTAATATCTGGTGCATACTCATACGGCTGCTCTTCGGGAAAGCGCTGCTTTCTGGCTGCAATGGCCAGCCCAATTACTCTGGAGCGCTCTTTGATAAAAGCATCATCAAAGGTAGCAGCCTCCGCATGGATACCAGCTCCCTTTACATTGAGCACTGAGGACCGGCGATGAAAACCAAAGTTAACCGAGACCCGGGTTTCAAAACCTGTATTGGCAAAGGAACCGTGCAATAGCTGCCGATTATTAATAACCACATCCCCGGGATTACAGATAATGGGCACGGCATCAGGTAGGCGTTCAGTGCCGGCCTGTTCAACCATTTTGACTATATCTAACCGCCCCTGCTTATGGCTGCCGGGCACTACCCAGACCCCATTAACAGCCGTGCTGCCGTAGACCTGACCCATAAAGTTAAAGCCATGAATATCTTCATCAAAGTCTGGGTTGTCCCAGTGGGTATCCCCGTCCTGATGCCAGGACACCGCCGCACCCAAACCAGCATCTTTAATAAATAGTCCTTCATGGAATGGGGTAAAGTCTTGACCATTTATAGCCTCGGCCATTTTTAACAGCCCAGGGTGACCATAGGCGCGCAGACAGGCCGCTGAGTACTGCAATGATCCCGCCAGATAAAACGGAGTAACCTGAGGCGCATTAGCCCCGGGCACGGGCTCAAATAGTTTTACCTGGTGGCGGCCATTGGCGATCTGGCTGCCCCCCAGAGGATCTGATAGTGGTTTGGCCCACTGCAGTGCCATAGCCCGACTGTCCGCACCCAGAGCTGGACGCCCCTGGGCATCTGTGGCTGCCCCCATGGTAGTGGGGAAATTATCCCTCAATCGGTCTAGATCATCTTCGAGGTCTCTCACCTCTTCCTGACTCAGTGCCTTCTCAAAAATATAAAAGCCATAGGTGGAGTAGGCATCGAGAATATCTTGCTCAATAGCACCCTGTTGGTCAAACCGAAGCGGCCCGCGATTGGGCAGTGCCAATGCACGCTCCTGCCCCTGAGTAAGATATTGCCGAACTGCGCCTGCGTCTTTGCCATAGTAGGCGGCACAAGCTTCGATAGATTTGGAAATGTCCTGAACCATAAAATCACTCTTATTATTGTGGTGCATTCGCCCCGGTAGTGAGCTCTGCACCCTGGAGTCTTTTCTAATGAGCCTGAGTATATGAGCTAAATGCCAACGCTTCAAACCAATAAAATGACCTGCCATTACTCAGGGCTATAGTGCCAAGTAATTGCAAATAGCTCTGCCGAATACAAATGTCGAGAGGCAGCTTCAAATCACAGCAGCGCAAACTAAAAACACTACCTAGGCTAAAGAGTCTGTGCGTAAGGCTCAGTGACCATTCAGAAAAGCAACATGTTGTTCATCATCTATACAATGTTGCAGAACTACGCCTTTACTATATGATTATTGCCGACACTTCCTGGTAATTTGATGTGAGGCGATTGTTAATGAGTTTTGAACGAATACTGTATCGATGCTTTGTTATTGTTATTTCATCTGCAGTCATTGGATGCGCTCCTACGCAGTATATGCCCCAGTTTAACGAGGCGACTCTTGAGATCAAGCGCAATGAAATAGCCAGTCAAATAGAGCGAACTCCTCAGGATATTCAGGAGGAGCCAGATCTTGTTCTATCAAGGATCTATAGCCGACTAGAACCTCACGCCAAAACAGCCTGCCTTGAAAATGGCGAAAAATGGCTCGAATCGTCCTGTAGTAGTTGGACACTGAATGTAGTTGATGATGAAAACTTTAACGCATATATAACACCAGCGGGCGACATTACGTTTCATAGCGAAGTGTTTAAATATACTAAATCAGACGATGAAGTCGCTTTTATATTAGCCCACGAGATGAGCCACCATATCCTGAATCATGGAATGGAAGATATAGTGAATAGCGAAATAATGGGCGCTACAACTGGGTTGCTGTCTGGCATCTTAGTGGGCGCCATTGCTGCGGGTCTTGGTGTGAGTGACGCAGTATTAGATGATGTTATTGAGGACGCTGTCGAGGATGGTTATGCGTCTGGTCGAGAGGCGGGGAGATTAACTTACTCAGTCGATCAGGAATCAGAGGCCGATAGATTAGGACTCAAACTAATTAACTTAGCTGGTTATGATGAGTTGGCCGCCAGACAAGTCATATTATTCATAGGTGCAGATTCAACTGAGCTTAGGTCTGGGCAAAGTTCCAGCCACCCAAGCGGGCCTGAGAGGCTTGCTGCATTTGATTCCTATTCCAACGGGACATCTTCTGGGCAAAATTCATTGGTAGGTTGTGTAAGTGGCGATTGTGTCAATGGCGATGGAAGCTACAACTGGGCTGATGGAAGAAAATATGTTGGCCATTGGATGGATGATAAGGTTCATGGACGCGGCGCCTATTCTTTGGCGGACGGCACCACATTCGTTGGCCAATTTAAGGCTGGCCAGATAAGTGGCCAAGGAGTATTTGAATCAGCTAATGGCCACAAATATGTTGGGGAGTACCAAAATAGCAAAAGGCATGGCTGGGGTACCTACACATGGCCAGATGGGAAAAAATATGTTGGTGAATTCAAAGATGATGAGGAGCATGGTGAGGGCTCATTAACCTATCCCGATGGAAGGGTTTTCCGAGGTCAATGGGCAAACGGTAAATTTCTTACCCAATAAGGGCTCTGTAATCCTATGTGTAAAGCTGCAGATGGTGCCCGGGGCCGGACTTGAACCGGCACGGTATTGCTACCGACGGATTTTAAGTCCGTTGCGTCTACCAATTTCGCCACCCGGGCGTCTAGCAAGGTGGGCTTTGCATCATCTATATGTACTGATTGTTCTACCAGTCTTTCAGACTGGCGTTGCGGTCGCTACCGGCGTCCTGCCTATCGCGACACTTGAGCATCCTGCTCTTCGTCTACCAATTTCGCCACCCGGGCGTCTAGCAAGGTGGGCTTTGCATCATCTATATGTACTGATTGTTCTACCAGTCTTTCAGACTGGCGTTGCGGTCGC
>JGI20153J14295_10000789_pt1 | contig 26048 bp, 20 predicted proteins | sample COG_03_FD_14295 | JGI IMG/M metagenome (IMG submission 14295) | reverse complement strand
ACTCCTTTATATTCATCCATTGAAATAGTTGTAAAATCATTCCGTAATGTTGTCGAGCGAAAGAAGAATCTTTAATTGGCTGAGATTGTATAAAACAAATGGGTTCGTGATGAGCAATTCTATTTCTAAATCTATTAATTTTTGCTAACTGGTTAAACACAAATTTCTGGTTATATTGTTTTGTTGCTGAACTTGTTGGTTTTGAAGGGAAAATTTTTAATAATATTCGCCCAGTAGCTAAATATTGGCGTTGTCCAAATAGGTATCTCCAAAATCCAAAGCCCAATTCGGCGACTAGTTTGTTGTGAGTATAGGAGTTTCCTAATTTTTTAATAGCATCATTTATGTTTTGCCGTGTTTGTTGGCAATATTTGTTGTCAAAGACGCCCTTTGGTTGCGCTCCATTCCTTAACCAATCATTGCCCAAATTTAAAATACAGATGTCATCAATTTTATTTCTTAAAGCTATTTCAAAACAACTTATGACAGTAAAAAACTCTTGTGATAATTTGAGGTTCAATCTATAAAAAGTCATTGCTTTTCGGGTATTCCCATTTGATGCTATAAGGTATCTGCTCATTCTAGCAACTGATAATACGGACTCGAATTTAGCGTACTTCATTATTTTCACTTTTGGTATATACAAATATGTTTATTATATTTGTACTAACTTATTCCCGATAGTCCCTGATTTTATCAAACGATCGGGTTTCGTTTTTTATAACAATTTCATTCTTCAAAATCAAAATTTATTATTTTGTTGCTATGTGAATTATGCCCAAATTTCTTCGAATATGACGTACACCCACTTACCACTGTGTTAATCACAGTACTATCATATCTTACTTTAAGATGAATTGGTTTTTGTAGAATCAGATTTGAGACCTAAGACTGTGTTAAATGTACTAAAAAGTATTGTATACCTTGATAAATAAGTGCAATTTGGTCAGATTTGTGGTGCTAAATTTCCACCCTAAAGATGCTAACGCGTTGTTTTACAACATAAAATATTCAAATTAGAGAAGCCGGCTTAAAGCTGCGTTCTGAGTTTAGTTCTTTAAAAAATATAGTGTTTGTGTTCGGTTGACGTCCAATTCAAACTGTACAAAATAAAGACCACTCGGCAAGAAGTCCACATTAAATTGCTTTCTTTTTTCTGTAGAAGTCATTACTTTTTGGCCTGAAATGGAATAGATCACTGTTTTGTAGCTCATTTCTGATATACTGAATTGCTGCGCAACAGGATTTGGAAACAAACGAAAATCGTCTCGTTCCAGTGTTGGGTTTGAAAGGGTCGTCGTGGTTGTAATCGTAAAGGTGGTAGTGTCCGTGCATCCAAATGCATTTGTATAGGTCACCGCATAATCCCCTTCATTTGTTTCTTGTATCGGATCAAAATAAAGAACTCTTCCAGTGTGTGTAAAATCGTTTGGTCCTGTCCACACATAGTTCAAGTCGATGGCATTGGTTGTTGAGCCATAGGCGTTTAATTGTGGTTCGAGAACGACTGTATCAACATCTGCAATTGCTGTTAGCTCACTTTCTGTGGAGGACGGATTTTCTCCGATTGTTGATTGCCTAACTAGGCTTGGCTGTGGTGGCGTTGTTCCTAAGTAATATTGAATAACGGCTGACGCATCATTCGTGAGGTCTTGATTCACATTATAGATCAAATCAAACGTACTGGTTTGGGGATTAAAATTAGTTTGCCAAAAATCTTTCCCATGAACAGATTGATCGACCAATTCCCAACAACTGTCAGAGGCCTTCCATAACTCAGGATTTGAACTATTGGTGACTCCCGAAAATACTAAAGGCACATAGCCTTTTCCACCTGTGATGGTAACGAGTCCTGTATTGTCAATTGTTTCTACCGTCAACGGATACACGCTGTCAATGGTGTTTGTTGGAGAGGCTGCCGTGATCGTATTCCCCAAAGATTCTCTGTAAAGTAATTCGTATGAATTTCCATATAAAGCGAGGGCTTCCTCAAAATTGCTGTTAGGGCCATAATAATCCCCTTCCAATTTAGGAAATACAACTACTTCAACGAGCAGCTCAATGGTATCACCTGCCGCAAAAGAAGTAGTGCCTGGTGGCGTCACAATGCAATAGGATGTGGGATTGATGTTCAGATTTTGACCAGCTGAATAGCCTATGGAACTTGAACGTTCTCTAAAATAAGGCGTGTTGTTTTCGACGCCGTTTAGGGTTGCTTTATAATCTCTAATAATCATGCCATTATTCGTATCAATATCAATACCTGATTCCGCTCCGGCATAAGACAAACCATCGCCTGCCCATACCCAAGGATTGCTGCCTGTCAAAGGAATTTCTGCGGTTGTATAGGAGTTAGAGCCACTGTTTGTAGGTGTAAATGTGCCTTGGTTTCCAGCATCATTTCCGTAAACGACACTTTGGGTGTTGTGAATGTTATAGATATCTCCACCAAGTTGAAAAATATCAAACCGATTGAAACTAACGGCTTCTAAGGCCTCAATATTAATTTTATAATACACTCTCAGATAATCGTCCGAACGGTTCAAATAAAAGGTGTCATCTAATTTTAATTTTCGATCTGCCGAGACGGCTCCAATGGTTGTTTCTGTAAGATTTGGAGAGTATTTTTTAAAGTCCGTTTTCACTTCACTTTGATACTGGCGGGTAGTATTGCTGTCTTCATAAACCCACATGTCTAGGCCGCCTGTATTACCTGTCCAGCCACATTCTGTAGAAGTCCCTCCATAGGCTTCATTGGTCACTAAAAACGGTCGGATGTCAGCGCCGTTGGTACTCCCATAGGCATAATCAGGGGAGTGGGTGATGCTTTCCCCAAAACTTCCTAAAGCTGCTTCTAGCCAGCCCCCTCGCGGAATGCCAGCACCAACCACCGATAATTGATGTGAGGAGGCCGAATAGGTTTCGCCCCATTTTGCGCCCGTTCGTTTATATTGAAAATTTAAAGTGGTATTTGCAGGAATTAAAAACTCCGTATATTCTTTGATCCACCTTCCTGAATACAGCTGAACGACACCAGGATGCCAGATTTTTTGAGACTTGAAGCGGCAGTCCCGCAGGATCGCCATTCGCATTACAAATCACGGAATTAAATCCAGTGACGTTAATATTTGGAATTTGTCGAAAGCACAGTCGTACGCTTTTTGCTTCCGCTTCAGAATTGGTCAACGAAACGTCAATCGCTTGTAATTCATCCACTAAGTTACAATTGTATTGTCCCATCCAATAGCGGGGAATGTCTATAATATGGAGCCCTTCATTTTCTGAATAACTCACCTTATTTGAGAGGTCTAAAACAGCGGGTGCGGTTTGGTTGGCGGTTATGGTGATTTCAGACTCTGTATCAAATGCGGTTGTGTAGGTTGATGACAGGTTTTCTTTAACGGCATGAAACAGGATACTGACTTCATAAGATTCATCAGCGACTAAGTTTTGAGCGGTGGTCAATACAGAAACGGTAGTTCCTGCGATGCTAATGCTTTCTGCATGCTGCCCTTTTTTTATCACAAAGCCCTTGTTTGTGTTTGACCCAAATGCATGCAGCGCACCACTATTAAAATAATTTAAATATTCAGCAGGAATTTCCACCGCTAATTTTAATTGACCATTTACGATAGTAGTGGTTGGTTGGATGTGAAATGTTATTTTAAAACGGTTGTGCCAGTTGGTAAATTCTATCCCCGTAAAATAAGGCTCTATAGGAGCAGAATTGGTCAAATTACCACTTAAAAACCGTCTGTTGCACCACACACCGTACTCCGCCATTTGGCTATCCTTGTTGCCAGTACTCGTAGGATTGTTTGCTTTTTCATAAGTGGCAGTTCCATTTTGAAGTATGGAATAATCAATGTTTCCACTGTAGTTATTCATGAAAATACTGCTGTTTAAGGCATGAAACCCAAGTGAAGCAGTGTTAGTTGCATCCGTAATTATGAGGTTTTGTATGGATAAATCAGTAAAATCAATATTTAAAGCATAGTCGTTTGTTTGGTTAGAAAAACGTCTGTGATGGGAAATTCTAGATTTCCAACTATCATCCCAATAGGTGTAATTATAAGTATCCGCAAAATTATCGAAAGAGGCTTCCTTGATCTCGTTAAGAATCGTTTGTGAGTTACTTGTGAAAAACGAAAAAATGATGACTAGTAGAACAAAGATTTTCATGTGCTTATATGTATTGTTTTTTTAAGGACACATGAAGTTCGCTATTAATCAATCCTTTGGGTGATTATGCTTTTACATGCTCCTTTAATGTGTATTTATATTTTTTAATGCTCACACTTCCGTTTAATAATTTCCTAAGGAATCAAGATTTAGATATGGCTGGTCAAACAACGGAATTTTAAGTTGCAAGTTTAAAGTATTCAATCAAAACATATACGAATGATGGCTGTAAATTTCCATAAAATTTAATAGCAACTTATGTACAGTCAAAATGCTTTAGTGGCTCCACTCATTTAAGAAGCTAATTCATTGCCACCCCAATTTTTACGGTTTTGGAACTGCTTCGCCCTTTATCGTCAATGACCCCGATTTGAAACGTCCCAGGCTCTAGCGACCAAAACTGTGTTTCTTGAGGGGCAGAACGTCCAATAAATTGTTCGTCCACAAACCAATAGACTTCATTTACATCGGCATCTACCGTTGCTTTAAGAGGAAGATTATTAAAAAGTGTTTCTCCAGGCGACATTAAATATTCTGTGTTTGACATCGGAGACATGATGTTTGGGACAAAGCCATCCGAAATATTGGAGAGTTGTGTTTCGTTTTTTTCATTTTGATTTGGATCATAAATAGGTGGTGTTTTTCTAGGGACTCCAGCAGCTCTGAATATTTTTAATACATCCGTAGTCCAAAATTCAAAGACCTCCGTTTTTATCTCTTTTCCTTTCGTATACGACCGATAGCCTGTTTTAGAATTCACATAAATCTCTCGGCAAATATCACATTTTTGTATGGACGAAGTCCCTGGAATAAAGTGAGTGGTTAATTTCCGTTCACAATAAGGGTGTGCTAGTTGTCCAGACGCCGCACATACGTCGACCTCCCGAACTCCTGCTGGGAGCTGCTGCATTTCTTCAGAGTACTCATATCCTTGTGGTTTTTTGTTTTCACTCATCACGTTTTGAGCAATTTCAAAAAGTAAGGGTGTTGCTAATTTTCGACCATTAAAGACAGGGTTTCCATAGCCATCAAAATTCCCAAGCCACACCGCCAAAATATAACTATCAAAAATGGCTATTGACCAACAATCTTTAAAGCCTATGGAAGTACCCGTTTTGTAGCTAATGGGCTGCAAGTCCGGCTTTGAATTGTAAGTATTCGCAAAAGACATAAAGTTGTTGCTATTTGGTTTTGGGTTTTTTAGTAATATTTTTTTTGTGAGCCAACTGGCTTCAGGACTCAAATAATGAGTGTCTGATGGCAAATTTTCTATACCACCAAAATTATAAGTTTCATTTGTTTTTTGATAGATGCCATTATTTGCAAGCACGCCATATAAGGATACTAGTTCTCTCATGCTAAACTCAGCACTCCCTAAAATTATGGATAATCCATAATGGTCTTTATGTTTTAAATCCCCAAGATCCAAACGTTTTAGAAACTCATATAAACTCGGGTTTTTGATTTGTGAAGACAACCAAACTGCGGGTACATTTCTACTATTTATAAGTGCTTCCCACGCCTTAATAGGCCCTTTAAAGTTTAGTTCATAATTATCGGGTGCATAGCTAGAAAAACTAGTTGGGGCATCTTTTAACATCGTCATAGGGTGGATGATTCCTTGATCCATCGCCAAGGCATAGAGTAGCGGTTTTAAGGTAGAGCCCGGAGACCTCCGTGCGCGAGTGCCATCGACTTCACCTTGTATTTTTTTATTAAAAAAATCAACAGAACCAAGACTTGCTACCACTTCCATATTATTTTTATAATCCACCAAAAGCACCGCAGCGTTTTCAACGCCAAGGGGTTTTTTACGCAAAACATACTGCTTGGTTAATCGTGTAATTAATTTTTGAAGCTTCCAATCTAAGGTAGTATAGATGCGGTCTTCTTCTTTAAATTTATTTAATAGTGAGGTTGTAAAATGGGGCGCTCGATAGGGCGTGAAATAATTTATGTTTAAAGCCATCTTTGAGTTCGAAGAATCATCGGATGTTGATGTTTCGTCCGTCTCCTTTTGCCATTGTTTGTAAAGCCGCATTCGGGCGTTGGTAAGTGTTGGAGGAATTTCGCGAGACCGAGGGTTGTATTTCGAAGGATTTTGAGGGAGTATACTTAGAAACAGAGCTTCCTGTAAATTTATGTCTGACACTTCTTTTTCAAAATAGATTAAGGATGCCGCCGCAAAGCCTTCGATATTGCCACCACAAGGCGCTAAATTTATATAAGCTTCTAGGATTTCATCTTTGGAATAGTATAGTTCCAGGTACAGCGCGTAGACTAATTGTTTGAGCTTCCCAAGTATAGTTCTTGTTTTTAATCCGTAGTGTAAGCGCACCACTTGCATGGTAATCGTTGATGCGCCAATTCTCACATTTCCTAGAATATAAGTTTCTGTAATTGCCCTGATAATTGCAATGGGATTTACCCCGGGGTGGTAATAGAAGTAACGATCTTCCTTTAGTAAAAGTGTTTTTTTAATGAGTGACCCCGACGCATTGATATGAGAAAACAGTCTGTATTTATCATCATCGGATAAGGTAATCCGAAGTACATTTTTGTCCCGTGTATAAACTACTTGAGAAAAATCAATATCTGACAGAATTCCCCCTGATGGTTTAAAAATAAAGTAGGGGGTAAGCACTACCAGAAGCAGTACTAACAACCGGAAAAACTTTTTCTTATAACGTATTAAAAAATTATTCAACTATGAAATTTTCATTCGGTGAATAGCCAAAAATCGAAAGGTCATACATAGACTCACCATAAAATGGGGGCGTCACAAAAGTTCCTTTATTGATCGCACGCACTTTATATACAATCTCTTGAATTTTCGGATTGATAGCCCCATAAAAAACGACTCTGTCTTCTCTTACATCAACATAATCTGGGTTCCAAGAACCACTGCTGTTAGATCTGTCTATCGTAGAACTGACCTCCAAGCCTGCGGGCAATAAATCCACAAAAGCAACATTGTAGATTGTTTGATCGTTTAAACTTCTAAATTTCAGATGCACTTCTATTTCTTCTCCTAAGGCAGCTTTTTTAATGGTATTGCCTTTTAAATCTGTAAATGTTCGAGATACTTCCATTTCATTTTTCACACTTGTTTTAGGAATTTCCAAATCGTAGCCCGCTTGAACTACTTGATAATAAGCAGTACGCTCTTCTTCTACTGTAAAAAGAAGTTTTTCTGCCGTCTCAGAAAATTCTACATTAGGATATTTTCCTGCAGGAAGTGATAATACTTTTTGTTGAGTCTCACTAAAAAATTGATCAATACGGATATTTCCTACAGCAGGCTCTTTGGTCGCTTTTGAAAAAGCATTCAGCGCCATGATACTGTAAGATGAATTTAGCGTATTATAGTCGCCATTTTCTAAATTTTTAGCCATTTTTTGAATGATACTTTCTGAAACGTCGGCCAATGCATCAGCTTGGTGGGACGCTAATAAATACAATAATTGTGCATTGTGCATCAAACTGTCATAGAAATTCCATGTCAGGTTTCGCTTTTTAAAATTTGCTTTCACAACGCCGTTTAATAAACGCTTGCCTTGTTTTTCCTGTTGCATTAAAAAGTAAGCACCTGCAATATATCCGGCAGTTAAATCCTGTTCCCAGTCTTCGAATTTAATATCGAGTCTATTTCTAAGCGAGCTAATGTAATTGGTGGTAATCATTTCGTTCAGGGTTAGGATATAGATAGCATAAGCTTGAACACGGAATTCTTGCGTCGCTTTAAGATCATTGCGTTTTGCAATTCTTTTTAATGCTTCGAGGGTCCGATCATATAAATTATCTGATACATAATAACCCGATTGTTTACACTGTGTGATAAAGTGAGCCGCATATACCGTTATAAAATCTGAGCTATGAGAATTGGCAGCCCAAACACCAAATTTACCTTCTCCATTTTGTCGGGCTTGTAAAACCTTAAGAGTATGGCTTATTTTATCTAAAATAGCTCCTGGCTCAATTTCAAAATCTGAAACATCTTTGAGTAATAAGTAAGGGAATCCTTGACTCACAATTTGTTCTGTACAGCCATAAGGAAATGTGTCAAGGTATTGCACTAAGCCTTTTGAAAGGCCTTGAGGTAAGAAAGAAACGGAGGTATTTAAAACGCGATAATCGTCATACATCTTTCTAGGGGTTGTCACTTCAATTTTTGAATTCCGAACCGTTCCTGTTTTTAAAGTTGTTCGGTAAGTGACGGCTGGTCTCACACTTAAATAAGATACAAGTTTGCTTTCTAATTTTTTAGAGGTAGCCTTGAAATTTAAGGATGCTGCACCAAGTATTTTATTAACGTTGACCTTAAAAGTAACCGTAGTATCTTGATCTTTACTTAATTTAATTTTAACATTACTCGGCTCAACCTTTAGGTGTGGAGAAGCCAATACACCTAAATTGATGGGTAAATTTTCTTCTGATTCGGACACTGTATTTGTAAGCGTTACCGTGACTTGAAACGAATCTCCTGGAGCGGCGTAAGTGGGCACATTTGGACTGATTACAAAAGGGTTTTTAACAATCGCTTTTTGTTCGGCGGTTCCAATTGCATTGGCAGAAACTGCAACAGCCATAACTCTCAAAGTGCCATTAAAATAATCCGGAACCGTGTATTCTAAAGTGCGTTCTTTCTGATCAGAATTTACAATTCCAGACCAATAGGCAATAGGTTTATGTTGCTTTCTTTTAAAAGGATTTAGATTCCCTCCAATTTCGTCAAAACCTGTACCACCTCCCATAGCAGACTGCCGTTGAGACAGTGAAAATTCTGGAAGTATTAAATCCAAGAGTTGGGATGTTTTGACTTCCAAAGCATTCTTTTTAAAGAAATGTGCCAATGGATCCGGTGTGTGATAATTGGCTACTTGCAAAATCCCTTCATCTACGGCAAAAACAGCAATTTTAGAGGGTTTTTCAGTTTTGTATTTTATGGTAAATACATCCCCTGACTTCGCTTTTGATGGAACGTTAAGTGTAATCGTATTCATTCGATTTTTCTTACTAATCGCAAAGGCGGCAATACCATAACTTAGTGGCGTCATGTAGATGTTTTTGGAGTCTGCAGCACGAACAAACGAAACATTTATGTAGCCATTGCCTTCCAATTCTTTAGGAATCCTGATTTTTGTAAGAAATGAATTTGTTTCACTCACAAACCATTTGGAAGCATATATTTTATCTTTTTCGATCGTTATAATTCCAGCTCCTTTATAAGGCGCTTTCACATAGATTTCAACCTCTTCTCCAGGCTCAAAATCGGTTTTGTTTAGTTTGATTTCTAGCTCTGAGGTCTTATCCAAGGAGCGTGTGACATTTCCTTGTCCTACTACTAAAAAATTAAGATGAGAGAATTTAACCCCTGCTTTATTTTTAATAATAAGTTCATAGGTTCCAGGTTCATCGGTAGGAAGGTCAAAATTAAGCCCAGAAGTAGATAGGTTTTTTTGACTAGTTGATAACGGTATTTTTTTAGAAACAGATTTATAAGCATAAATACCGTTAGGTTTTTTTGTCAGTACCGATACTTGGTCAATTCTATTCACTGTAAACTCCAAGTCTGAAACGGCCACCTTTTTTAAACTTGAATTAATAGCAATGACTTGTACAGCCCGTTTAGAGTTTTTATAAATATAGGACAAATCGCCATCCGCTTTTGTTCCTATCAAATATTTTAAGGGGGACACTAAAACACTTGATACTGAGGTTACACTTCTTCCACTTTCTTTCTCAAAACCATTTGCAATAAAAGTTAAGTTGTAAGTAGCGGCATCGAAGCGGTCTAATTTCAGATCAAACAAGGTTTTACCTTTGGCATCAGTCAACTGTTCTGGAAGAGTTTCAGAGTACGATATACGTGATGATAATGGATCATGAAAACGATAACTCCGGAATGTGGGAAAATACATTCTCCCCCTAGAAAAGCTTATACTAGAGGATACTTTATGTCCACTCGCTGGAGAGCCAAAGAGGTTGCGCAGACTTACTTGTCCTGTAATACCTTCTGGAGCTACCCAAGCTTTATTTCCGATGCCTGGAAATAGCGTTGAGATACTTAAACGATCGGGTAAAAACTCTTCAATAGAAACCGACGTAGCTCCAATGCTGTAATTCCGTCGTTTGTTTTTGATGGTATATAGGATAATTTGATAGGTTCCTGTTGGTGATGAATTTTCGGTTAAATAGTTAATTTCTTCAAAGCCACTTTCATTTAATTTAAAACGCTTTTTAAATATCTCTAAGCCTCTAGGGTCAATTATACTAACTTCAACAGGAGTGTTTTTCAACGTCCGTTTCCAATCACCTGATTTAACAATCATTGCAATGTTAAACTCATCTCCAGGACGGTAGATGCCACGTTCAGAAAATAAATACGCATTTAAGCTCGCTGGGTTAGAAGATCCGTAAACACCTCCAATATCAAATTTCGAATAATTTAGCCAACGACCAGAAGCTTCTACTGGCAAAAATGATAAATCGTTTCCTTTGGTAACCACAAAAGATGTGGGTTGTTTCTCGTTATAAAAACTATTCAAAGATGGGAAGGCAACATGGCCGCTAAAATCTGTATACGAGGTCAGTATTGGGATGCCGTTTTTACCCAAAACTTGCACTTTTGCATTGGCTACTGGTAGGCCTGTTTTAATTGATTGAACAAATAAATCACGCTGTTTGTTGGCGCTTTCTTTGACTAAAATGCCCAAATCACTCACAATAATCAAGCGTTTATCGGTGGCGCTCCCGTTCCGATTTGTATCCGTTTTTTCGGAGATTACTTTAAAAAAGAAAACGCCGTTTTTAGGTTTTCCAAAGGCATCTGTTTTTAAATATTTAGTAAAATCAAATGAGAAAAAATTGGGAGTTCCAGGATCTAATGTTTCAAGATTTTTGTATTCATAATGATTTTCTACAATATTATCTTCTGAAAATAACCAGTTTTTAAAGTAGAGATTGCTGAGGTCTCCGTTTGATTGGGTGATTAGATGATTGATCTGATCTGGCAAGACACGACCAATTTGAAATTTCACACGTTTAATTCCTTTTGCCATAATCGAAACCTTTTTTTCTCCAGTAGAAGACAAAATAATCCCGTCATGCATGATTTCCAGTTCTTCAGGAAATGCTCGGACTCTAAATATAGTTTCGTAATCTTTTGATAAAAAATATTTTCCGTAAAAAGGTGTCCCTTTTTTTATTTTCAAATATACATAGCGTAATGGCGGTACATTCATTTTAAAACTATTGATATTTTCAAAATCATGCTCGGTTACCATGGTCGTCAATTGAACGTCGGTGCTTAATTCTCGAACTTCAGGACCTATTTTTTTTACATCATACCACCGATAATTTACTTCTTTTTTTTGACCAGCTAAGGCTGGTAAATCATTCGGAAGTACGAATATTTCGGCATTCTTAAGTAGATCGGAGGCTTTAATTTTACCTTTTGTATCAATTACTAATACTTGTTCAGTTTGGTATGCTTCATTTTTTACAAGCGTTTGATGCGCCGATTCAACACGAACAAAATTCAACATTCCAGGGATTCCAATTCTTGCAGAGACTGTCGATAATTTTTTATTACCCTTCCAAGAACTTTTCGCACCCTTTCCAATCGTTAATTCCATCTGAACATCATCTTCAGGAATAGGTAATGGTTCTGAAATTATATAAGCCTTGCTATAAAAATCGTCGTATGTGATGCTAAATTGGTAGTTCTTTTTTTTATAAGCTTGGATTTCTTTATCGAGTTTAAATGGTTTTAGCGAAATACGATCTTCAAATTCCTTAGGATCAATTGGATGTGAGAATTTGATGGTAGCGATGACTTGCTTTATATTTTCGTCAACTTCATCAATATGAAATTTACTTGAATCAATCCATAAGTTGAAATCTTTAGTTTTAAAGTGTGTATTGTAGGTCTCAAGTTTAATGTGTTTAGAGAATATCTCTTGACTCATTTCTATTTCATACTTGGTTCCTGGCGTCCATTGCCCTCTTGGATGAAAGCTAATTTGATTATCTGCTGACCAGCGCCAAAGCCCATCAATCTCAGGTCTGATGACAAGTCCAGTTGAAATCTCATTTTGGACATCTTCAATTTTTGATACAGAACCGTTGAAGGTTATATATAGTGGAGGTACATCTTCTTGTTTTTCAAGATTTGGGCTATTTGGGACTGCAACTGTGAAGCTTATTTTTTTTTCGTTTGACCCACATGATTTCAATAAAAAATTAGTGCCAATGATTAATAATAATACCCCTATAGAAAGGACTATTGTTTTTGCGAGTTTTGATTTTAATATTTTTTTCATTTGGGGCATGTTTTATAAATCAAGTAGTTGGTGTTTGTTTTAGAGGTTTTTAATTTAGGGCTTTTATTTTCTGGATGCTCAAACTAAATTAGTTGGCGTCAATGTAATAGGCTGACACTTTTGTCTTAGTTCCTTTTTTATGTAATCATTCCATTCGCGTTTCAAAACACTTAAAACAATGCTGTCTCTTCTAGTGCCATTTACTTTATAGCCGTTACTTCTTAAAACGCCTTCTTTTGTACAGCCAATTTTTTTCATGGATTCTATACTTCTTTTGTTATCATTGTCAGCTCTAAACTCCACCCGTTCAATCCCTACTTTATCAAAAGCGAATTCTAAGAGTAGAAATTTACAATGCCGATTCAGGCCCGTTTTTTGAAATTGGTTTCCATACCAAGTAAAGCCAAGTTGTAAACTTGAGTTCTTCAACTGAATATCATAAAACCGTGTACTTCCTGCGTAGCGTTTGTTTACTTTGTCATACACAATAAAGGGGTATTCTTTTTGGTTTTCGCGGCCTTTTAAAGCGCTTTCTAAATAGGCTTTTAAATTGGTTTCAGAGTCTGCTGGCAACAATGAATACGTCCATAATTCGGGTTCTTGAAGCGAGAAAGGTAGTAAATGTTTAAAATGACCTTCCTGTAAAGGCTCCAGAATGACAAAATCATTTTCAAGATGATACTCTGTACAAAAACTAAAATTCATGAGTCGTTTATTTTAAAAGTTCCATTAGTTTTTTAGGGTCTTTAATAGGCTTAAAACCAAATTGTTTATATAGTTTATGGGCATCATGTGTTGCTAAACGCCATACGTTTATGGTTTTTAATTTTTCAGAATTCATGATCGCCTCCATCAGTTTTTTTGAGTAACCATTTCCTCTGTGTTTTTCAGAGATAAAGAGGTCCATGATATAAGCAAATTGCCCATAATCGGTTGCTACTCTTGCATAACCGATTTGCTTTTTATTTAAGTAGACTCCAAAATTCAGAGAGTTGTCAATACAAGTTTTCATCGTTTCTAGCGTACGCCCTTTTGCCCAATACGATTTAGAAATAAAAGTATGTATAAAGTCTATATTCAGCTTTCTTTTTTTAGAACTAATTATAATGTCTGATTCCATTTTAGTTGATTCTTAGCGCATTTTTTTTAATTGTTTATATAAACTTCATCAAATAGGGGAAATAAGTAATTACAAAAACGATCAAAAAGGTGAAGGCGGCAAACGCTACTGCTCCGGCAGAAACATCTTTTATGAACCCTATTTTCGGATGATCCTCTTCATGCACAAAATCTGCTAGTTTTTCAATCCCTGTATTCATCCCTTCTATACTCAAAACTAACCCCATTGTAATGGTTTGATTTATCCAGTCTTGTTTAGAAATTTCTAAAATAAAACCCAACAGAATTGTTAATGAAAAAATAATAGTTTGTGCCATAATACTATGCTCTGTTTTGAACAATAAATACAAACCTTTAAACGCATATTTTAAACCTTTAAGCCTTCCTTTTAAAAATAATATCATTCTAATTTATATTTTTTATACTGTTATTGTTTGTTATTCATTTGTAAAATTAGTGATTTCAAAATAAAAACGTTCCAACGAATAAAAAATTTGAAAAGAATTTCAAAGGTGCTCCAGATTATAATTTAACACTTACATAGTTAGTTTTTTTTAGTTATATTTTTTTAATAGTTCATCAATTTTAGTATCATTAATTGTTATTTGAGTTAGTTGTCCATTAGTAAATCCATTTGCATTTTAACACGAGCTAAAATTTCTCTTAACCATAATTGATTAGACATGCCCCCTTTGGCTGTAAAGCCAATAGCATTATGACCTTTGTTTTTTGCAATATAAAGTGCTCTTTCTAAATGAAATTTTTGAGAAATTATAATATATTTATGCACCGTATTTATGTCAATATTTGTGATGGATTTGTAAGTTCGATTTCCGTCATTGTCTAAGATAATACTTGAAGGGTTTATTTCACTAAGAATTAAATCAGTTTTTATTAATTCAACTTCATTTTCCTGATATTTATTTAAGCTGTCGGCACTTATAATAAATGTGTTTGTTTTTCCAGACTCATATAATTCTACTGCCGCCGAGATGCGATTTTTATAATAATTGTTAACGTCTCCACTTGCTAGTTTTTTTGGAGTGCCAAGAAATAATGCGTAATCAAATTCAGTAAGCTCATCGGGGTTATTAAAAATATATTTTTGAGTACTATAAGAAATGTGATAATAATTCACCCAAAGTAAAGTTAAGCCTAAAATGGCTAGTGAAGTAAGTTTGTATTTGTACTTAATTTTCTTCTTCATTTTGTTGCGACACTATCAATAATTTGTTTTTCGAAGCTCACTGTATCTTAAATAATTCAAATTCCCAAGAGAAATTATCAAGCCCTTTTCGACCATTTTTTGTATTCGTAAAGAAAAGTAGGTCAGTGGAATAGATGGGAGTTTATGTTCTACTTTTTGACGCGCACTTATTACAACTAACGCTTGTTTTTTATAGGTTGACGATATGCAAGACAATATAGTGTCATCAATAAATTGAATTTCCGCTTGTTTTAATGTTGAAATTCGTTTTATGTCGAGCGTACTTAAAGGTTGGTTTTCGATTTGGTGCTCGTTTTTTTTTTTCAATTTAAAACAGTATTAAGTTAATAAATAGTTATTATGTTTGATATTCACTTGACTACTCTTTGTCATTCTTAACTATTTTAATATCAATAGTAGAGAATTCATTACATTTTACCAAAACCGATTGATATTCGTAGACATCTAATTGATATGCGTAGTTTTTATTTTAGACTTTCGTTAATAATCACCTTTTTTAGTATTTTGAAAAGAAAAATAAAACCACTTTACTACCGTTTTAAAACTAGATTTAGTGTAAACAAAAAAAACAGAGTAATATATAGCAATGCAGTTCCCTTTGGGATCACCGCTTTCACTAAAGGGAAGTCTGTTAAGTTCTCTTTTGTGTCTTTTAACCTTTGTTTTTTTCTTTTATGAAACCAAACAAAATAGATGAATACTAAAAAATGAATCATAACAACTCCAAACAATACAAATTGATTAACTATTTCCGTTGGATTTGATTCAGTAGTGTATAGCATTGCAGAGATCCCTTTGAAATACCCAATCATTATCAGAATGTTTAGAAGAATGATTCCTATGAGTTTCCACTTGAACCGATTATAGAGAAGGATTAAAGCATAAAGAGTTATAGGTCCAGCTATACTGATAAAAAGCAGTGCATATTTAGTAATATTATCTACGAAATAAAACGCTTTAACAAGCAACACACTACCAAAAATCAGCGTAGAGCCTAACATTAAAATCAGTTGTTTAACGTCTGTTCTGTGTAGATTTTTCATGGATGTATTCAGTTTTAAAACTCATTCATTTTTGCCACTTTTATCAACGCTTAATTTTAACAATTTTTCCAATTTCATATACGCTATCGATGAATGTTCGTGAAATACCCCAAGCCTTTGTATCATAGTTTTTTGAGATATCAATATCCTTAATGTCATAAGATTTCTTGACGTAAAAGTTATTCCAATACACATATAAACTATCCGAGTCTAGTCGTTCCACTTTAAAACTGGAATATTCATTGAATTTTTCTTCGATATAATAAATGTCATTTACCTGAGGTGCTTTTATATATTCTGGAATTTGTTGTTTTTGATTCCTTTCGACAAAAACAGATCCTGCAATCAAGAATGTTGCAAGAACAATTCCGCTATAGTACCATTTTGGATAGGACGTTTGGGATTTAATATCCTTTGCTTTTAACCGTAAGTCTTGTGACATTTCTCTTAATTCAAGCTGGTTTTGACAATGTCCACAGTAGGAATATATGTTTTTTCCAAAAGGAAAAAAGGGTATCCACATGATGTGAGCATAGGTTGCATAAACTGTAAAATAGAGGTCGTTTTTCTCACATGAAGCACATGTTCCAGGTGCTTTTTTTGAAATAATATGTTTTGATCGTGTACCGTAAAAAATCATCTTTTATTTTTTTAATATTAATTATTTAGAATTTGTTGCGTTAGTGTACCAATTAATTTTACTAGATAATGCCATTAATATTGCAAGAATTACAAATAGTATGAGAGTTCCAATTAATAAAGGATCTTCTAATTGAATGAGCCAATAAATGACTCCGTAGAGCAAAACAAGTATAGCTCCCAGATTTAAAGCAATTCGTATTTGTTTCATTAAACGCCAAGAAAAAAGTACAATTAGTAGAGTGGTAGCTGAACTTGAAATGAGGTAACTCATAGAAAACGCTATGCGTTCCGAAAAAGCAATCAATAAAGCATAAAAAATACAGAGTGCCAGACCTATCAGAAATAGTTGAAACGAATGCACTTTAATTGGGTAAAATAGTTGAAAGAAAAAGAATGTTAACAGCGTGAGAGCAATAATCATAAAGCCATATTTCCCCGCTCTATTGGCCATTTGATAAATGTTTCCTGGTTGAAACAAAGAGAGTCCGAAAGTAGTATTTTTTAAATTTTGGAATCCTATATAATGTTGAGGAAATTCTCGATTAAGGTGAATAACATGCCAAAATGCTGAGAATCCAGACTCGTCAATAGTACGTGTTTTTGGTAGAAAAGCGCCATCAAAACTAGGGCTAGTCCATGATGATTCTATGGAAGCAGTAGTTGTTTTTCCGACAGGAGAAAACTGTAATTGTTTGCTGCCATTCAGTTCTAGGTTTAGATGAAATATTTGTTTTTTAAGCTGTTTGTCTTCTTGTGCAATTAATGTTTCTACTTCCAAATAATTACTTTTATTATTCGATAAATTGTAGTGGTTATAATCGAGAGGGGTATAGGAGTGGTTGGTGGAAGTTGATTGTCCATGTACAAAGTCTAAGGGTTTGCCGTTCCAGTCTAATTGTATTTGGGAATTGATTCCTTTAGGGTCTCCTACTGAAAATTCTAAAACTGCCTCGTTCCATAATATATTAGATTCTTTAACGCCCCAGTTTTCCCATTTAGATTGGCCAAAATCTTTAAAATAGCCTTCCATTTTAATAGAAGTTTCATAAACTACAATTTCATACACTCCTCTGTAGCGAACTTCTGGTTCTATTTTTGCATTTATATGTAAAGAATCTGGGAGCACAAAAAAGTTGCTTTTATGGGTTTCCCAAGTATATTTCTCCCCATCTTCTGAATATTTTTTTGTTGTAAACTGATATGGAATTCGTAGAATAGGTCCTGAAATAATCTGTGCGTCGCCCCATTTTTCACTAACTTCATTTATAGACTTATTTTGGTAATTTTCACGTTGTTTAAGTAAATCTTTTGCAAAATTTAATGGAATAAGTAGTAGTAAGGCTAGAAAGCCGAGTATAGTTAATCGTACTCCTAATGATTTTTTTAACCAACTAACAAAACTTGGTTTTGTGTGTTCTGATTTAGACATGGGATCTATGTGATATTTAAAAGCCCACACTCCTTAACAAGTGCAGGCTTTTTTTTGTTTAATTAAAATAGAATCGAAAGTATTCCTAGTATGATTAAGATAAATCCACCGGGCACTTGATATTTTATCAATTTTAATCTAAGTTGTTGCCCTTTTTCTTTTGCAGCTTCACTACGCTCCAGAAAATACTTAGAAATTAAAGCATACCCTAATATAAAGCCGACCACAAATTCAACCACATAAATGGCGAGTGCTATGATCCACACTAGGCCAATCGACCCGATGTTTAAAACTAGTTGAATGGTTCCCCAAAGGCCCCAGAATGCGAGGACAAGGCCAATCCAGCCCTGAAATGGAGTGATTTTGTCAATTAGTTCTTTAGCGTTTGGCTTTTTAGCGATAATAACACTTGAGGCTGCCAAAATCCCTCCTAAAATGGCAATAATTGCTGATAACATAGTAATTGATTTAAAGGTTAGTTGTAAATATATATAGTCTAAGATCAAAAAGCACAATCCAATTGATATCCGTAGACATCTAATTGATATTCGTTAATTTAGAGTAGTTTTTTGATTACTAATTGTTTTTTTCGTGTAGAAATTGGGATGACCTCTCCATTATTCAAAAACAATTCTTTTCCGTTTACATTTTTAATCTGGTCTAGTCGTACCAAGTGCGATTGATGCACCCGTATAAAACTACTTCCTAGAATGTTTTCATAGTAAAGAAGATGTCTAGAAACCACGAAGTTTTTGTTTTTTGTGAAAAATTGTGTGTAGGCACCATTTGCCTCTAATCGGATGATGTCTGTTGGGGCGATTTGAATGAACGCATTAGTCGTTTTTAAGGTTAATTTTTCTTCTAAATTTTTTGCTAAAGCTTCAATTTTAAGTTGCTCTGTCACTCGTTCTACTGCTGCTGTCAAATCATAAGGACTAATGGGTTTTAATAAATAGTCCATCGCATTAGAGCGGTAGGCTTCAATTGCTTTGTTGTCAAAAGCAGTTGTTATGATCACTTTAAAGCGACGTTTTGGAAACGCATTTAAAAGATCAAAACCAGTACCATCTTCGAGTTCTAAGTCTAAAAACACTAGATCAACATCGTGAATATTTAGATATTTGATAGCGTTATCAACGCGGCCAGACTCAAAAACAATGTTGTTTTCTGGATTCACAAGTTTTATTAATTTCTTTAAACTTCTTCTAGCTTGAATTTCATCTTCGATTATTAATATTTTCATTGAATTTGGTAAATAGGTTAAAGATAACTTGGGTTCCTTTGTTTATGCCCAGGGATTTTATTTGAAAAGAATCTTCATCTCCAGCTTCGTTGAGTCGCAGTCTTTTTTTAATCACATCTATAGCGTGCAACGAACTGTCTAATTTTGGTGAGTAGCCAACCCCATTGTCAATGATTGAAAATTGAATTAAATAAGGAGTCAGCTTTTTTATAGAAACATCAATAATTCCTTTGTATGGAATATTTTTAAAACCGTGTTCGATCGCATTTTCTACGAAAGGCTGAAGCAACATTGGAGGCATTAAGAGTTTTGAGGATCTAATTGTTTCATCTATTGTAATGGTATAGCTAAATTTTTGGTCATACCTCATTTGTTGGGTGGCTAAATAATTTTTCAATGCATCAATATCTTCTGTAAGGATGATTTCATTTTTTGAAGTAAATTCAAAATTTTGCCTTATAAGTTTGGAAAATTGGGAGATCGAATGTGCGGCAGCTAAAGGATCGTTAGATAACATTTGATTTTGAATACTGGTCAACGTATTGAAAATAAAATGAGGATTCATTTGTGATCGTAATACTTTTAACTCCAAGTCCATGGTGTTTCGTTCATGTATAAACCGGATCGTTCTAAAGCGTTGCGTAAAATAAAATATGATCATCAATAATAGAATCAATACAATAAAAAGTGAGAATCTCGTAATTTTATCATTTGTTTGCTTTGTTTCTAAGGCTAATTTTTGTTTTAAAAGTTCTTCTTGTTTTTCTAGCATCATGTTGCGTTCAATAGCATTATTTAAAGCAATTTCACTTTCTAAAGATTCTAATATTGATTTGTAATATTGAGCCTTTAAAAGATCAGTTGTCATCGTTGAAATATTAAAAAGCACATTGTACACCTCTTTTAATTTGTTGTGGTCTTTCTTGTCTTTTAGAATATCTATAGCTTTGGTGTAAAAGGAAGTAGCTTGGGCATAGTTTTTACGTTTAAAGTAAAGGGAAGCGATGTTGAGAATTGGACTTGAGCTTATAAAATCATTATCAGTATTTATTTTGATAGCCTTTAGATAATAATCAATAGCAATTTTATCTTTTCCTTGTTCTTCAGCCAACAGCCCTAAATTCGAATACGATTTTGCAATTCCTAAAACATCCTCATTTTCCAAATTCAACTGTAATGCTTCCTCTTGGTAGTGTTGTGCTTTTTCAGGGTTTCGCATATTACGATATAAAATACCTAAGTTATTTAGAGTAGTAGAAAGCTTTATCATTTTTTTTTGTTGACGGTAATATGCTTCTGCTTCGTGCATATAGCTTAAAGCCATTTCATGGTTGTGGTTTTTAAAGGCTAGATATGATAAAGATTCTAGAGTTGATGAAATCAAGTTGAAATCACCAAATTTAATTGCATCATTTTTAGCTTGCACACCCGTTATATTAGCTTGGGTATAGGCTCCGAGATCTGCATAGCACATTGCTAAATAAAGTCCAGATTTTACTTTGAAATCGTAAACTTTATTGATCTCAAAAAAAGAATTAACACTCTCAAAAAAATGAATGGCCTCTTTCGTTTTTTGTTGGCTAAATAAAGATCTTGCCTTGTAATAGATCACTTTTGTTAAAAATACAGAATCACTTTTGATAGAGCTGTTCAAAAGACTATCGGTTAATCGGAAAAGTTCAGGAGGGCTGCTCTTAATATCCATTTTATAAAGGCGCTCCAAATAGTGTTTTTTAACCTTCTCATCTATTAAGACCCTCTTCTGAGTACACGCTGTGAGCAGTACGAAAAAACAAAGAAGACATCTTTGCATAAGTAAGTTGTTTTGAGATAACGTTTTAAAGTTACGAATTTTTTGTAAAAATGATAGTTTTGTATAGATAACGTATTGATTATAAGTTTTTAAGAGAGATTAGTGAATGAAAATTTAATTTCTATTTTTCATCAAGTTTCGCCACATTTATCAAAGGTTTTTGTCCTTTTTTGACAAATAAGTTTCCGAGTAATTAAATAAAATACTCCATGATTAATTGATAGCTATTAATCCCCAAGAATCTTCAATTTTTTGGTTCATAAATGAGTCTGTTTTTTTTAACTTATTTTTTCTCAACCCCTTAAGCCACTTTAGTTGTTTTGGACTCAAATAGACTTCTGGGCGTTGCTTACTGCCCAATGCACTATTGATTTTTATTTTTTGTATGGTTGATAAAGGAAGGTATTTGTAGTCTGAATGCGACAGATAATAATGTACATCTTTTGTTGCAGTTTTATAAGCTTCAGATGTTTTGATCGGTTGAAAATCCAGTGTCTTCGCATAAGTAGTAAGTTCAGATTTATTCACAAAACTACTATTGTAGGTCACCTTTACTACTTCGCTACGGTCTATAAAACCAGATTCTACGTCAACAACGCCATCTAGCTTTCCCAATTGTTTTTCACCTGTCCAAAAACAATACATTTTAAAATAAATCTCCTTAATGTTGTTAGATGTAGATGCTCTAATTTCTTGTTCCAAAATATCCAAATAGGGTGGAATTGGTGAACCTCTCACAGAAAGTGCTTCTTTTAAGCGTTTACAAAGTGTTAGAGCAGAATAATCATTCCCTATTCTTTTTACGATATTATTTCCATCGGGGTCAATAATTCTCACTACCGGATTATTCCAGCTGGGTTCATTAAATTTTTCAAGAATAGCTCGGTCTTTTCCAGTTTTATTATTAAAAATTGCGAGAGGAATAAATGAGTTTTCTAAGGCTTCAACCATCAGGGGATGGCTCAATACATTATGACCATAATTTCTACAGGTAGCGCAGCCTGGAACTTCTTGAAATAAGATAATTATATCTTTTTTCTCTTTTTCTGCTAGGACGATTGCCTCGTCATAATTTCGATACCATGCAACAGCGCCTAATTCTTTATTTTGAGTATGAGGGTTTGTTTTTTCTTGCGCGTAGAATTTAGTCACTAGAATTATAACAAAAACAGTTAGGTGAATAATTTTTTTGTGCATACTCATAATTTCCCAGTTTATACTATTAATGTAACGCAAATTAGATGCAATGAATTAAAACAAGACATCATTATAGGTGAATATGCTTACAATTATCTAAAAGATACTACTGGTTAATAGGTGATGAAGAATCAGATTTGAGGTCTAAATCTGCTATAAATGTAGTTAAAAAATTCTCACAAGCAAAAAAAAGTATTCATTTCTGCGGCGCTAAGTTTTAAATTTTAGCGAATAGTTAGATTATGAAAACGGCTCTAGGTTTATTACAACTCGATAAAAAGTGTAAGTTATATTTAGTTGTAACGACTGTTTAAGCCAGAGAATTATAAAAAGAATCAAATTCGTTTTTAGTAACTAGTTTATAATTAATAATGACCTATTAAAATTAATATAATGAATAAATTTATTCCTTTTTTTTTAACCTTATTTTTCACCATTTCAGTTCAGGCACAAGAAGTTGCAACCTTTTTTTCGAAAACGGATCAATTTTTAGAAACCCATATTAAAAATGGAGCAGTTGCTTACGGTAAAATACATTCTGATACCACACAGTTAAATGAAATACTCAATTTGGCGGCGACATTGTCTATCTCCAAAGACGATGAAAGTTACAAAGCGTTTTGGATTAATGCCTATAACCTTTCCGTTATTAAAGGAATTATAGATAACTACCCCCTTAAATCCCCCTTAGATAAAGCCGGTTTTTTTGATAAAGTATCCTATAAAATCGCAGGCCAAACAGTCACCCTAAACACCATTGAAAACAAGCTCTTAAGAGCTGAGTTTAAGGATGCCCGTTTGCACTTTGTATTGGTATGTGGTGCTAAAGGCTGCCCGCCTTTAATACCAAATGCGTATCTGCCCGAAACACTAGAGGCACAATTACAACAACAAACAGAATTAGCTATTAATGGCACCTCATTTATAAAGATTAATGCCAAGAAAAAACGCGTGGAAGGCTCAGAAATTCTAAAATGGTACAAAGAAGATTTCGTTAAAAAAGGACAATCTGAAATTGACTTTTTAAACCAATTTAGAACAAATAAAATTCCAGCAAAATTCAAATTAACCTACTCAACCTATAACTGGGCTTTAAATAGCCAACCAAATAACTAAACACTCAAAGCAAAAACCCTATGAAGCTTAAAATCACATCACTTCTGTTTTTAATGATTGTATTTTCAGTCAATGCTCAAGAAGAACAACCTGAAGAAAAAAGTAATATAATTACCTATACTCCCTCAAAACTATTAAACAAGGGCCAATTGGATATCAAATGGTTTAATAATTTATATACGCAAACCGAAAGTACATTTAGTGAATCTAAAGAGGCAAGACAAACCTTTTTTACATCTACAATAGATATATTCACAGGCATCTCAAACAACAATAATTTTGATGTGGGCTTACTTTTAGAAATTCGTTCCAATGCCGTCAATGGTCTTGATGCATTTGATGTATTTAATTTTGAAAACAATCCCACAAAAAGCACACGTTCTGGATTCACATCCTTTGCGCCAGCTGTAAAATTCAACCCTTTAAAGCAAGTGAGTAATTTAACATTACAATCCGCATTTCATATTCCTTTAGTAAAAAACGAATCTGAGAATGGTGTTTATTTAGATCAAAAAGGATATATATTTCAAAACAGATTCCTGTATGATTACACATTTCCTGGAGATGAATTTCAATTGTTTGCAGAACTAAATACCGAATTTAATTTTGGAGATAAAGAGGATAGTTTTGCCAATGATAGCTTTGTTTTAGCGCCAAGTATCTTTTTTAGCTACTTTCCAAGCCAAGAATTCACCGTTTTAGTGTTGGCTCAACACGCCCAGCGGTTCGATCTTGGTAACGAATTTGCTCAGGATTATTCAGTAATTGGCGCAGGCGCCAAATATCAACTAAGCAAAGTGGTCAATATAGAAGCGCTATACACCAAGTTTGTACGAGGATCGAATACAGGATTAGGCCAAACATTTAATATCGGTTTGCGAACTTTATTTTAAAATCAAGAATCTCGAAGGACTATGAAATGGATTGTTTGTTTTTTTACTTTTTTTAGCGTCGTTAGTAATTCGGTATACGCACAAACCGAACGCATAAATGAACTGCATTTTACAGGACTAAAAAAAACTAAAGCAACGTTTGTCAGAAAGTTTCTAGAAACAAAAAAAGGGCAACTCCTAGATTCAACCCAAATACAAAGCGATATTATAAGGTTAAAAAGACTGCCATCCATTTCCAATGTCACGTATCAAGTCATTCAGCTTTCCAACAATCAACACTCCTTAAGATTTAATTTTGAAGAAAATCATACTCTAATACCCGCTTTCAATTACTGGACCACCATAAACACCAATGCCTATAAATTAGGACTTTATGAATACAGTTTATTTGGTGAGAATATAACATTTGGAGGGTTCTATCAATATAATGGACAAAACACTTATGGCTTAAATATTAATGCTCCGTATTTGTTTTCTAACAAATTTGGGTTGGGCGTAAATTATTTAAACTGGAAAAGTAAAGAACCCCTTTATATAGGGGATCAATCTGCCAATTATGTCTACCAAAATACGTCTTACGAACTATTGGGTACTTATGAGTTAAATTTTAAAAACACCCTACAGATTGGTGTTTCACTTTTTAATGAAAAATACAACGCTATTGAAGAATTCACAGGGTTGGATATTCCTAGCCGAATGGACACCAACAAGCAACTTGTTAAAATCATTTATACCTACCAAAATTTAGACTATTTTTATTTCTATATCAGTGGATTTAAAAGTGTTTTTAATGGACAATTTGTCACAGCTGATAACAATTCTGAAAATAACTTTCTTATTGCTTGGAATGATTTTCTATACTACAAAAGAGTGGGCACAAACGGCAACTGGGCAAGTAGACTACGTCTTGGTTTATCAACCAATAACGACAGTCCCTTTGCCCCATTTTCTCTGGATAACAACATCAATCTGCGAGGCGTCGGAAACGCGGTAGACAGAGGCACTGGAAGCATTGTATTTAATACCGAGTACCGATACACATTATTTGATAAAAAAAACATCGTACTTCAAGGCAATGGGTTTGTAGATGCAGGCTCCTGGCGTATTCCGGGCAAAAGCCTAAAAACCTTTGTTGATTCCGAAAACATCCAAGTCTACTCTGGAGTCGGCATCCGAATGATTCATAAAAAAATATTTAATATCAATTTCCGTATCGACTATGGCTATGGACTCACCAAAAATGCCAACCGAGGATTTGTGTTTGGCATAGGGCAGTACTTTTAGAAAAACACTAACTTAATTTTTTTGGGCGTGCCCCAGCAAAAAGGCTAAGGCGGGCTTTCCGCTACAAGTCCGCGCCACATCGTGGCAAACGCCACGCTCTGGCTGTGGGCTTTTCACTACAATCCCTCACGCAGTACCTTAGAGACCTTTGTCGCAAACTGAGGCATCGTATTTGTATTGTTTTTATTCTTGTTTAAAAGCTAACGTCACTAGTGTCACCACCCAAAAAGATTGACAGTGTAGAATTTTCGGTTTCATGAAGCAGCGTTGCTAAAAATAAAATTTCCTTCGCTAGCGCAAGCGCCACGCTTGTGCCGTTAACCAAACTCAAAAGCATTCATTTTTTTTACTTATTAATTTATTTTTTCTTTTTTTTATCTTGCCGGTCACGAGCAAAAAGATGCTCGCGCTAGCAGGAGATATTATAAATGGCTAAAGCAGGCTCCTTACAATCTCCGTCTGTAAGAAACAGATTAAAAGCTTCATTCAATAACTCCTTAACAATAAGTAAAACTCTTTTTTCCGTATCTTTTGT
>JGI20153J14295_10000787_pt1 | contig 26062 bp, 27 predicted proteins | sample COG_03_FD_14295 | JGI IMG/M metagenome (IMG submission 14295) | reverse complement strand
AATAGTTTTAAAAGAAGAATCTCCAATTTTTTCTCTTAGTTTTCTGATGTGCACATCAATAGTTCTATCTCCAACTATAACATCGCTACCCCATACAACATCTAAAATATTACCCCTTGTAAAAACTGTGTTAGGACTTGATACTAACAAATATAGTAATTCAAATTCCTTTCTAGGTAAGGTTATCTCAATACCTTTAAGTTTAACTGAGTATTTTGATCGATCAATAATTAAATCGCCTATATGAATTATTGTTTGTTCATCTTCGGAATTTTTTCTTCGTAAAAGAGCTTTAACCTTACTTATTAATACTTTTGGCTTTATAGGCTTAGTTATGTAGTCATCTGCTCCAGCTTCAAATCCAGCGATTTTAGAAAAATCTTCAGATCTAGCAGATAAAAAAGCGATAATTACATCTTTTAAATTATTAGATTTTCTAATTTGATCACATGCTTCAATTCCATTCATTTTAGGCATCATAACGTCCATAATTATTAAATCCGGAATTATTTTTTCAGCAATTTTAATAGCCTCTAAACCATTATTTGCTTTATAAATCTTATATCCAGCAGATTTAAGTGAATAAGAAATAATTTCTAATATATCTGGCTCATCATCAACCAATAAAATTTTATAAACCATATTCAAAGCTGTGTATTATTTACAAATATATGAAGTAAATACTATTGTAAATAAAAATAATTAAATGATAACAATATGATAACATTAAATAAATGTTCAATTCTTGTAACGATATATATTATTTTAAATACTTTTGAATATATGATAAACATTAAGGATATTTTTAAAATAAAAAGTGAAGATGAATTTGAATTAATGGCAAATAAAATATTTGAATTTCAATTTAATAACAATAATATTTATAGATCATTTTGTGATTTAATTAATAAAAGCCCGTCTGATGTTACAAATTCAAAACAAATACCTTTTTTACCCATTAAGTTTTTTAAATCTCATAAAGTTATAACTTCTAATAAATCCATAGAAAAGACATTTATTAGTAGTGGTACAACAAAAACTAATTTTAGCAAACACCATATAACAGATCTCAAAATCTATGAATCTAGTTTTGAAAATTCGTTTAAATATTTTTTTGGTGACATTAAGAAATATACAATTTTAGCTTTGCTACCCTCATATTTAGAAAACGAAAATTCATCATTAATTTACATGATAAATAAGTTAATATTAAAGACCAATAATAAAAATAGTGGTTTTTATCTCAATAATTATGATGAGTTAAAAGGCAAATTAATATCACTAAAAAATGAAAAAGTTTTATTGTTTGGTGTAACTTTTGCATTATTAAATTTAGTTGAAAAATTTAAATTTCAATTACCTAATCTAACTGTAATAGAAACTGGTGGAATGAAAGGTAGAAGAAAAGAAATAATTAGAGAAGAACTACATTTTATAATAAAACAAGGTTTTGGTACTGATCTAGTTTGCAGTGAATATGGAATGACTGAGCTACTTTCTCAGGCGTATTCACAAAAAAATGGAATTTTTCAGTGTCCTCCGTGGATGAAAATACACATTAGAGAACCACAAGATGCTTTATCTTTCAAAAATAATGGGTTAACCGGGGGGGTCAATATAATTGATTTGGCAAATATTAATTCTTGTTCTTTTATAGCTACAGAAGATTTAGGTAGAAATAAAAGTGAAAATGAATTTGAAATTCTTGGGAGGTTTGACAATACTGATATTCGTGGATGCAACCTTATGGTATAGTATTATATAAATTTTATTATAAAAGTATTTCTTTTACCTTTATTAATTATTACATATTTATCATTAATCAAATCTTTAGTTTGAATTAAATAATCTTCTTTAACTTTGTATTTATTAATTGAAATTGAATTTTCTTTTAGAGCTCTTCTTGCTTCTGAATTAGAACTTAAAAAATCTGTTTTAGAAGATAAAGCAGATATCATATCAATACCTTTCAACAATTCAGCTTTACTAATTTCTATTAATGGGACCCCTTCAAATACATCTAAAAAAGTGCTTTCATCAATAAGTTCAATATCTTGCTTAAATGTCTTACTATACAATATAGAAGATGCCTGCTCAGCTTGTTTAAATGAGTTTATAGAATGAACAATAATTGTTATTTCTTTTGCTAAAACTTTTTGGAGTGATCTTCTATGTGGCTCTAATTTATGATTATTAACAAAGCCAGCAATTTCTTTTTCATTTAAAAAAGTAAATATTTTTATATATTTTTCTGCATCTAAATCACTAGTATTTAACCAATACTGGTAAAATTTAAATACTGAAGTCTTATTGGGGTCTAACCAAATATTTCCACCTTCAGTTTTACCAAATTTTGCACCATCAGATTTAGTGATTAACGGACAGGTTAAAGCATACCCTTTCCCTGAATCAACTCTTCTTATTAGTTCTGTACCTGTCGTAATATTACCCCATTGATCACTACCACCCATTTGTATTGTACAATTATAATTTTTATATAAATGTAAAAAATCATATCCTTGGACAAGCTGATAAGTAAACTCTGTAAAACTCATTCCGGCTGAAGATTCTGATGAAATTCTATTTTTAACTGAATCTTTAGACATCATGTAGTTAACAGAAATATGTTTTCCAATATCACGAATAAATTCTAATAATGTGAATTTACTCATCCAGTCAAAATTATTTAGAATTAATGCACTATTTTTTTCTTTAGAGTCAAAATTCAAAAAATGAGATAGTTGTTGTTTTATTGCTTTTTGATTTTTAGATAATGTTTTTTCATCCAATAAATTTCTCTCAGAAGATTTTCCAGATGGATCCCCGATCATACCTGTTGCACCTCCAATCAAAACGATAGGCTTATGGCCAGAGCGTTGAAAATGGGCTAATAACATAATGGGGACTAGACTTCCAATATGAAGAGAATCAGAAGTTGGGTCAAATCCAGTGTAAGAAACTCTACACGAACCATCTAAATGATCACTGATTCCAGGCATTTCATCATGAACCATCCCTCTCCATCTAATTTCTTCAATAAAATTTTTCATCTATTATTCAGTCTTTATAACAAAATATAAAAATAAGTAATACTAATTTGAATTAATTAATTTTATTTTGGAAATACTATCTATTTTTATTGTATCAATTAATATTTTATTTATTTTACTTTCTTTAATTAATTTTTTACTCAGTTCTCCAGATATTTGTTTTAATATATCAATGCTGTCACTTATGATATTTTTATTCTTTTCAAGTTTAATTTTTACATTATCATAAATCATTTGATACGTTTTTAAATCATTAGAGTAGTATTCATTACTTCTAGCAAATAATGTACTGTCTATAGAGTGTTTGTTAAAAAGGTATTGCTCAGGAATTATTCCATTATTTTCTAAAATACTTTTATTAACTCCTTTAGCAACATTGATCAAAGTCATGTCATAGATAATATCAACCATTTTTTCTTGAGAAATTAAATCAATTGGGATAGGTTTTTGAGTTAGGCTATTATTACATCCTAAAACAAAAATCAAAATAATTATAACTTTTAATTTGTTCATCTTTCAAATGTTAGCCTTTTTCCTCTAGTTTCATTAATAAAAGAAGCGTTTTTATAAATCAACTTTCCATTTATAATTGTATGTGAAATTCTAGATTTAAATGATTTTCCTTCAAAAGGAGACCAACCACATTTATATAAAATATTCTCTTTATTAACTGTCCATGGATTATTTAAGTTAAAAATAACTAAATCGGCAAAGTAACCCTTTCGAATATAGCCTCTTTTTTCAATTTGGAAAAGAATGGCTGGGTTATGGCACATTTTTTCAACAATCTTTTCAAGGGTAATTTTATTATTATGATAAGCTTCTAACATTGCTGGAAGTGCGTGTTGAACAAGAGGCCCGCCAGATGGACAGTTCAAATATTTAGATTTCTTTTCTTCTTTAGTATGAGGAGCATGGTCAGTTGCAATTACATCGATTCGATCATCAAGTAATGCTTTCCAAAGAGCGTCTCTATCCGTTGAACTTTTAACAGCAGGGTTCCACTTTATTTTTGAACCATATTCATCATAATCAGAATCGGAAAACCATAAATGATGTATACAAACTTCAGAGGTTATCTTTTTGTCTTTTAACTTCTGTTTGTTTGAGAACAACTTTGTTTCTTCAGCAGTTGAAAGATGAAATACATGTAACCTTGCCCCTGTTTTTTTTGCTAAATTTATAGCATTTGAAGAAGATATATAACAAGCTTTTCTACTTCTAATTAAAGGGTGAAATTTCATTGGAATATCTTCACCGTATTTTTCTGTGTATAGTTTTAGATTTTCTCTAATCGTTGACTCATCTTCACAATGCACTGCGATAAGCATATTTGTCTTAGAAAATATTTTCTCTAAGACGTCTAAATCATCAACTAACATATTTCCTGTAGATGAGCCTAAAAATAATTTTAATGCAGCTACATTTTTAGTGTCAACTTTTAAAATTTCATCTAAATTATCATTCGTTCCGCCAAACATAAATGAAAAATTTGCAAGTGAATCCTTTGATGCTATTTCAAATTTTTTCTCGAGTTCGATTACTGTTGTAGCCTGAGGGTTAGTGTTTGGCATTTCAATAAATGATGTTATACCTCCTGCTACTGCAGCTTTTGATTCAGATTTAATATCAGCTTTATGTGTTAATCCAGGTTCTCTAAAATGCACTTGATCATCAATAACTCCAGGCATTACAAAATTGTTTTCTGCATCAATAATTTGAACAGAAGATGATTTTAAACTAATTGAACTAGAAACTTCTTTAATAATTTCGTTTTCAATAAAAATATCTGAAGACACAATTTTTCCTTCATTAATTAATCGAGCATTTTTAATTAAAATCTGGTTCATTATCTAAAATTTGATGTTAAATATTTTTTTTATTCTCATCCCGATTACTCCAAAAATAGCTTCGGAGATTATACTGCCATTTAATTTTGAAACACCATTTACTCTATCTGTAAAAATTATAGGGACTTCACTGATTTTAAAATTTTTTAAATATGATTTATATTTCATTTCAATCTGAAAAGCATATCCTGTAAATTTAATATTATCTAAATCAATTGACTCTAAAACTGATTTTTTATAACATATGTATCCAGANGTTGGATCTTTTATATTCATCTTTGTTATTACTTGCACAAATAAAGANGCAGTATAAGATAAAATTATTCTGCTTAAAGGCCAATTAACAACGTTGATACCATTAATATATCTTGAACCAATTGAAATGTCATAGTTTTTTTCAAGAATTGGCTCTAATATTCTTTTAATATCCATTGGGTTATGAGAGAGGTCAGCATCCATCTCAAATACATAATTAAATTTATTTTTTAGAGCCCATTTAAATCCGGCTACATAGGCAGTCCCAAGACCTTCTTTTTGTTGTCTTTTTAATAAAAATAATTGATCTTTAAATTTTAATTTTAACTCTTCTACTTTTTTGAATGTTAAATCTGGAGAGTTATCATCTACAACTAGAATTTTTATTTTAGGGTATAAATTAATAGTTGAAATAATAATTTTTTCAATGTTTTCAATTTCATTATATGTTGGAATGATAATTAAAACATCCTTCATGATTACATATTTTAGTAAAAATAGTTATTTAGTAGATTATTTTTATATAATATTCTTCATAATTTAGCTTTGATGATAAGAGACTATATTTTATTTGATGGATTTACAATTATTATATTACTAAATGTTATAATTGTTACAATTGCAAAAACATTGAATAATTCTAAATTCAAACAATTTCTTTTTATTTATTTAAATAATTCATTTTTAAAGTTTAAATCCAATGATAATAGTTTTTTGAGTAGTTTTAACAGTTTACTTAATGTGAACTATATTATTTCACTTAGTGTCTATATATCTATTCTTTTTTCTAACAACTTATACGGTTTTAATAATAATTTTGAAACCTCTATATTCTTTACAACTTTAGTTTTTATTGTTGTATTTATATACACGAAATATTTTATTGAAATATTAATTGGCTGGGCGTTCAATATAAGCAAGTTTGTTGTTTCATTTAATTTACAAAAAAACAGCTTCAATAAATTGTTAGGTATATTTATAATTTTATTGAATTCATTAGCAATTTACAGTTTTCCAAACTCAATTATATTTATAAAAATTAGTATATTTTTTGTCATTTCACTCTACGTAGTTGGGCTTTACAAAGTGATAAGATTGAATGATAATTTAATATTATCAAACATGTTTTATTTTATTTTGTATCTTTGCACTCTTGAAATTGTTCCTATTTTATTTATTATAAATGAATTAATATAGTTTCAAAGTCAAAAAGGTAAGCTATATGAAAGTTAAAACTATTCTTGTTTCTCAAACTAAACCTACAATACCACATTCTCCTTTTTTTGAATTAGAAAAAAGTAGAAAAATTAAAATTGACTTTGAGCCTTTCATTCATGTAAAACCTGTTTCAGTTAAAGAAATCAGACTACAAAAAATTGATTTAACAATGTTCACTGCCATTATTCTAACCAGTAGATATGCTGTAGATCATTATTTCAGGGTGTGTGAAAAAATGAGATATAAAGTACCTGATTCAATGAAATATTTTTGTCAATCTGAAGCAGTAGCTTTTTACTTACAGAAATATGTGGTTTACAGAAAAAGAAAGATCTATGTTGGACAAAGAAAATTTGCTGACTTGTGCCCTCTAATTGAAAAATATAATACAGAGCGGTTTTTACTTCCAACCACAGATAAATTAAAAGCGGAAGTTCCCAAACTACTAAATGAATTAGAAATTAATTGGAGACAATCTGTATTTTACAGAACTGTTATTAGTGATTTATCGCATTTAGCTGATGTTTCATACGATATTTTAGTTTTCTTCAGTCCTACTGGAATACAATCTTTATTACACAATTACCCAGACTTTAAACAAAATAATACAAGAATAGCTACTTTTGGAGCTATTACTAAAAAAACGTGTGAAGAAAATGGACTTACTGTTGATATATCTGCCCCCTCAAAAAAGTTTCCGTCCATGACCATGGCACTTGATGACTATATTAAAAAAGTCAACAAGAAAAAGTAAAAATTGTATTATCTACCATTTGGAGCTCCTGACATAATTTCATCATTTGAATAAGATTCAAACTGCTTAAAATTAGTGACAAATGAATTTGCTAATTTAAATGCAGTTTTATAATAATTCTCATCGTCATTCCATGTCTTTCTTGGGCTTAATACTGATGTAGGTACGTTTGGACAAATTCTTGGTTGGTTTAAATTAAAAACTGAGTGTATGTGGTAATTATTTTTATTAGCCTCCTCTAACTCTCCACTTAAGGCAGCATTTATCATAGCCCTTGTGTATTTCAATTCCATTCTTTTACCAATACCATACGGACCACCAGTCCAGCCTGTGTTAACTAACCAAACTTTAACTGCAGATTCGTTTATTTTTTTAATTAACATTTGTGCATACTCAGCAGGGTGTAAAGGCATAAAAGGAGCTCCAAAACAAGCTGAAAAAGAAGGTTGTGGTTCAACTACACCAGCTTCAGTTCCTGCAACCTTACTTGTATATCCTGAGATAAAATGATAAGCAGCTTGACTCGCTGATAATTTCGATATTGGAGGTAGAACTCCAAAAGCATCAGCTGTTAAAAAAAATATATTTTTAGGTTTGTTTCCAATCGATGGTTTTTTTATGTTTTTAATAAAATCAATTGGATAACTAACTCTTGTATTTTGAGTAATTGAGGTATCAGTAAAGTCTACTTTGCCATTTTTATCTGCAATAATGTTTTCTAAAAGCGATCCTTTCTTGATAGCATTATAAATATCAGGTTCACTTTCTTTATTTAGATTAATAACTTTTGCATAGCAGCCTCCTTCAAAATTAAAAACCTGATGCTTTTTACTCCAGCCGTGCTCATCATCTCCAATTAATTGCCTAGATGGATCAGCAGAAAGAGTTGTTTTCCCAGTTCCAGATAAACCAAAGAAAATTGCAGTATCCTCATTTTTACCAACATTTGCGCTACAATGCATAGGCAAAATACCCTGGTCAACTGGAAGTATAAAGTTTAGAACAGAAAAAATGGATTTTTTTATTTCACCAGTGTAACCAGTTCCTCCTATAATTATAATTTTTTTGGAAAAATTTATAATAGCAAAGTTTTCACTTCTTGTCCCATCTGTTTTTGGATTAGACTTGAATCCTGGAGCATTAATTAAAAGCCAATCTTCCTGAAAGTTTTTAAGAATTTTTTTTTCTAATCTTAAAAACATGTTATTGGCAAAAAAATCACTGCTTGGTAATTCACAGATTGTTCTAACATTGAGTCTAGAAGTATCTAAAGAGCAAACATAACTATCTCTAACGTACAAATCCTTTTCGGCTAAGTAATTAGTAATTTTTATATATAATTTCTCAAAATAAGATTCATCAATTGGAATATTAATATCACCCCACCATACTTTTTCTTTTGTAGTACAATCTTTAACAATATATCTATCTTTAGGAGATCTTCCGGTAAATTTACCCGTATTTATAGCTAAAGCCCCAGAATCCACTATAACTCCATGTTTTTGACTAACTATAATTTCCTGTAATTTATCTATCGGAGTTTGATAGAAACAATTAGATTTAAATAATCCGTATTTGTCTAAATTCATTTATTATATTTAAATGTATCCAATCAAATGTATGAATTTATTAAGAAAGTTAATTATATAAGACTTGAATTATTAAAATATTAAATTTATAGTATTACTTTTATATTCATGAGAAAAATACTAATAATTGGTTCTGGAAAATCCTCTTCTTATTTGATTAAATACCTGTTAAATAAATCTGAAAAAGAAAATTTATTTTTAACAATAGCTGATAAATACATTACAAATACTAAAGTGTTATTAAACAGCCATTCTAAATCTAAGGCAATTGAACTAGATGTGTTTGATGATGAATCAAGAGAAAAGGAAATAATTGGTGCGGATATTGTCATATCAATGCTTCCTGCTAGATTCCATTTAATGGTTGCAAAAGACTGTATTAAACATAGCAAGAATATGTTGACTGCATCTTATATAAATGAAGAAATGCTTGCTTTAAATACGAGGGCTATAGAAAAAAATATAGTAATTATGAATGAAATTGGTTTAGACCCTGGAATTGACCATATGAGTGCAATGAAGGTTATTGATCATATTAAAGAAAAAGAAGCAAAAATTACTTCATTTGAATCTTACACAGGAGGGTTAATGGCTCCTGAATCTGATAATAATTTATGGAACTATAAATTTACATGGAACCCAAGAAATGTAGTACTTGCAGGTCAAGGTGGACCTGCAAAATTCATTCAACAGGGATATTATAAATATATACCTTACAATAAACTTTTTAAAAGAACACAAAAGTTAAAAGTCGAAAATTATGGAAGTTTTGAAGGCTATCCTAATAGAGACTCTTTGAAATACAGAGATATTTATGGCTTAGAAGATATCAAAACTCTATGTAGAGGTACAATTAGAAAAGTAGGATTTAGTGAATCCTGGGATGTTTTTGTTCAACTAGGAATGACAGATGATAGTTACTTAATTGAAAATAGTAAAAATATGAAGTTTAGAGATTTTGTAGATTTATTTTTACCATACAATGCAAAAGAAAGTGTTGAATTAAAATTACAAAAACTATTAAAAATTTCTGAAAAAGAACTTATTTGGAGTAAACTATTAGAATTAGATATATTTAGTGACCAAAAGACTATAACATTAGACAAAGCAACTCCTGCACAGATATTAGAATTTATTCTTTGTAAAAGCTGGACATTAGACCCAAATGATAAAGACATGATTGTAATGACCCATAAATTCGTTTACGAACTAAATAATAAAAAATATCAAATTGACTCAAATATGGTTTGTATTGGAGAAGATCAAACGTATACAGCAATGGCAAAAACTGTTGGACTTCCACTAGCAATTGCAACTTTAGCAATTTTAAATTCTAAAATAACCATCAAAGGAGTACAACTACCAGTAAAAAAAGATATATATAACCCTATTTTAAAAGAATTAATTGAATACGGAATAGAGTTCAATGAATATGAGATTCCGTTTCTAGCTTAAAACTAATATAACTAGTGATCAAATTTTATGAAGAATATAAATAACACTATAACTATTGATGGTATAGATAAGGAGATTATTAGATCGCTAATGACTAATGCTAGGACTCCTATTTTAGAAATAGCAAAAAAAATTGGAGTTTCAGGAGCTGCAATTCACCAAAGACTGAGAAAACTTGAGAATTCTGAATTAATTAATGGTTCAAAAATTGTAATTAACCATAAAGTTCTTGGATATAAGACGATGGCATTTATTGGTATTTATTTAGAAAAAGCAGGCAATAATGCAGCTGTTGTTCGTGAATTAAAAAAAATTCCTGAAGTTTTAGAGTGTCATTACACAACAGGTAATTGGAGTATTTTGACAAAGATATTGTGTGTAGATAATGAGAATTTAATGCAAATATTAAATAAAAAAATTCAAACCATTAACGGTGTTTCCAGAACTGAAACATATATTTCTTTAGATCAACAAATTGATAGACAAATTGCTATTTAGAATACTTTTGAGATTTAATTATAAAAAAAGGCCANGGAACTATTAGAGAAATACACCAAACTATTGCTGCGACTTCTTCCGAATATAAAAAGTATGTAACTGTAAATATTATAGTTGAATAAAAAGTTAATTTTATAAAAAAACTTTTAAAAAATTTTAAGTAATTAATTAAGTCAAAGTTATCTCTTTCTTTATCTGACATTGTATTATATCCTGCTAATAAATATTTAGCATTTTTTGGATTAAGGTAATAAGCTAGTCCTAATAAAATAATATTTACAAAGATTAGAGCTAAGATCACACTACTAAATTAATTATTTTTCCAGGAATAACAATTACTCTTTTTGGAGACTTACCCTCGAGCTTAAATATTACCTCAGCGTCATCCAGAATAATCTTCTCAATTTCTTCTTTATTTAATTCTAAAGATAGTTCAACCTTTAGCTTGACCTTACCGTTTATTGATATTGGATAAATCTTAGTAGATTCAACTAGCATAGTAGGATCAAATATTGGAAATGATTCGAAAGTAATTGAATTTGGATGTCCCAACATTTCCCAAAGTTCTTCGCAAATATGAGGGACAAATGGAGATAATAAAATTAACAGAGGTTCTAGTATTTCTTTACTATTACATTTTTGAGCTGTTAATTCATTAACAGCTATCATAAAGCATGAAACTGGTGTGTTAAAGGAAAAGTTTTCAATATCATTTTCCACTTTTTTTATTGCAGTATGTAAGCTCTTTAAGTTTGCTTTGGAAGGCTGTGAATCAAGATTTTTAAGGCATTCAACGTTAGTGTAGAGTTTCCATAGTTTTTTTAAAAAATTATGAACCCCTGAGATTCCTGCGGTATTCCATGGCTTATACTGCTCAAGAGGACCTAAAAACATTTCAAACAACCTTAAACTATCCGCTCCATACTGTTCGCAAATCATATCTGGGTTTACAACATTATACCATCTTTTTGACATTTTTTCAACCTTCCTTCCAGCTTTAAACTTATCATTTACTAAAAGAAATTCAGCATTTTCAAATTGTGGCTGCCAAGACTGTAATGCGTTAATATCAACCTCGTCTGAACCATTAATTAAACTAATATCAATATGTATTTCATCTACAATTTGATCTTTCAATAAGTCTTTAGAAATGAACTTTTTTGATTTTGAATCTCTGTAAATAATTGCACTAGATCCAAGAATCATACCTTGATTAATAAGTTTTTTAAATGGTTCATCAAAATTTATAAAATCAAGATCAAATAAAAATTTAGTCCAAAACCTAGAATACAACAAATGACCAGTAGCATGTTCATTTCCTCCTATATAAAGATCAACATTTTTCCAATATGATAACTCCTTATTTTTTGTTATAGGATTATTGTCAGAAGTATTTGGATATCTTAAAAAATACCATGAACTACCAGCCCATCCAGGCATTGTGTTAAGTTCTAGAGGAAAAATTGTAGTCTGATTTATTAATGAAGTACTTACTGTTTTATTTCTTTTGGTATCCCAGGCCCATTCGTCAGCCCTACCTAGTGGAGGGTCTCCATCATTGGTCGGCAAGTACTTTTCTATCTCAGGAAGCTTCAAGGGCAAATAGACTTCATCAATCATATAAGGAAGACCTTTTTTATAATATACAGGAAAAGGCTCTCCCCAATATCTTTGTCTAGAAAATACAGCATCTCTTAATCTAAAATTTACCTTTTTCTTTCCAATACCTTCAAATTCAATATAATCAATAGCCTTTTGGTTTGCCTCTTTAAATGACAAATCGTTAAGGAAATCACTATCGCATAATCTAAATTTTTCTTTACTAGTAAAAGCTTCATTTGATATGTCAATTTCCTTAAAAATATTTATAATATTAATATTATATTTTTTAGCAAAATCATAATCTCTTTGATCTCCACATGGAACACACATTACTGCTCCAGTACCATAACTAGCCAATACGTAATCACCAATCCAAATTTCAATTGGTTTTTTGGTTATTGGATGCTTTGCATAAGCACCTGTAAAAACTCCTGAAATTGATTTTACATTTGAAATCCTATCTCTCTCACTTTTAGTGCTGACNTCATTAATGTAGTTTGTNACNTNTATTGATTTATCAATTGTNACGATTTTGTTAACTAGTTCATGCTCAGGAGCTAAAGTCATAAAACTAACTCCAAAAATTGTGTCAGGCCTTGTTGTAAAAACTTCTATTTTATCGTCGAAACCAACTATATCAAAAAACAACGAACATCCAGTAGACTTTCCTATCCAATTTTTTTGAGTTTCTTTAATTGAATAACTCCAATCTATTTTATCTAAATCATTTAATAATCTATCCGCGTAACATGAAATTCTCATACTCCACTGTCGCATTTTTCTCTTTTCAATTGGGTGACCCCCTCTTTCGGAAGCTCCATTAACTATTTCATCATTAGCTAACACAGTCCCTAATTCAGGGCACCAATTAACTTCTGAATCTGCTAAATACGCAATTCTATATGATAAAAGTATTTTTTGTTGTCTATCTTCAGTATAACTATTCCAATCATCAGAAGTAAAAACTTCTATTTCACTATCATTTTCAACCTTGATGCTATTATTTCCTTGTAAAGAAAAAATACTAATTAATTCAACTATATTCCTGGCTTTTTGGTTATCATAATCATACCACGAATTAAATAATTGAATAAATATCCATTGAGTCCATTTATAATAATTTGGATCACTAGTACTTAACTCTCTTGACCAATCAAAAGAAAATCCAATTTTATCAAGCTGACTTCTATAAGTGTTAATATTATTTAAGGTTGTTGTTTTTGGATGTTGTCCAGTTTGAATAGCGTATTGTTCTGCAGGTAAACCAAAGCTATCATATCCTTGCGGGTGTAAAACATTAAATCCTTTTAATTTTTTATATCTAGAATATACGTCNGAAGCAATATAACCTAGTGGATGCCCAACATGAAGTCCAGCGCCACTGGGGTAAGGAAACATATCCAAAGTATAAAATTTTGGCTTTGTTGAATCTAACTCAGACTTATACGTTTTATTTACAGCCCAATTAGCTTGCCATTTTTTTTCAATTTTTTGAAAATTATAATTCATGAATGATCAATAGTAGATATGAAAACAAATTTACATTTTCTTGTTATAATAGAAAATCTTTTTAGATATAGATTTAGTTCTTTATTTTTACATTAAATCTTAGGTTTAAAAATGAATAATAATAAATTAAATAAACGAAGAATTATTTCTTCATACATATCAGTCGTTGTGAGTATTTCGATGGTGCTGTTTCTATTTGGTTTGTTATCATTTACTATTGTAAACATTAAAAATGTTTCAACAAACTTTAAGGAATCATTGACTATGTCAATTTATTTGAAAGATGAAGCTAAAGCTGTTGATTTAAACCAAATAAAGAATTCATTGGTAACTTCTGTGTTCGTTAAAGATTTAAACTACATTTCTAAAGAAGAAGCTGTTTCAATTATGAAAACTGAATTTGGAGAAGATTTTATTAACGAACTTGGGTATAATCCATTAATTAATTCATTTGATATCAATCTTGTGTCTGAGTATGTTGAAGATCGAAAAATTGACAGTATTTCAAATTTGCTAAGAGAAAAAAATAATTTTATTGAAGACATTCAATATGACAGAGATTTGGTAAGTATGATGAATACTAATTTGAAAAAGATTACAATGTGGATGTTTCCTGTAACTTTTCTTTTAATTGTTATTTCAGTACTAATTATCAACAGTTCCATAAAACTTGCTTTGTATTCTAATAGATGGACCATTAAAACAATGCAGTTAGTAGGAGCTACAAAAAGATTCATAAGAAAACCGTTTATCATAAAAAATGTTTTTTTAGGCTTATTTAGTTCTTTTATAGCCTCAACCTTATTATATCTTACGATTTTTTATGTGGACAAAAAAATACCTTTTATAGATATGTTTAATAATATCTATATTATACATGTATTTTTATGTGTAATAGTTTTGGGGGTACTTATTAGTTGGATAAGCACATATTTTGCAACTCAAAAACTTTTAAATTTAAATACTGAAAAATTATATAATTGAGCTATGGGAGAGAAAAAAAGGAGAGATAAAAATAATAGCAACTTTATTTTTGGAAAAAGAAACTATAAAATAATGGTTTTTGGTTTAATTATTATTGCAATTGGATTCATTTTAATGTCTGGAGGAGGAAGTGAAAATCCTAACGTCTTTAGTTCTGATATATATAATTTTAGAAGAATAAGACTAGCTCCTATACTGGTATTATTAGGTTTTGGAATACAGATTTATGCAATTTTAAGTACTAAGGAACAAGATTAAATATGGATATTTTAGAAGCTATAGTTCTAGGAATAATTCAGGGTTTGACCGAGTTTTTACCAGTTTCATCTAGTGGTCATTTAGAATTAGCAAAAGCAATCTTGGGTGATAGCTCTGCGCCTGAACAAAGCTTGACTTTTACTATAGTATTACATTTCGCTACCGCCTTGAGTACAATCGTTGTTTTCAAAAAAGAGGTTGAAGAAATTTTGAGAGGGTTATTACAATTTAANTGGAATAATGAATTTAAATTTTCATTAAAAATTATTNTTTCAATGCTTCCAGCGGTAATTGTAGGTCTATTTTTTGAAAAAGAATTAGAATCATTATTTGGAGGAAAAATATTACTTGTTGGTTGTATGCTATTAATAACAGCAGTATTGTTACTATTAGCAGATAAATCAAAAAATACAAAAAAAGAAGTTTCCTATTTAAATGCTATGCTGATTGGAGTTTCTCAAGCAATAGCAATATTACCGGGTGTTTCGAGATCAGGGGCAACAATTTCTACCTCTGTTTTATTAGGTGTTGATAGAACTAGAGCTGCTAAATTTTCTTTTTTAATGGTGGTACCATTAATTTTTGGAAAAATAGGTAAAGATCTTGTAAGTGGTAATTTAAACTTACAATCATCAGAAATAATGCCAATTTTGATAGGCTTTATTTCTGCCTTCATTTCCGGATTATTAGCATGTAAATGGATGATTTCAATAGTAAAGAGAAGTAAACTTTCTTACTTCTCAATATACTGCGCGATTATAGGTAGTGTAGCGATTGTATATTCACTTTTAAATTAATTTTTGGAAAAATAAAAAATACATGAATGAAGAAGATTTTAGAAATGGTCAAGTTTTACTCATAGACAAACCACTAAATTGGACTTCCTTTCAGGTTGTAAACAAAATCAGATGGCTAATAAAAAATAAGTTTGCTATAAAAAAAATTAAAGTTGGTCATGCTGGAACATTAGATCCATTAGCAACTGGATTACTAATAATTTGCACTGGAAAAATGACAAAGGAAATTTCTATTTTTCAGAATCAAACTAAAAAATATACTGGCACTTTTCTTATTGGGACTACAACCCCATCATTCGATCTTGAAACAAAACCAAATAATACATTTCCTATAAATCACATTAATGAAGATTTAATTATTAATGCAACAAAAAGTTTTATTGGTAAAATAAAGCAAAAACCTCCTATATTTTCTGCAATAAAAAAAGACGGAAAAAGACTATATGAGTCGGCAAGAACTGGAGAAAATGTTATAATAAATGATCGTGATATTGAAATATTAAGTTTTAATATTTCAAAAATTAATATGCCTCATATAGATTTTGAAGTAGAATGCAGTAAAGGAACTTATATAAGATCTTTAGCAAATGATTTTGGCAAAAAATTAAATTCTGGAGCAACATTATCTAAATTAAGGAGAACTAAAATTGGTGAATACTCAATAGATAAATCTATATCTATAGAAGAGTTTACAATAAATATAAGTTAAAAAACAATTTCATCAGATTCTAAATCTAAATCTTTAGTATAAGGGATTTTTTCAAGAATTGTCTTTATTGCTTGTGTTCTAGCATTAATTTTTCTGTCAGCATCAATTATATTCCATGGAGAATTAACTGTATTTGTTTTTAAAAACATTTTATCTTTATACAAAGTATACTTATCCCATAATTCCTGTGCATTACTATCGACAATACTATATTTCCATTTTTTTAATGAACTATTTTTTATATCATTGAATCTCTTAAATTGTTCCTCTTTAGAAATAGAAAAATAAAATTTAATTAAGTATGTGTTTGAATCTGTAATCATTTTTTCAAAATCGTTTACCTGGTCCATAAAAGACAAGTACTCATTTTCATTACAAAACCCATTTACAGGCTCTACTACTGCTCTGTTATACCAACTTCTATCAAAAAGGACTATATTTCCTTTGCTTGGAAAATAATTTACATATCGCTGAAAGTACCAGCGACTTCTTTCATTTTCTGTTGGCTTAGGTAGTGCTACTACTCTAATTTTTCTTGGATTCAAATGTTCAATAGTTCTTCTTATTGCCCCACCCTTACCAGCCGAATCTCTTCCTTCAAATATTATAATTACTTTTTTGTCATTATCAGAAACCCATTTTTGAAGCTTAATTAATTCAATCTGAAGCTTTTTTAGAGTCGTTTCATATTTAACATACCTTAGAGTTTTTGAGATAGTCGCATTAGGTTGGGTTAAAAGGTATATCAAGGCTTTTTTTGAGCTTAACAATTTTAAATCTCTTACAGAATACTTATTCATTTTTAGAAGTTTTAAGAGATTTAGTTCTTGAAAATTCAAACATTGACAGTACATGATTTATTGACTCTAATCTTGAACTTTTTTTTATCACTTTTTATGATTTTCCAAGGACTTGTAGTTGTATTTGTTTTGTCAAGCATTTTATTTTTATAATCTGTATAAACATCCCACTTTTTTTGGCCCTCTTTATCTACAATACTGAATTTCCATCTTTTTAATGGGTTTGACAGCCTATTATTGAATCGTTTTTTTTGGGTCTTTTTTGAAATTGAAAACCAAAATTTAATTAAAATTATATTTTCTTGAGTAATCATCTTTTCAAAGTCGTTTACCTGATTGATGAAAATATTGTATTCATCAATTGTGCAAAACCCCATTACCGGTTCTACTATAGCTCTATTATACCAACTTCTATCAAAAAAAACTATTTCCCCATTATTTGGCAATTCTTTAATATATCTCTGAAAATACCATTGCCCTTTTTCTTTACTTGTTGGTTTTGATAGTGCTACTACTCTAGTTGTTCTGGGATTTAAGTGCTCTGTAAATCTTTTAATGGCACCTCCTTTACCAGCTGCATCTCTACCTTCAAATACTACNCAAACTTTTTTATCATTCTTTACAATCCAGTTTTGAAGATCTACTAAAGATGACTGTAGTTCAAGAAGTTCTTTGTTATACTTAACATTAGTGATAATTGAATTATACTTATTTTTTGAAAANCTATTTTTAAGTATTTCTAAAAATTTAATTTTATTTAAGTGATTTGAAATATCAGNAGATTTTAACATAAACTAAAATTTAAAAATAATTAGGCTTGAAATGAAGACTATTAATCCTACAAGCATAATAATAAGCGTGTAAGGTAAAATTTCTTTAGCTTTTAATTTTGTGATTGCCAATAGAGGTAAAGCCCAAAATGGCTGTAACATATTTGTTAGTTGGTCTCCATAAGCTAAAGCCATTACAACTTTCTGAATTGGTACATTTAATTCGGTCGCAGCTGCAATTACTACAGGTCCCTGAATAACCCATTGTCCTCCTCCACTTGGTACAAACACGTTTATAATAGCAGCACTAAAAAAAGTAAATATTGGGAGTGTAAATTCATTTGAAATAGAAATAAAAAAATCAGAGACGTAAACAATCAGTCCTGACTCTTTCATTATTCCCATAATTCCAAAATACAAAGGGAATTGAATTAATATTCCTGATGCACCATTAATAGACTCTTGTAGTGCGTTAAGAAATGATTTAAAATTTGAATGCAATAAAATTGAAAGGCCTAACATAAAAAAATTAAGACTATTGGGCGTAATTTTAAAATCGATTATTTCATCAAAATATTGATAAAAAAAAGCAATCAACAAAACTATGCCAAAAATACTTGAAAATAATCTTGAATTTTCAAGACTATTTGTACTTATCGTCATTTCAACGTCTTTGGTTATACTATTTTCTTTTGATAATGCAGTGTTTTGAGGAGATGAATATTTTGAAAGAAAATAAAAAGTAAGTGGTACCAAAAATAATAATACTAAAAATGTGATTAAGTTTGCGGAACTTAAAACTGTTAAATCAAAATTTAGACTGGTTGGTAGGTCATTGTACAAATAAGAATCATTTCTTGATGACATAAGGCTAGATAAATGATTATCTTCAGCTACCTTGATGGGTGCTGAGCCACTTATACCTGAATGCCATATCATAAGTCCTACATATCCAGCTGCACCTACTAATGGATAGTTTAATTTTATATTATTTTCAATAGAATAATCTCCAATTTTTCTAGCTAAAATAGCTCCAAAAATAAGACCTAATCCCCAGTTAAAAAAAGCGACCAACATTACGGAAACACTAACAATAATTACTGCCTTTTCAGTGCTGTTAGCTTTTTTAGCAATTACTAATATTAATCTACTTACAGGTGAGCTTAAAACTAAAATGTTTCCTAAAACTAATATTAGTATCATTTGATAAGCAAATACTAATAAATCATTATTCCAAATACCTTTTTCCCAGGAGGATAATATTTCTAAAAAAGAAAGAGAGGAATTTGTGTCAACAAAATTAGAAAATATAAGAGCAAGAATAATTGTAGTAAAAGTCAGAATTACTGCGATAATAAAAGGAGAAGGTAGAAACCTTTTAAAAATATTTTCAATGAATTTTGTTAAATACATGTATTAGAATGGTAAATCATCATGTTCTTCGTCATTTACATCAGTAGTAGTTTCAAATGATTGCAATGGTGCCGCAGGAGGTAATTGACTTGAATCAACTTCTCCATTTAACTTTTCAATACGCCAACCCTGGATAGAATTAAAATATTTAATCTCACCTTTAGGGTTTTTCCATTCTCTTCCTCTGATATTTATGCTAATTTTAACATCATTACCTACCTCATAATTGTTTAAAAGATCTACTTTGTCTTGAACAAACTCAGTCATTATTGTTTGTGGGTATTGTTCATTAGTTGTAATAACTATTTCTCTTTTTTTAAAACTATCAGTAATAGCCTGAGTATTGCCAATCATTTTAATTTTTCCTTGTAATTCCATGTTGATTATTAAATTTGTTAATTGTTTTTTGATTGTCTAAAATAAAGATTTCTTATGATTTATATGTTATTATAGTTTGATATAATTAGATTATATTTATTATTAAATTTTTTCACAAGTTTAGTTTTGAACAAAAAAAACAATATATCTAGCTGGATTTTAGTTTCTCTGTCCCTGATAGTTATTTCTGTAATTTTATGGAATACTTTTCTCTTTTTTCAAAAATTCAAAACAGAAGAAAGGTCTAAAATGCAGATATGGTCATTAGCTCAAGCTGAATTAACAAGATCTTCAGAAGACGATAATATTTCAAATCTTACTCTTGAAGTATTAAAAAATAACTCTTCAACTCCAATGATTAAGGTTAATAAAAAAGGAGAAATAGAGTTTAATAATATAAATAATCTAAAAATTGATGATACCACTAAAATCAATCAGCTAATAAGAAAATTTAAAAATGAAAACACTCCAATTAAGATTTATTATGACAATAAAGTTATAGAAACACTATACTACGGAAATTCTGATATCATAAATAAGCTAAAATATTATCCATTAGCTCTAATCTTAATAATTTTATTATTTATATCCTTAGTTTATTTTTATTATAAAAGTTCTAAAATTGCAACACTTAATATGCTTTGGACTGGAATGGCAAAAGAAACAGCTCACCAAATTGGTACCCCATTAACATCATTAATGGGCTGGGTGGAGATATTAAAAAGCAAAAAAATTGATTCAAACTATTTAATTGAAATTGAAAAGGATATTGATAGATTAAATGTAATAAGTGAAAGATTTAATAAAATTGGTTCAAAACCAATTTTATTAAGAACAAACCTAACGAAATTAACTAAAGATTCGATAAATTATTTAATAACAAGAGTTTCAAACAGGGTGAAAATTGAATTAAAATTCCCTAAAAAGCAATTATACTGCCTAATTAACGATCAGCTATATAGTTGGACAATTGAAAATATTATAAAAAATAGTATTGATGCTATTAAAGGCGATGGGGATATACTTGTGCAACTTACTGAACAAAAAAAAATATTAGAACTTACAATTACGGATAATGGCACTGGGATAAAGAAAAGTCAATTTAAAAAAATATTTAACCCAGGGTACACAAGTAAAATGAGGGGATGGGGTCTTGGATTATCATTATCTAAGAGGATTATAGAAGACTATCACAATGGTAAAATATTTATAAAACACTCAGAATTAAATGTCGGGACAACTATTCAAATTGAATTTGACAAAGAATAGGCAGCGTTTATTTCTTTAGCCAGTGAATCAAATTGCTTATGATTTAATTTAATTTTTTTTACAAACTGCATATCTTCCATGTTTGAGATAGGTATGAGGTGAACGTGAACATGTGGTACTTCTAGACCAATTAATGACATACCAATTCTTTTACAAGGAATAACATTTTTGATAGCTAAAGCTACATCTCTTGAAAATGACATTAATTTATTATATGATTTTTTTTCAAGATCCAAAAAATCATCAACTTCAATTTTAGGAACACAAAGTGTGTGTCCTGTTGAATTTGGATTAATATCAAGGAAAGCAATAAATTCCTTATTTTCTGCAATTTTGTAGCAAGGAATCTCTTTAGAAATTATTTTAGAAAAGATTGATGCCATTATCTTGATATATCTGTTATAATGAATTTAATTATTCCATTAGGAACTTTTATTTCAGCGATATCACCCAATGATTTTCCTAACAAACCTTTACCAATAGGAGAATTAACAGATAATTTTCCAGCAGATAAATCTGCTTCACCATCCGCTACTAAAGTGTAAGACATTTCCATCCCATTTGACTTATTTTTAATCTTAACCTTAGATAAAACTAATACTTTGGAATTATCTAACTGAGATTCATCAATTACTCTGGCTCCTGACAAGGTCTCTTCAAGCTTCGATATTTTCATTTCTAACATACCTTGAGCTTCCTTAGCAGCATCATATTCCGCATTTTCACTTAAATCTCCTTTATCCCTTGCCTCCGCTATGGCATTAGAAGCTTTTGGTCTCTCAATATCCTTTAATTGACTTAACTCGTCTCTTAGCTTCTTTAAGCCATCTTTAGTGTAATATGAAATACTACTCATTACTTTATAATTAATTAAACCTTATTGTATAAATACAAAAATCTCGTTTTCACGAGATACAAATCAAATATACAAAATATTTAAATGAAAAATCTTTTTGTTGTAATTTCACTAAATGAAAAAAATCTCAATCATTTTAACATTTGTTGTATTGACGATATTTACATGTAAAAAAAATGAAATTTCATCCAACTGCAGATATTTGGCAAATATTGAAGTTAATTATGAAATCAACCTCAATCTACCACAGTATAATCAGTTAAACTTTATTAGTAATTCAGTTTATATTCCTAATATCGGAAATGGAGGTGTAATAGTAACTAATTCTGGTACTGGATTTTTAGGATGGGATGCTAGCGACCCTAACCGAATACCTACTAGCTGTTCAATAATGACTATTAATGGATTAGAATGTGTTAGTAATTGCCCTGACGAAAATTCTTATAGTCTTATTACAGGGCAATCTTTAACAGTAGCACTAGAGTGTGGCTTAAAAGCTTATAGAGTAGAAATAAATGGCAGCAACCTATTTATTTCTAATTTTTAATTTATAATTTGAATTTTAATCCAACCATATAGTTCCTTTTAGCTTGAGGATAGTATCCTGTCCCTTCTATTGTTGTTATAATATTAGGATCACTCCAAGTGTCATCATATGTATAATAATATCCATTGGACACATATTCAGTTCCAAACAAATTACTAACAAGCACTGATAATCCTATTTCAGAAAAGAAAAAGGTTTTTTTAAAATTAAAATTAAAATTAAAATCAAGGACTGAGTACGCATCTAGTTTTGAAAATACAGAATTTGTATTACTCATATATTGCTCACCAACATATTTATTTAATATAGAAAACTCCATATTTTCTTTTGGGGAGTACAATAAATTTACAGATGATACTATTTCTGGTGAGAAAGAGATATTAGTTTTTCCAAGATTTACTAATTCACCGTTTAGGGATGTTACAAAGTTTTTGTTTTTATTATCACTAAAAGCTGAATTAGCTAGAATTGAAATTTTGTCTGATAAATTAAAAACTGTTTCAACTTCTAACCCTGTTCGATAACTTTCTCCACTGTTTTCTCTAACTGGAGTTCCTACATCATCAATGGACCCAGTTAAAACTAGCTGATCTTTATATTGCATCATATAAAAGTTAGTAGTTATATTAAATTTTTTCTTTGTTAGGCTCCAACCAAACTCAAAATCATTTAATTGTTCTGATCTTATATTGGGGTTACTCTCATAATCACTCCTTGTTGGTTCACGGTTTGATCTTGCAAAAGAAAAATACACATTATTATAATTATTAAACAGATAATTAAATCCTCCTTTAGGGTTAAAGAAATTATACTTTTTGTTTATTAAAAAATTAGCAATGTCTGATGTACTACCGGATGTTTTATAGTTAACATTCCTTAACTGAATATCCCCATATAATGATAATTTAGAATTTAATTGATAAGTAGTTTTGACATAATTACTAAAATCTTTTTTTATTCCGTTACCGTCGTAAAAACGATCATCTACTTGAATACCTGCTGTGTTTTGAGCCCAAATTACTTTTCCAAAATGATCTCCATCGTACTCACTGTAAGATGAACCAAAATTCATATTTAGCTTATTACTTTGATAATTTAATGAATAGTTTCCAACTATAAATTGATTATCTAACCACTTTCTTGTTATATAATCTTGATCACCATTTTCTTTATATTGCTCATAGTAACCAAGACCATTAGTTAGATTAAATGACAAATTAGAAGTTAGTTTAGAGTTTATAATTTGACTCCAATGTAATTGGTAGTGATCTTGCTTATAATTATCAACTTCGTTGTCATAAAATTGAATATTTCCAGATTGGTCTAAATACATTCCAGATGGATTATAAATTCTATCACTTTCAAGTGTTTCTCCATCAATTCCATTCCAAGCTTGATAAGTTATTTCATGCCCACCAAAACTTAAAGCCTTTATTAACGTGTTTTCTTTTTTGTAGGTTGCTTGTAAAAAGTAGGATTTTAAATCTGAACTAGATCTCTTAATATAGCCATCTGAGTCTATTTTAGAAAGTCTCCCTGAGAATTCAAAAGAATCATTAAGTATTCCTGTACTAAATTTAAATGTGTTTTTTAAAGTATTGTAACTACCAATAGAATTAGAGTTTTCAAAGTAAGGGGTTTTTGAAACTAGATCTGTTAGTATATTAATACTAGCTCCAAAGGCACTAGAACCGTTTGTGGATGTTCCAACTCCACGTTGTAGTTGAAGGTTTTCAACTGAAGACGCAAAGTCAGGTAAATCTACCCAATAAGTACCCAAAGACTCAGCATCATTATATGGGATTCCATTTATTGTTATATTCGTTGATTGTGCATTTATACCTCTAATTCTAATACCTGTGTATCCTACTCCTGCTCCTGCATCAGAGGTAGTAACAACTGAAGTCAAAGAATTAAGTAAAATAGGTAAATCTTGACCAAGATTTTTTTTGCTTAACTCATCCTTGGAAACATTAGTAAAAGCTATTGGTGCATTTTGTTTCACACGAATGGAAGAAATAATAACCTCCTCTAAGTTTTGTAAGCTAATTGTATCTTGTATAGTCTCTTGAGAAAAGAGTGAAAAGGTGAAAATAAATAAAAAGTAAAATAGTGAGTTTTTCATATGATAAAGTTATTATCAAACAAAAAGGGGTAAATTATTTGGTTAAATAATTAATGGTTTGTTACAAATTCCTAAACAGCATTATCTGTTCTAGGTTCAATGGGTATAATCTCAGCTTTACAGCACCCCTTTTGAGACTTGACAAATGTATTAAGTAATTTTTATTCTAAAAAAATTATTTTATATTATTTAAAATTAATTTATCAATTAAATTAATTGCTTCATTCAACCTAGTTTCCTTATCACCTTTGAGTATCACATAAGGTTTATTATATTTTTTTAATTCAGATTCAAAAGCGTTAAACATCTCAGCTCTTTGTTTTGGCTTATCTCTTAAATCATCTGCCTCCCATGGAATATCAATATAGGTAAGTAAGTAAAGGTCGTATGAGTTTTCAATTGCATATTTTTCAAGTTTTGGATCACAACTACCTATATAATATGCCTCAGAATATACTTTAGTTTCTAGTAAATCAGTATCACATATTAAAACCTTATTAGCTTTAGATGCTAATTCGTTCTCCAACTTGATTTGACCTCTTGCAATTGGAATTAAATCAGACGGTTCACAGGTCTTTCTTTCATTATTCCACTTATTTTGTAGATACTGTCTTGCAAACTCTCGAACCCAAACCGAGTTATAATGTCTAGCTAATTGTCTAGAGAGAGTAGTTTTTCCAGTTGATTCAGGTCCAAATAAGACAACTTTAATACAATTTGATTTTACTTGACTAAGCTCTTTTTCCATTGATTATATCCTTGAATTGCTAAAATTGTAAAAATTAAATATTGCAGAGATAACATTCCTAACCCTCTGTAAGCATACAAAGGTATTGTAATTAGATCACCAACTATCCAAAAAATCCAACTTTCTATTTTTTTATTAGCCATAAACCACATCGCTACAAAAAACACACCAGAGGTAAATATGTCTATATAATTTTCTAAACGAATAATTGAGCTATTCACTAAATAAACAGAGTAAGTAATAACTATCGTAATTAAAAAAAATAAGCCAGCAATTAATCTTTCTTTATAATTGGTAGATGTAATTACAATTCTGGTATTATCATTTTTATATCTTGTCCAGTTCCACCATCCATAAAGACTCATCGATGAATAATAAATGTTCATCATCATATCTCCAAAATATTGAGCTTTAAATAAAATATAAACGGAAATAACTGTACAAATAATTCCAGTAGGATAAACCAAAATATTTTCTTTTTTTGCATAAACAACACTAATTATCCCAAATAAGAATGCTATCACCTCAAGTATAATCATATTATATGATGTGTTAGAGTAAGATTCTATAAAAAAATCAATTATGCTTTCCATTATTTATTTTGGACCAAAAATACTAGTTTATATCC
>JGI20153J14295_10000773_pt1 | contig 26295 bp, 19 predicted proteins | sample COG_03_FD_14295 | JGI IMG/M metagenome (IMG submission 14295) | reverse complement strand
CTGGTGATCTGATAACCGCATCAACAACCTTATTTGTTTTCTCTGAAACCGCCACAACCCCGAATTGTAGCGATGAAAACAGTTTTGTGATTACTATAAATTCTACGCCTGTTGTGGACAGCCCAACGGATGTATCGGCATGTGATAGCTATACTTTGCCAGCACTAACCAATGGAAATTATTTCTCAGCAGCCAATGGCGGCGGAACTCCGCTCAATGCTGGTGATGTGATAACCACATCAACAACCCTATTTGTTTTCTCTGAATCCGCCACAACACCAAATTGTAGCGATGAAAACAGCTTTGTGATTACGGTTAGCACTACTTCAAGCGCTTCCTTCATACAGATAGACCCCATATGCGAAGGCGATGCATTAACGCTCCCCACGACTTCTATTGAAGGGCATATTGGTTTTTGGAGTCTTGTTTCTGACAACATAGTTAGTGTCACCTATTTATTTACTCCCGATGACCCTTGTGTTAATATAGCAACAATGACCATTGTGGTTATTCCAACAATCACTCCTATATTCACTCAAATAGACCCAATTTGTGTTGGTGACGTTCTTCAAGATTTACCGACAACTTCTATTAACGGTATTGAAGGCGTTTGGACTCCTGACCTAGACAATACTAAACCAACAGAATACACCTTTGATCCAACGAGTAGTGACCCATGTATACTGACCACCACTATGACCATTGATGTGATACCACAAACAACACCTCAATTTACTCAGGTAGATCCGATTTGTTTTGGGAGTCCATTAGATCCTTTACCTACCATTTCCAACGATGGAATTACGGGTGTATGGATGCCACCAACAAATAATTCAGAAACGACACTTTATACATTCACACCAGATCCTGACCAATGTGCATATCCAACGACCTTGACCATAGTTGTGAACCCTATTAGAACTTTAACCATAAGCGCCACAAAACTCTCAGAAGATTTTGATGCGAATCAAATTATATCAGTAACTGCAGTTGGTGGAAGTGGCACATACGAATACAAATTAGACCGAAGGCCATGGCAACTAAGCTCTATGTTTGAAAACATAACTGGTTGTGATGAACACACCGTTGCCGTGCGGGATGCGATTGAATGTAGCACGATCCCTTCCACAACTATATCAATTTTAGAATACCCAAAATTCTTCACTCCAAATGGAGATGGCTATAATGACACTTGGACTATTACATGTTTGAGTGATGACCCTACAGCTATCGTTACTATTTTTGATCGTTTTGGAAAACTACTATTTGAATTTAAACCTAGTCAAAGTGCATGGAATGGCACATTGAATGGATCAAAATTACCAGGTACTGATTATTGGTTTGTTGTTAATTATCAAAAAAGTATCGATCTCAGAGTTCAATTTAAATCCCATTTCTCATTAAAATATTAATAGTAATTTTTTTCCAAAAAGAACTTTGAGAAACTCTTAAAAAACAAGTATGTATAGGCTAGAGTGATAATCAATATCATTAATTTGATGGCGATTATTGTTATTAAAACCAATTTAAAAAAAAATTGAATACTTCAAAATAACATTTAATTGGCTTAAAAGAAATTATCCGTTTTTTTTCACTAACTTTCCGATAACCAAACTTTTAAGCTAATATTAAGATGTTAAACCGTATTAAGGCAACACGTGTCGTGTTGTTAACTTTTTCCGTTGTATGCTTTCAGAATTTTTCCCATGCTCAATTAAATGCAGCAACTATTGGGTGCGCTTCAGACTTAGGAGCGAATTGTTTTATAATTACTCCTGACACACAACTCCAATCTGGAGGTGTTTGGTATGACAATCCGATAGATTTTGCAGCTGATTTTAAAATTTACTACCAAAATAATTTCGGAACTAAGGATGTAAATGGCGCAGATGGAATGGCATTAGTTTTTAAAACTGATGCATCCCCATTAATCGGAGGAACTGGGGGTGGCGTTGGGTACGAGGGGGTTTTAAACTCACTAATCGTAGAATTTGACACCTATATGAATCCTGGGTACGGCGATAAATCAGCTGATCATATTGCAATTATGTCAAACGGAATTGCAAGTCATTTAGCGAACTCAAACTTAACGGGACAAGTTCAAGCAAGCTTATCAAGTGTAAACATTGAAGATGGTAAGGAGCATGAAGTTAAGATTGTGTGGACCGCTAACACTAAAACTTTAGAAGTATATTTTGATTGTGATTTAAGGCTTTCGCTTACTAAAGATTTAAAAACTGATATTTTTGGTGGTGATGATTCCATTTTTTTTGGATTTGTTGGCTCGACTGGAGGACTATCAAACATCCATAAAGTTTGCTTCAATAGCATTTCATTTGTCGAGAATTTAAACCTGACAGACGCCACTATTTGCGCTGGCGATACAGTTTTAATAGATGCAACAATTCCAAGTGGCGTTACCTATACATGGAGCCCAGCAACAGGCGTTAGCGATCCGATGACTCCAAATCCAATTCTTTCGCCCACAAGCACAACAAATTACATGGTTTCTATTACTGATGTTTGTGGAGACGCTACATTTGAAGACGTTTTAATAACCGTAACCCCAAATACAATGCCTAACTTTATCCAAATTGATCCTGTTTGTGTAGAAAGCGATAGCCCGTTTGTTAATACGTCTATCAATGGCATTACTGGCAGCTGGTCTCCAGCATTTGATGCTTCAACAACCACCTACACATTCACAGCTAATAGTGGGCAATGTGCAAATACAACAACAATGAATATCCTATTCAATCCGACTATCACGCCAACATTTACCGCTGTAAAAGAGGTTTGTGTCGGTAGCGTACTTTCCCCTTTAGCCACGACCTCCAATGAAGGAATTACAGGATCGTGGACACCTTCATTAAACAATTTAGAAACGACCCTTTATACATTTATACCTGACTCTAAGCAATGTGCAAGCTCAACAACCCTGACGATTAATGTAAAAGCTATAAGTGCTTTAACAATAACAGCTAAAAAACTAGCGAGTGATTTTGATTCGAATCAAATTATTTCAGTGTCTGCAGCTGGCGGAAGTGGTTCTTATGAATATCAACTAGATGGGGGTGTATGGCAAAGTAGTTCGACGTTTGAATATTTGACTGGATGTCGCGCGTATAACCTTGCTGTGAGAGATGCTTTAGGGTGTAGCGCAATCGCTGAAACAAGCGTAAAAATTATGCAATATCCAAAATTCTTCACCCCTAATGGTGACGGCTATAATGACACTTGGAGCATTAAATGTTTAAAAGATGATACGTCTGCAATGATTTCTATTTTTGATCGGTATGGAAAACTCTTATCTCAATTTAAACCAAGTCAAACTACGTGGAATGGCCTCTTGAATGGTTCAATGTTAACAGGAACCGACTATTGGTTTTCGGTCAATTACCTAAACAACAACACTGCAGAAGCTCAATTTAAATCCCATTTTTCGTTACGGCACTAGAAACTAGAAATTTTTACAGAACCCTGAAAAGGGTTTTGGAATTAATAAAAATTATATCAAGCCTCAAATGATCTATAATTAATTATTTTTTTGTTATTTTTGAAACTTAACCAAACTTTTAAGCACACATTTTGATATTATATCGTATAAACTCAACCTATAGAAGGTTGTTTTACATAATCGTATTTTTTAATACATTTACTTTTTTTGGACAAACAAATCAATCCCCAACGGTGACCGCTGTTGGCGATCAAATTTATTGTCCTCAAAGTCAACAAACTATTGTCACTTCTTTTGATATTACCGATCCGGATGACTCGACCATAGCTGCCTTTTATATTCAAATTTCTTCAGGCTATGTTTTGGGCGAAGATTTATTAAGTTTACCTGGAGGATTAAATCCAAACATAACAGCGAATTGGAATGCGAGTGAAGCTAAATTAACTTTAACAGGGGTTGGAGGTGGCTCTGCCAGTTATTCTGATATTATTGCAGCGGTTTACGATGTTGTCTTTAGTAGTAGCAACTTAAATGTAGAAGAGAAAACTTTTTCATTATCTGCAGGATCTGCAAATTTCTTAGAAAATGGTCATTATTACGATTTCGTACCTTCCAATTTGATTACTTGGAGAGACGCTAAAATTGCCGCAGAAAACATGATTTATTTTGGATTACAAGGATATTTAGCCACCCTAACTTCTCCTGCCGAAGCACAGATTGCTGGAGAATTAACACCAGGTACAGGTTGGATTGGTGGAAGTGACGAAGCCACCGAAGGCGTTTGGAAATGGGTGACGGGACCAGAAACTGGAATGACGTTTTGGAATGGCCTTGATGATGGTGCTGCACCAGCTGGGATCTATTCGAATTGGAATAATAGTGAACCAAATAATTCAGGCGATGAGGATTATGCACACATTACGGATCTTAGCGAAACCACCATACCTGGCTCTTGGAACGACCTACCCAATCCTTCAGGGGGAGGCCCCTACCAATCCACAGGTTTTGTCGTTGAATATGGCGGAATGCCTGGAGATCCCACGCTAAGCATCTCAACAACCACTAGCTTTAGTCCAGCACAAATTTTAACGACTAGCCCATCTGTAAGTTGTGGAAATACGCCAGCTAACCTTTCTGCGACCGCAAACACAACCGACATTTTATGGTATGACAATCCAAGTGGAGGTACACTTTTGCATACCGGAGCTACCTATAGCCCCGTGCTAACAACGACTACAACTTTTTGGGTTTTGGCTTCTAGTAATGGCTGTACCACTGGTACACGAATTTCTATTATTGCCACAGTTAACCCCGCTCCAGATATAGACGCACCTGCAGATGTTTCTTCTTGTGACAGTTATATATTACCTGCACTCACCAATGGAAATTATTTTACGGCTACCAATGGTGGCGGAACGCCAATGAATGCAGGTGATATGATTACGTCCTCAATGACTTTGTTTGTGTACGCCGAAGAAACCACCGCACCAAACTGCACTGATGAAACTAGTTTTGTGATTACTATGAGTGCCAATACTAACTCTACCTTTACACCAATTGACGCGATTTGCATAGGAGATACACTAACACTCCCAACAACGTCTATTGAAGGCTTTACTGGAAACTGGTCGCCCCCTATTAATACGTTTCTTACGACTACCTATGTCTTTACTCCAGATGCAAGTCAATGTGCAAACGCAACCACGAAAACTATTGTTGTGGATCAAAAAATAGCACCTACATTTACGCATCTCACTACCATTTGTGAAGGCAGCGTAAGTCCGTTAATTAGCAGCTCTAACGAGGGAGTTACTGGAAATTGGACGCCAGCCTTTGACAATACCGCGACGACAAACTATACGTTTACACCTTTTGCAGGACAATGTGCAGAATCAGCTTCACAAACAATCACTGTTAATCCATTAACAACTCCAACGTTTACCCAGATAGACCCTATTTGTGTTGGCGACGTATTGTTGAGCTTACCGACAACATCTACTAATGGAACTGATGGTAGTTGGTCACCAGTTATAAATAATACAGCAACTACAGAATACACTTTCACGCCTACGCCAATCGCAGGGATTTGTTTTAAAGAAATCAAAATGACCATTACGGTCTTAACACAAACAACGCCGCTATTTACACAAGTAGACCCGGTTTGTATTGGGAGTACGCTTGCACCTTTGCCCACAACTTCCAATGCTGGAATTACAGGTGCTTGGAGCCCAGTTATCAATAATTTAGTAACGACTCCTTATACATTTACACCCGATCCGAATCAATGTGCGGACCCTACGACCATGACCATTGTTGTAAATCCAATCAGTACTTTATCAATCAGCGCAACTATCTTGTCAGAAGATTTTGATGCGAATCAAATTATTTCAGTCACCGCAACAGGCGGAAGTGGGACTTACGAATATCAATTAGATGGTGGTGCTTGGCTATCAAATGCGGTGTTTGAAAATGTATTGGGATGTAATGAGCATACAGTTGCCGTTAGAGATGCACTTGGCTGTAGCACGATACCAGAAGAAAAGGTGATGATTATGGCGTATCCAAAATTCTTCACGCCAAATGGCGATGGGTTTAACGACTCTTGGAATATAGACTGTTTGGCTGGTGATCCATCTGCTGTGATTCGCATATTTGATCGGTATGGAAAGTTATTAATCCAATTTAAACCCAGTCAAAACGCCTGGAATGGGACGTTTAACGGGGCTCAGCTGACAGGAACTGACTATTGGTTTGTGGTTAGTTACCAAAACAGTAATGCCATAGAAACCCAATTTAAATCACATTTTTCTCTAAAACGTTAAAGCTAAAAACGATACCCTATACTAAAATCCCCTTTAAAAATGGCTTCAAAAGGGGCGTTTCCTAAGAGGTTTCGTCCACCTCCTAGCTTAAGTTCGAATATAAATCCAGCAGAATTAATCCATTTCTGACCCAGTGAAAANCCAAAAGCAGCATCAAAGTAGGAGTCATTAGTATTATTGCCATCATAATCTAATTGATCATTGCCACTATATAAAGAAAGAAAACTTTCTACAAAAAACCCTTTTGCACCATATTGTTCATCACGATCAAAATACATACGAAAAAAAGGCGTGAGAGAAAGATTTTCAAAATAGTCACTATTCGAGTTAAAATTGACTAAAAGACTCGCGCCATAGCCTACATTTCTGTTTTTAACATATTCATAAGATCCCTCAAAAATAGGACCGGCTAATATTTTGATGACCCCGACTTTGACCTCGTTATGTTTATCGAAAATAGTTGGGGCGTTAGTTTCAGATTGTCCAAATAGCTTGAAACAAATGAAAAGAGGTAAGATAAGGAGAGATTTATTCATGAGTATAGTCAATTAAGGTTTTGATAGTTTTTAACAAAAACTATACCAAAAAAAATTAAAAATAAGCTTTCAACTGCACCGTTCCCGTATGAATGGTTTGGCTGGTTTCACTCTTTCTTCCAAAGTAATTTAGATTCAGATCTAAAAACTTCGTTAGTTTTTTTTGTGCTATCAATGACCATGTAAAGTTAGTTCCTGGCTGTAAGCCTTCCAATATTTGGTAGGCGACTGGCGTGTTTGGACTTCCAGAAAATGTATTTGAGAAATAATTAAATTCTCCCGTGATAGCGGCTTTCTGATTTTGAGATACGGTAAAAGATACGCCGTATTTTTCTTGAGTAAGTTCTTCCATTTCCCCAATAGAATTATCCTTTTTTTGATATTGATAAAACACATCAAATCGTTTATTGTCATCCAATAAATAGGATAATTTTGGGTTGAGTAGCGCTTCTTTCAATTGATAGTTTTTTGAAGAAAAATTCTCACTTTCACTTCTGTTTTTATCAAAATTAGTTTGCAAACTCAGCAGCCACTGTTTTTGAATTTTATGTGAAAAATTGATTTGATGACTTAGGCTATTTTGTTCTACATACCCAAATGACAACACATTGCGCGCTTTCGACTCCGAGTAGCTATATGAAACCGTATAATGCTGTTTTCCTCGATTATAAAACAGCTGATTTCTAAAGTTGGATTGGAGTGCCAACTGGTCTTCAGCTTTAGAGTGAAACGGACTTAAACGGATTGATTCGCTGTTATTTTTATCTTTTCTGTCAATTAGAAAGGTCGTTTGATTATAAAAATGAGACCAGAATTTCTTGGAAGCAAGCGGGGAATTGGCCCACTGAATTGGATTTAAGGTCAAGGATTGACTTAGTTTATTTTGATGGGTACGGATATAAACTTGGTTGGGTAACAGTACACGAACAAAAGTTGCCTGATCTTGAAATTGCGCCACTTCAAATTCTTCCAGTTCTTGAATACCGTTCTCATTATAATCAAACCAAACATAGGTACCTTGGCCAGGTTCTACTTCAATGTAGGTGAAATCCTGCTGAGGTAAACGGCCTGCATTAGACTCGAAAAGGGTATTCCAATGGATGCCATTATTGGCTAATTTCTGACTGTATTGCAATCGAGAGTTGATAGATTTTTGAGGAAGACTGGAATTGCTTGTGGGTTTAAACTCTCTGTAGTTTGCGTACAAACTCAGGTTTGTGTTTTTAGTTTGAATCCATTTCGAATCCATATAATAGGTGTCGGATGTATTCACTTTGGTGAGGCGATTGTTTTGTACGCTATCGTTCACTCGATGCATATACCCGAGCTTAACAAACACTTTTGTGGAATCGCCAATACCAGTAAACACTTCATAAGCTTGAAATTTCTGACTAATAGGGTCTAGCACCCCTGACTCAACTTGCTTTTTTTCGTTCTGTTCTGTTGAGAAGTGCACTCCAGACCATCCTTTTTCATAGCTATATTTCAATCGATTATCTGATCTGTAAAACATAGAATTGGATACCAATCCGTCCGTCACCAACACACTCGATTTCGAGAAAAACTGGAAACGGTTTAAATTTAATTTTGTGAGAAACACCTGACGATTTCCATCATAATTATCCCCATAGCTTAACTGTTGAAATTGGTACTTAAGCATGCCTTTTTCTGGATGCGAAAATTGTGCTCCTGCCCTAGCAAATAGCTGATCACCCAGATCAAACAGACGTTGGCTACTGTTCAACGTTTCAATATTCCAATCCCGATTGAATTCTGGACGATAGAGACGCTCAATTGTTCTGAAATTGGATTGGATATAATCGATGTCAGACGTCAAACTCAACGCCCATTCCCCGGTACTTTTAAGTAATTGATGTGCTAAAGACAGTTGGCCTGCAACGCCCGTATTATTTTCGTCTTCCAGCGATGAATATAGGTTTAAATCATTTTTACTGGCGGCAAATTCAAAATTAACAACTGTTTTTTCGTTGGGTTCAAAAGAACCACTCACGACAGCCACTTGTAATTTTACAGGCGCAACAAGTTGTACAATAGGTTCAAAATTACCTTTTTTTACGCCTGCAACGGGCGCCACATATTCATAAATATTAGAAATTGCATTGGAACTTTTAATCTTATAATTTCCTTGTTGAGATCCTAGGTCGGTAAAGTTAACTAGGTACAATTCGTCTTCAGGATTGGTTGAAAACTCAAAAACTTCTACGCCATTATTCGTCGTTTTTTTATATAAAATTCGATTTTCGTTATACGCTTCTAAAGTCGCCGAAGGAGCAGTCATTAATGATTGATCATCTCCTGCATTGGACAAAATCCCTACTTGCTCAGAATTCAGAGCTTGTTGAAGTGGCTGATTTTTCAGGTCATTCTCATTGTAAACAGATGTGTCAAGTGTCCATTTATTATTTTTATAATGACTCCCCGCATAGCCTATAAAACGAGAATAATTACGCTCGCTGTACTGATAGTCTACGGTAATTCGGATTTCTGACGTTATCGGATAGGTCGCATTAAATATGATTTCTCCGGCATTATAATCAATAATATAATCTTCGGTGGCGCCACGTTTCAAAGGAACTCCATTTACAAAAACGGTTTCACTTCCAGAAACGACTAAAACATAAAGTTCATTATTTGGGCCTATCAATTTATAGGGCCCTTGATTGCCTTCTTCTCCAACAAATTGACTTGTGGAGAATTGGCCACGAACAAGCGCACCAGCTGCAAAAGCTGTGAACTCAGAGTTTTCTCTTTTATAATTAGTAGTCAACGAAAGCCCTTGGACTCGTTTAGAAAATTTTGAAAAATACGATTTAGAATTCTCTAAATCAATATCACCTGCTCTAATCCCCCAACGATCGCTAAAAACTTCAATAAATACTTGATCAAATTCATCTAATTGTTGTGAATACCCGCTTTCTTGTAAGGGGATATTTGAATCTTGAATTGAAGCCCGTAAGGTCACTTTGTCATTTAACTTTCCGCTAATTTGAAGATCAAGTTCACTGTTTAATACCGAATTTTGATTGTTTCCAATAGTAACACCTCTAGATATGCTTCCAGAAGACACCAAACCATCAAAAGGAACAACTGTCCGTTTCGAATTCGGTTGTGATAATTGATATAGTTTTTGAAGGTTACCTTTACTATTAACGATAATGCGCTCATCTAATTCCTGATAGGTCTTAGTTATAAAACGAGGATAACTAAGATACTTGACAACAATGGAGTCTATATCCGCCGTATTAGAAAATATCAGCTCAGCCTTTTCAAAATTCACTGTGTATACTGAGGTTTTTATTGGCTCGTTATTTAAATTTGATATAGAAAAACTGGAAGGATTGATGCTTACATTGTCAATTTGAATGGTATCCATGACCGCTATTTTTTTAACCCTATACAAAGAAAACTCCTCTTGTGACCAGGAATGTGTAAGGGATAAAAAGACTAATACGATCAAACAGTGCTTCATTATGACTCTTAAACTAAAAACAACCTAAAATATTTTGTTGATAGTTTGCGTTAAAACAAGACTAAATATTTAGGGTAAAAGTACTCTATTAATTATTTTAGCTAAAATTATTATCACAATAGATGAAAATTATTTCTTATAACGTTAACGGAATTCGAGCAGCGCTCAAAAAAGGGTTTATAGATTGGCTAAAAAGCGCCGATCCAGATGTGATCTGTTTACAAGAAATAAAGGCACAAGAAGATCAGCTCGATTTGAGTGTGTTTGAAGACGCGGGTTATGGGTATAACTATTGGTTCAGTGCTCAAAAAAAAGGCTATAGTGGTGTGGCTATTTTATCTAAAAAGAAACCAACTAAAGTGGTGTTTGGAACAGGAATTGAGTCCATGGATTTTGAAGGGCGTAACATACGAGCAGATTTTGATGGTGTTTCGGTAATGAGTTTATACCTCCCTTCAGGATCAAATTTAGCACGTTTAGAGCATAAGCTAGCGTATATGGATTTATTTCAGGACTACATTAACACACTAAAAAAAGAAGCACCCAATCTAGTGATTTGTGGCGATTATAACATTTGTCATGAAGCGATTGATATTCACGATCCTGTAAGAAATAAAAACGTATCAGGCTTTTTACCAGAAGAACGCGAATGGATGACCCAGTTTTTGGGAAATGGTTTTATAGATGCGTTTCGCGAATTTAATACTGAACCTCATAATTATAGCTGGTGGAGTTACCGCGCCAATTCGCGTGCCAACAACAAAGGATGGCGGTTAGATTACACATTAGTTTCAACACCTTTACAAGAAAAACTAAAACGCGCCGTTATCTTGTCTGAAGCAGTCCATAGCGACCACTGTCCTGTTTTGGTCGAATTACAATAAACATAATTTTATAAATTAATATACAATGATTAAAAGACTCTTAGTTTTAACCCTCTTAATTTTCACCTCAACGTCCTGCGTATCCTCTAAATTATATAAGGAATTAGAAGGAAAGTATTCGAACCTTAAAAACGATTATGATGCCTTAAACGCTGATAGCGAAGTCGTTTTAAATGATAAAAACACGCTTCAAAATCAGTTTGATCAATTGCAAAAGGACTATGATGCAACTGTTTTAGAGCGCAATCAACTGCAACAAGATGTAGCTGCACTTCAAAAAAAATATGATACTCTAAATGATTCTTACACTGCACTAGAGCAAAATAGTTCAAACGCCATCGCTGATAATATCCAAAAAAACAGAGAGCTTTTGGCACAGCTAGAAGCCAAAGAAATGGCCTTAGCAGCAGAAAATGATCGGCTTTTAAAACTCGAGGCAGACATGCAGGAGCGCTCGCAACGCATTGCAGAACTAGAAGCGCTGATTGCCTCCAAAGACCAAGCAATGCAAGACTTAAAAAATGCGATTTCTAAGGCGCTTACCGCTTTTGAAGGCAAGGGGCTGACTGTGGAACAACGCGATGGAAAAGTATATGTCTCTATGGAAAATAAATTATTATTTCAGTCGGGTAGTTGGGCCGTTGGATCCGAAGGCCGTAAGGCTATCGAACAACTAGGTACCGTTTTGGGAGACAATCCAGATATTGCCGTTTTAATCGAAGGCCATACGGATAATGACCCTTTTTCAAGCCGAGGGCAAATTGCTAATAACTGGGATTTATCCACCAAACGCGCCACAGCGATTGTTCAAATTTTAAGTGAAAACACTGCTATAAGTCCCGAAAGTTTAACAGCAGCTGGTCGTGGCGAATTTGCGCCAATTGCATCAAATGAAACCACGGAAGGGAAATCAAAAAACAGACGAATTGAAGTCGTATTAACCCCAAAATTAGATGAAATATCAAAGCTTTTAAATAACGATTAATGAAATACACCACACTTCCAAGTACAGATATTAAAGTAAGTAAAATATGCCTGGGGACAATGACCTGGGGTAACCAAAATACAGAAGCAGAAGGCCATGCTCAAATGGATTTTGCTTTGGATCACGGGGTCAATTTTATTGATACTGCGGAACTGTATCCGGTGCCTGCCACGGCAGAAACTCAAGGACTGACAAGTAAATACATCGGAACCTGGCTCAAAAAAAACAACACTAGAGATCAGGTTATTTTAGCCAGTAAAATTGCTGGAACGGGTGATTATACCGCTCATATTAGAACCTCTGGGTTTAGTGCTGTTTCCATCAAAGAAGCGATTGAATCGGAGCTAGAACGCTTACAAACGGACTATATTGATTTATACCAATTACACTGGCCAGAGCGTCATACCAATACATTTGGCGTGCGGGATTTTAAGCCAAGTCCAAACGACCCATGGGTTGATAATTTTAATGAAGTTTTACATGCATTAGATGGCTTTGTTGATGCTGGTAAAATTAGAGCTATCGGCATTTCTAATGAAAAAGCATGGGGTGCAATGCGCTATGCAGAAGAAGTAAGAAACGGCAATTTAACTTCTATAAGTACCACTCAAAATGCCTATTCATTATTGAATCGGGTGTTTGAAGGCGACTTAGCAGAAGTATCTTTACGCGAAAATATTGGGCTTTTAGCCTACTCTCCTTTGGCCTTTGGCGTATTGTCTGGAAAATATATTGAGGGTACTGCAGCGGATAATGCACGCCTAAAATTATTCCCACGTTTTGCACGTTATAGCAGTGAACAATCCACCGAAGCCACCAAGCAGTATATGAAATTGGCTCAAGACTTAGGAATTAGTTTAACAACTCTGTCTTTAGCTTTTGTAAATCAAAGACCGTTTGTAACGAGTAATATTATTGGTGCTACTAATTTGGATCAGCTTAAAGAAAACATAGCGAGTATTGACACTGTTCTTTCTCAGGAAACTTTAGATCGTATTGATGCAATTCACGCAACAATTCCAAATCCAGCGCCTTAAGTTTTTTTTGAGACTACGTTTCTAGGCCTTGTCTTTGTTGGCAAGTTGTCCGCAAGCGGCATCAATATCTTTCCCACGTGAGCGGCGAACGGTAACGGTGATGTTTTTCGCTTCCAACATAGACACATACAGGTCAATCGCTGCAGTGTTGGCTTGCTGGAAAATACCGTCATCAATGGGGTTGTATTCTATAAGGTTGACTTTACTTGGAGCAAATTGACAAAACTTTATCAACGCCTCAATGTCCGTTTTAGTATCGTTAATGCCTTCCCATACAACGTACTCATAGGTGATAATGCGATTGGTGGCCGCATACCAATGTTGTAACGCTTCTCGCAAATCCTTTAGTGGAAACGTTTCATTAAACGGCATAATAGATGTCCGTACACTATCTATTGCAGAATGAAGGGACACGGCTAGATTAAATTTAACCTGATCATCCGCCATTTTTTTAATCATTTTTGGCACTCCAGATGTAGACACTACAATGCGCTTTGGCGACATCCCTAAACCTTCTTTGGAAGTAATTTTATCAATGGCTTTAAGAACGTTATTATAGTTCATCAACGGCTCTCCCATCCCCATAAACACAATATTAGAAAGTGGGCGGTCGTGGTATAATTTACTCTGTTTATCAATGGCAACGACTTGATCATAAATCTCATCTGGATTAAGATTTCGCATGCGTTTTAAACGTGAGGTCGCACAAAACTTGCAGTCAAGACTACAACCAACTTGAGAAGATACGCATGCTGTTGAGCGTTTCGAGGTTGGAATTAGAACAGATTCCACAATCATTCCATCGTGAAGACGAATGCCATTTTTTATTGTTCCATCCGTACTTCGCTGCATCGAATCCACTTTGATGTGGTTGATACTAAAATTTTCATCCAACATCTGACGTGTCTCTTTGGACACGTTGGTCATATCATCAAAGTGATGCGCTCCTTTTTTCCAAAGCCACTCGTAGACTTGTGACCCTCTGAAAGCCTGATCGCCATGCGTTTCAAAAAAGGATCTTAACTCCTCTTTAGATAATGCACGAATGTCTTTTTTGATGGAATTCATAATGAATAAACAATATATGTATAAAAAAAGCCTCTGTTATGAGGCTTTATAATTTTTAATTAAATGATTAGCATGGCGTCTCCGTAGCTGTAAAATTTATATTTTTCTTTAACTGCTTCTTCATACGCTCTTTTTACAAAATCATGACCTCCAAACGCGGCAGTCATCATTAATAGTGTTGATTTTGGTGTATGAAAATTAGTAATCATACAGTTCGCAATTGAGAACTCAAAAGGAGGGAAAATAAACTTATTCGTCCAACCTGCATATTCGTTTAAGTTCCCTTTAGAGGATACCGAACTCTCAATAGCACGCATAGCAGTGGTTCCAACGGCACAAATACGACGTTTTTCAACCAATGCTTTATTAATCGAAGTGGCTGTCTCTACAGGGATAATAATTTCTTCACTGTCCATTTTATGTTTGGAAAGATCTTCTACTTCAACTGGGTTAAAGGTTCCTAACCCAACGTGTAAGGTAATTTCAGCAAAATTAATTCCTTTGATTTCTAGACGTTTCAACAGATGCTTAGAAAAGTGAAGTCCAGCAGTAGGAGCAGCGACTGCACCTTCGTTTTTGGCATAAATTGTTTGGTAACGTTCTTCATCTTCTGGCTCAACTTCTCGATTGATATATTTTGGCAATGGTGTTTGCCCAAGCTCAGTTAATTTTTTTCTGAATTCTTCATAAGACCCATCATATAAAAAACGAAGCGTACGCCCTCTGGAGGTTGTATTATCGATCACCTCAGCCACTAAAGACTCATCCTCTCCAAAATAGAGTTTATTGCCAATTCGAATTTTTCGAGCGGGGTCTACTAACACATCCCAAAGACGTTGTTCTGCATTGAGCTCTCTAAGAAGAAAAACTTCGATACGAGCACCCGTTTTTTCTTTATTACCAAACAATCTTGCTGGAAATACTTTTGTATCGTTAAGAATCATGACATCATCCTCATCAAAATAATCAATTAAATCTTTAAAAGATTTATGTTCGATGGTTTGCTCTTTCCTGTTTAAAACCATGAGTCGTGACTCATCTCTGTTTTCTGCAGGGTATTCTGCTAGTAATTCGTCTGGTAATTCAAAGTTAAAGTGCGATAATTTCATGCTTGGTTTTTAAGTGTCAAGCTGCGAATATACAACCTCAAAATAGGCGTTGTCAAGTAATTGAACCTTTATTTTTTGGTTTTGGAAATATTGAATCCTAATTCCTCTAAATTATCCCAATAATCAGGGAAGGATTTTGAAACTACTTCTGCTTCATTTATTGAAAACGCTGCTCTCAACGCCAAAGGCGCAAAGGCCATTGCCATACGGTGGTCGTTATAGGTTTCTACAACAGCCCCCGATTCTAGTGGTTTAGGCACCGAAAGATGTAAGCTATCATTAGTGATCTCAATGGACGTTCCAAATTTATAAATTTCGTTTTTTAACGCTTGCAAACGGTCCGTTTCTTTAATTTTAAGTGTGTGTAAACCTGTTAGGTTACATTTTATTTGTAGTCCTAGGCAGCTTACTACAATTGTTTGCGCGATGTCTGGTGCATTGGCTAAATCTAAATTCAAACATTTGGGCAAGCGAGTATCTGCTTTCAGCAAGTTGATTTGCGCGCCTTGAAATGTGGTCTGAACACCCAACTGCGCATAAATTTCTTGCAATACTGCATCGCCTTGTAAACTGTCTTTTTTGTATGTACTTAAATTAATCTGAGTTCCCACGGGACTTAAAGCAATAATACTATAGAAATAGGAAGCTGACGACCAGTCAGATTCTACAGTAAACGTTTTAGAAACGGTCTCTACATATGGGTTAACTTGAATGGTTTGCCCTTTAAAACTAGTTTCAACTCCCAATTGATTTAATAAGGATAGCGTCATATTTATATAAGGAACTGAGGTGATTTTCCCCTCAAGATGTAATGTCAACCCCTTTTTCAGTTTGGTAGCCATTAGTAGTAATGCGGAGATATACTGACTACTGACATTGGCTTTCATACGAACCTCGTCGTTGAGTAAGGTTTTTCCTGTGATACGCAACGGCGGATAGCCTTCTTCTTTGTCATATTCGATATCAGCGCCTAGTGCTCTTAAGGTATCGACTAGAATTTTGATGGGACGTTCTTGCATCCGTTGAGACCCTGTCAAGAGTGTTGTTCTGCCTTCTAAAGTCGCAAAGTAAGCGGTCAAAAAACGCATGGCGGTCCCGGCATGGTGGATGTCTACTGTAGTCGCTTCAGAATTCAATGCTTTGAGCATATATTGACTGTCATCCGAATTAGAGACATTCTGAATCTCTAAATTTTCAAAAAGTGCTTTTAGTAATAAGAGTCGATTGGACTCACTTTTAGACCCTGTAATTGTAATATCCGTACGTGGGTTTATGGTTGAATTTTGAAGAAAAAGGTGCAAAATCTATTTTAGTTTTTCGTTGCTGTGATGACGGTTATGATCCCGTTTTGTTTTTAAGTCTAGCTTTTTATCAAAAGCTTCTTGCAAATTTACACCAGTTTGATTGGCTAAACAAAGAACAACGAATAAAACATCCGCTAATTCTTCGCCAAGGTCTTTATCTTTGTCGCTGTCTTTTTCGCTTTGTTCCCCATAACGTCGTGAAATTATCCGCGCCACTTCACCGACTTCCTCAGTGAGTTGTGCCATATTGGTGAGTTCATTAAAATAGCGAACACCATGAGCTTTGATCCAAGTATCGACGGTTTTTTGTGCGTGTTGAAGTTCCATGTGTGAGAAATTATTAAAACACTAAACTAGTCAATGTTCAAAAGAAATCAAATTATATTGACATAAAACAANAGCTGAAAAACAATTTCTTACCCCCGCTCTTTTGTATCTATAATAATCGTCACAGGACCGTCATTCAGCAGGGCGACTTTCATGTCGGCGCCAAACTCGCCGGTTTGGATAGTTTGCTCTAAATCCGTTTCAAATTGCTGAACGAACTGCTCATAAAGCGGTTTGGCTATCTCTGGTTTGGCGGCTTTAATATAACTGGGGCGGTTTCCTTTTTTGGTGTGGGCATATAGCGTAAACTGACTCACCACAATGGCTGATCCGTTGCTGTCTTTTAGAGACGTATTCATGACGCCATCGACATCATTAAAAATGCGAAGGTTGGTAAGCTTGTTGCTCAACCATAAAATATCTTCTGCAGTATCTGTATCAATAATCCCTAGAAACACTAACATACCAGATTCAATAGTTGCCACTTTGGCACTGTCAACAGTAACGCTTGCTTGGCTAACACGTTGAATGACTGCTCTCATTTTGGTTCGTAATTATCAGTTCGGTAATGTTCGTCATCGCCTTCCAAAATTTGAGTATAACTTTTATAACGTGATGCTGCAATTTGATTGTTTTCAAGGGCTGATTTTACAGCACATTGCGGCTCGTGTAAGTGCAAGCAATTATGAAATTTACAGGATTGTTTTAAGACGAATAGCTCTGGGAAATAATTATCAACTTCTGCGGGCTCCATATCCACCACACCAAAGCCTTTGATCCCAGGGGTATCTATAATTTGAGCGTCAAAACTCAAGTCAAACATTTCCGCAAAGGTCGTTGTGTGCTGTCCTTGTTTGTGTAGTTCTGATATTTCTTTGGTTTTAATATTTAAGCCCGGTTCAATGGCGTTGACCAAAGTTGATTTTCCAACCCCAGAATGGCCCGCAAACATGCTTGACTTTCCGGTCATCAAGGTTTTTACAGCCTCAAGATTTATGCCGGTAATTGCTGAAATACTTAAACATTGATAACCGATACCTTCATAGAGTGCGGTTAGATCTTCAACAACTTTTTGAGTCGCCTCGTCATTAGTATCTGCTTTATTAAAGAGTAAAACAGCTTTAATCGCATAGGCTTCGGTAGTTGCTAAAAACCGATCGATAAAACTTGTAAAAGTTGGAGGACTGTCAATAGTGACTAATAGAAACACTTGATCTATATTACTCGCAATAATATGGGTTTGCTTAGAAAGGTTGACCGATTTTCGAACGATGTAGTTTTGCCGCGGGTGAATTGTAGTAATAACTCCTGTTTCGGTATTGTTACTCGTTTCCAAATCAAAATCTACAGAATCCCCCACTGCTAAAGGATTGGTGCTTTTAATGCCCTGAATTCGGAACTTCCCTTTAATACGGCATTCATAGAAGTTTCCATTTTGAGCTTTAATCGAGTACCAACTCCCAGTAGACTTATAGACGGTTCCTGTCATTCTTAGTTTTAAATTTCTAAACAAAGAAACACATTTCTTTTTAATTTATTTTGTTATACCTTTGAATTCCAATTTAAACTTTTAATATGAAAAAATTAATATGTGTATTGTTACTTACTGTAACAACTCAATTTACGTCCGCACAGGAAGTTGTCACCAATGAATCTATAATTCAAATGAAAGAATTAGGGTTTGACGAGACTATTATTATGAGCAAAATCAATGCTTCGGATGTTGATTTTGATGCGTCTATCACTGCCCTGTCAGAGCTCAAAAAAGCCGGTGTATCTTCTGAAGTGATCGCTTTAGTGATGCAAAAAGCACAGTTTAGCACAAAATCCAAAACAGGGATTTATTACTTAGCAGCAGACGACACAACGAAACCAATTTTGGCTTCTGTATTTTCTGGAACCAATCAAAATGCAGTGGCACAACAATTAGTGTCTGGTTTGATTAATGCGAAGGTAAAATCTCAATTACCAAAAAGAACCTCTAACAATGTTATTAACTCAACAAAGCCAGAATTCACGTTCATCTTTGATCCTGATACAGGCGCAGACAACATGCAAAACTATCAAGGTGAGAAACCAAGCTTATTCAACTGGTGGTTTAGAGTGGCAACCTCTCCAAATGAGTTTGTGTTAGTGAAAATGAGAGTGAAAAAATCTAAAAACCTTAGAGAAGTTATCACCTCAAAATCTAATATGTTTACAAGCAGTAACGGGATCGATCCAAAAGCATCCATTCCTTTTAAGATCGAAACTATTGGAAACAACAAATTTACGGTGGTTCCAGAGCGTTTAGAGCCCGGAGAATATTGCTTTATCTATCAAGGAAATGTGCCTAACGGCCGTACAAATCAGTCTGTTTTTGATTTCTCAATTAAATAAAAAATAGTCGTCTGGAGTGTCCTAATTAATATCAATTGCGACTAGACTTTGGATATCATTAAAAACCCCTGTGAAGCTTGCTTTACAGGGGTTTTTGTATGCAAAATTTTGAGAGGTTTCGTCTTTATGTTTTATTTATTTTAAAATGCAACTGATACGTTTGAGTGATGAAGACCCCAAGTCTAAATCTTCAATAAGCAGTTTAACCGAAGTTTTAGATATTGTTTTTTTAATCTTATAAGAAAGAGTGGCACAATACACGCTAATAAGGGATGTATTGAACCACTTCAAACAAAATGTAAAGAAACTATAAACCACTAGTGGTTTATTGACACTCGTTGGCAAATATTAAGAAAATGAAAATACAATTTTTAATAATGATTTTGATAATCACCCAATCTTTTGCTCAAGAATAAAAGGATAGTATTGTTTTGAATAAATATGTGCGAGGTGACCCTTTTACAGAAATGATAGATGCAGAAATTGAAATCGCAAAAAATTGGGGTTTTATTATAAACTATTCATACGGAGATTGTTCAGGAACATACGACTATAAGATAACAGAATTTAAAAAGAAAAATGTTATTGCAAAGAAATCTTTAAAGAAAAAGTATGATAAAAATTGGGAAACTATATTTAACAATGAAGTTTTTATAAATACTCATACTTGGTTTATAGAATATGATAGTAAAATAAAAATATTAGTTTCTGATAAACTAAAACTAAATTTTGATAAAGGAAAATCTAATATTATTTTTAAACCAAATAGGAAATTCACACTTTGGACAGACTTTAGAACTGAAAAAAATGAGATTTTAACGACACCTTATAATGGAAGTTTTATAATTGATGCAAATACAATACGTCTAAAGTTTGAAAGTGAGACAGAATTAATTTATTCGTATGACATTGTCAATAGAAATGAAGTTATTTTAACAAGGAAAAAATAACATTTGCAAACAAAGAACTGTGCTAAAAACCAGCTTCGAAAAGTCCCCGCCCACAAAGTCTCCTGACTAAGCGCAACTAAAAAGTATATAAAATAAAATGTAAATTTTGAATTATTAAAATAAATTTTGAACTAAAAAATTATGAAAATTATAGAAGCTCAAAGTCAGGAGACTTTGCGCAGCAGGTTATAATGTATTCTTATAAAACTTTAAACCAAATGGGAAAAAAGGATAAAATAAGGGCTTGTTATCAACACTGTTGCTTGAGATATGTTTCTAATGATAAAATGACTAACCAATCATTAAGAACTAGATTTAAAATTGAAAGTAAAAATTCAGCAATTGCCTCTAGAATAATCAAAGAAGCCTTAAACGATAATGCAATAAAGGAAGACGACCCTGAAAGTAATTCAAGAAAGTATAAAAAATATATACCTTTTTGGGCATAATCCTTATTTGATTGTTATTTGACACAAATGGATAGACAACAAGGTAATTAACTGATAAACAAAGAGATCTTATTTGATAACTAAAATAACTACCGCCAACAATTTATAAAAATAATAGTGGTTTAATCGCTAAAACGAAAGTAAGTAACTATAAAAAAGGTCTGTGTTTAACCGAAAAATTAGTACGTAAAAACCCGCTACTATTCTTATACTAAACGTTAGGCTCCTGCTAGCGCCACACTTTAGCGTGGTGCCCAGAAAGATTAAGAAGTCAATAAATTTTTTAAATTTTTTTAGCGGCACAAGCGTAACCATCGCTTTCGCTTTTATGGATACATCCAAACAAAAAATGATATATAAACATTCTAATAATATACGCCCTAAAAAAGCTGACTACAGCGCCTAAACCGCTTTATAAAACAAAACGGATAAGGCGATAATGGCGATGGGTACTGCAATCAGTATAAGCATCGAATAGCCTAAGTCTTTTTTGTTGGATAGTTTGGCATTTAAAACACGGCGTTTGCGACCGCTATAATTCACCCAGTTTTTGAAATGTAAAAACACGGCTGTCAAAACAAAGAGCACCCATGTATTGGAGCTCGACATGACAACAACTTTCATTTGTTCTAAAAATTTAATAAAAAAAACTCCGCCTAAAAACAACAATGCAATTTGTAGAGTAGACGTATAATAGAGCGCTATCGTGTTTGCTTTTTGCTTGTAACGACCTTTAAAACGGTTGAAAATTGTGAGGTAGAGTTGATCAAAAAAATTCATGCACCAATATAGAAAAAACCGCTGATTTCGTCACACATTTTATGGGTTTATAAAAACTAATTTTGAGCGTACACTTTGAAGTTATCAATTTCAAAAGTCCCTGTGTTGTTTGTGCCGCCTCCCGTATATCTAAAAGCTACATAAGCGGTTCCTGAATAAGGACTTAAAGTGACAAAACTTGAGTCAATCCAATTTTCAAAGGATTCAGAATCCGAAACAATAACGCCTGGAAGGGCTGTCCAAGTTGCTGATAAAACACCTGCCTCTGTGCCATTCCAATCTGTTGAAATTAATAATTCCAAATCGCTATTGTCACTAAAGCTATTAGAGGATTGAAAGTTTATAAATTTTTCTAGCGGTGTGTCCAAATCAATAGGTGGTGTAATCAGCCACGCAATATTACTTGGATCTCGAGAGCTAAAGGCGCCTATTCGAGCAGTTTTACTGTCAAAATTTTGAGGATCATCCGTTGTTTTTAATTGCCATGCTCTGCTCCCCGCTTCTTTATAATTAGTCCAATCCCCAAAAATGGTGGTGTTATTGGAATACGACTCAAAATCGTCTTCAAAAATAACTGAGAACTCATTAATGTCCACCAAGGTACAGCGTGTTCCATTCATGTCTACATCGGCTGTGCTGTTTAACGCTAATACTAAATCTGAACCGTTAAACGTTTTAGAAACGATTCCAGAAATTGATCCACCACCATCCGTTAATACTTCATTTTTAAAACTCGCGAATGTACTTGTTTCTAAAATGAATTTATAATATGAAAATCCCGAGCAGCGTTGTACTATTTTTTGAGTATCAAAATCATCGTTCGGATCCACATAAGACGCACCTACGGAAGTAGCTGGAAACGCGACATTATCTAAAGTTACAAAAATTCCAATAGCATTGCTTGTTAGTATGGACACTGGTTTTGGGACTAGTATTTCTGTGTTTTCAGATCTGTAGATATACGATGGATACGCGTTCGCCGAAATGGCTACAACTTCACTGTCTTTTACATTTCCGCCTATGGCATGCACACCGTCGCCGCTATTAGACTCTCCTAAATACAATCCTTTTAAGTACACATAGAGTTCTCTGCCTTTATTAAATCGATTATAGGAATCAACCTGATTTAAAGAAATTTTGATTGCATCAGTCGCGTTTTCTGCTGCATTTTGAATAAAGAATTCTTTATAAAAATTTCCTGTAAAATCTGATGAAGACACATACCCTTTAACCGCAATTTCAGAGGTAATTAAACCTGCTTCTTCTCCAGAATTAAATTGAGCTTTTAATTGTTCAATGGTTATTAGCTGAACCTGTCCTGACTCAATTGAATCTAAAAGTGTTTTTAAGTTTTTATTCTCTTCATTTCCTAAACTATTCGGAACCGAAAAATCGTTGTCTTGTACACAGGACAGCATCGCAACACTGGCTAGGATTGCAATGAAATGGTTTTTAAGAAGTATTGTTTTCATACGTATCTAAATTAAAATCTAAGGCTAAGGTTTAAGAAATAAGTCGTTCCGCGGCCGTACCAATATTTAGGTCCGAAACGACGTTTTGGTGTGCTTCTATCTTCTTTAAGAGATTGGTAGTTGGCATTACGCCCTTGCTCAAAACCGCCCGTTTTAAACTGTTTGTCAAGGAGGTTGTTTAGACTTACAAACAGACTGATGTATCTGTCGCCTACTTTCCAAGACTTCCCGCCTACTGCATTAAAAACTACATAAGAATCAAATTTTTCTTGTCTTAATAATTCTTTTGCGAGTGTTGGGTCATAATCCGGAAATGGAAGTCCATCCGTATCTAAAAAAAAATTCTTTGTGCGGGTTAATGGAGACACATCTATATAGGCATTTGACATGAAATTAGCTGTGGTGGCAAACCACCAATACTTTGGATCTCTATATTCAAATCCTAAAGAATATGCTTGCTGCGGCCCTCCAGCAATTTTATAATTTTTTAAATTGGCTTTTCCAAAATTCAAGCCTTCTACAAAATCACTTGATGTTAATACTAAATTTGGAGTGTTATCATACGTATATTGACCTACAGATGCCACCCCCGTTAATTTAATGGTTGGGGTTAGTTGCGCTTCCATACCAAACTCAAGCCCGAAGTGGCTTGTATCTATTCCTTGCAATAGTTCTTGTACAAAAGCGGTGCCTTGATCTATACCACTAATGCCATCTGCATAATAAAAAGAGACTTCATTAACGTCCTGCATTGTGATATAATACCCAGTGAGTCTTGCTTTGACAATAGACGATCTGTAGATATAATTAAGATCCAAAGCGGTGATTTTTTCTTCTGTAATATCAATTCCAGACAGCTCGCCTACAATCGCATGGTTCTCTCTTGAGTTAGAAAAGGTGTTTCGAATGGTTGGCGCTTTTGTTAGATAGCCTGCATTGGCGACTAATACATGCTTTCCAGAAAATTTATAAGTAAATCCTCCTTTGGCGCCAACACCTGTAAACTCAACGTTAGGTCCTTTTCCCAGTGAATTGTCTGCATACACCTCGCTTTGATACAAGCCTTCTCTTTGGTAGTCTGTTTTGGTACTATTTCCCGCTATGAAAAAATCAACTTTATTATATTTAAATTGTGCTTGAGCAAAAACACTCATAACATTCGCTTCTAAGTTGTAGTTGTATCTAAAGGTGTCGCCTGTGCTAACAACACGGTTCGGGTTTTGCAAATCAAACTGAACTTGATCAAAAGAATCTATATTTAAATAGCCCGTAGTACTTCCTAATACATCTATTATTTCCGCAAAATTATGTGACTTTAAACGTTTATAGTTTACAGCAGCATTTAGAATTATATTTTCAGTCAATTCTGAAGACAGGATAGTATTTGCAGACACTTGCGTGTCATCGCTTCGATCTTCATACAACACATAGGCGGCAAAATCTCCATTTATATTGTTTGTGGTATTGGCATCATATAGACGGTTCCAATCGAGTTGGCCTTCATTGATAAAATTTTGATTGGCTTCATACGCGCCTGCTAAATCTGGTCCACTTCTATCAGCTAAAAAATAACTTGGCAGCGTTTGATAATAGGCAGGACTCGGATTGGCGCCGCCAGCATAGTCCAAACGGCTGTTTCCTAATTCTCCAAATTGGTAGGCAATAGTGGTGTTTAGCCTTGTTTTATCGTTGAGACTCCAGTAATGGTTCAACATTACAACAGGTTCTGCAATACGTCGTATCCGTGAATTCCGTTTTTCTCCGTCTTGATAGCCCCAATATTCGTTATACTTTATGTCTTTTAAATCATATACTTCTTGGGTGTTTGGTGAGGATTTACCACGTCTATTGGGCGTATAAAACCCCGTAAAATTTACGCTATGCTTCTCATTTAATTTCTTTTCTACAGCAGCAAAAAAGGAGTTGGCATCATAAAACGTTCCGTCTTGATAGCCTTCGTTGCCCCAGCGTCTCCCTAAAGAAAAGGCGTAAGACCAGTCCCCTTTAACCACACCAGACGCATAGGTTGCTAGGACTCTGTTGGTGTAGCTTCTGTTGGAAGAGGAGTAGGTCACTCGTTTTGTGGTTTGGAATTCTGAGGCTCTTAAGCTGATGTTGGTGGACCCTAATATACCTCCAAAGTTATAGGACGATGCTGACAAACCCGAGGTCAACTCTTGGTTTCGAAAGACATCATTTAAGCCGCCCCAATTGCTCCACTGCGGTCTCCCATTATATATTTTATTCATTTCAATTCCATTTAAAAGCACCGATGCGTTTTCAGAATTGAGTCCACGAACTTTAAAAAACGAAGCGCTAAACTGAAACGCCGCCGCCCGTTGAAATACATCTTGAGAAGACACTAACAATCCAGAAATATTATCCGTAGCACTCGTATCATCATTTAGCTCATCATCAGATAGTGTGATAGTAAATAAATCATCATCAGCGGGATCTAAACGCAACATCATATCTTGAATGTCTACTATTTTTCCTTCATTTACCACAATTGGATAGCGCGCTGCTCGATAGCCTTTTTTAGTCAGGCTTAACACTTGCTCTCCTAATGGAACCGTGTCAGTAAATATAAATACGCCCAGAGAATTTGTTTGAGTGCTTACTAGCGTTCCTTCAAAAGTGACGCTTACATCCACCAAAACTTGATCTGAAATTAAATCTTTTACACTTCCGGTGACGACTGTTTGTTGAGAAAACAGTGAAAACGAGATTAAAAAAACCACGTAAGCGTTGGTAGATCTATGTTTCATTATTGAATTGGGGGTTAATTAACAATAATTGAGAGGTTCAATTTACAAAAAATATTTACTCGAAATGGCACAACATACTATTGGCTGTAAAATCAATCTGTTTTTGACGTCTCAATTAAATAAAAAACTTACGTCTGGCGTGTCCAAACATTAATTGTGATTAGAAAATCGATATAATTAAAAAAAAACTAAATTCTATTTTTTAGAAATAGCGACTGTGACTCTAAGAAGTAAAATTTTTAAAAGTAAGGTTTAACCTTGTTTTTGGAAATTATTAAAATGTTAGGTTATTATGTGTTTTAATTCGTTTTTAGTGAAATTTAAGTAAAATTATTGTATTATTATGTGTAAATATGTATTTTTTATTTGGATATTGTAATTTAATTTATTAGTTTTAGATTGTATTAGACCCCAAATCTAATTTTCATAACCAATGTAACTTTTTTTAAAATACCATACTGTTTTAGAGTAAAACAGC
>JGI20153J14295_10000768_pt1 | contig 26397 bp, 19 predicted proteins | sample COG_03_FD_14295 | JGI IMG/M metagenome (IMG submission 14295) | reverse complement strand
CTACGGCTGCGTTGACGTCAGCTTCGCTAGCCATAGGAATATGAGCTACTATCTGTTCGGTGGCGGGGTTGACCAATGGCCATCTGTCTTCGCTCTGCGGTTCGACCCACTTCCCGGCAATATAAAATTTATTGTGATGCATGCTGTTATTGCTCTTATTTAAGTCCGATTATAGGTTTGCTCGGCCCGATTGAAAATATACAACAATTGTCATAATATATGTCAAAGTATATAAGAATAGCCTCTACCGCTGGTACAGTCCCTCGACCCAATAATATAATAAAAGGATTAGTCCATGAGCCCTAATGTCAAACAATTCCTCGCCGACACCGGGGCCAAAACTCCCGTTGTGTGCGGCCCTATGTACCCGGGCTCAAATCCAGAGTTAGTGGCTGCCGTATCTGAGGCCGGTGGTCTTGGGGTGGTTCAGCCCGTGGCCCTGACCTCATTATATGGCCATGATTTTCGCGAAGGTTTACAGCTTATAAAGCGGCTGACGGATCAACCCTTTGGCGTAAACTTCACCATCTTTGGTGGCGCCAATAAAAAGTACCATGAGCAGATGAAAGAATGGATGCAGATCTCTATAGAGGAGGGCGTTAAGTTTTTTCTGACTTCCTTGGGAAAGCCAGATGCCGTAGTTAAAACTGCCAAGGAGCACGGCATTGTTGTCTATCATGACGTTCCCAATAAAAAAGTGGCCCTGGCCATGCGCGACTCTGGTGTGGACGGTCTTAATTGCATCAACTGGCGCGGCGGTGGGCAGACTGGTATTCAGGCGGCTGAGCAGTTTATGGAAGAGCTGCACGATATTAAGATTCCCCTGATCTGCGCTGGCGGTGTTGGCAATGCTGAGGATTTCAGGCAGGCCTTAGAAATGGGCTACGCTGGTGTCCAACTGGGAACACGTTTTTTGGCGACCAATGAATGCATGATTACCGACTCTTACAAGCAGGCCATTGTTGATTCATCGGAGCAGGACATTGTCTGGACCAATAAGATAGCAGGTAATAATTCCTCGGTGATTAAGACAGACGATATTATGAAAGGTGGGTTGCGAACTGGGCCAGTGATTAATTTTATGCTGAGAAAACCCAATCTGAAAAAGTACGCAAGGATGTGGTTGATGAGCAAAGGTATTCGCAACTACAGCAAGACAGCATTTAACGATGATGTTAAATTTTGGCAGGCCGGCAAGGGGCTGGGCAATATAGCATCGGTTGAATCAGTGGCCGATGTAATGCATGAATTCAAGCTTACCAGTTAGATTATATTAAACCTCGGCAAACCTATAAGGGCAGCATGGATAAGCAAAAAAACCTTCCAATAATTGTTGGGGTAGGTCAGGTTGTAAATCATTGGGATGGGACTGATCAGAGTCAGGCGCCCAGCCCGATTGGCTTAATTACAGACTCTATTTCAAAAGCTCAGGCTGATGCTGGTATAGACCCACTGCATCATGAGATCGATAGGTTGGTGGTAGTGCGGGCCTTTACCGACTCTTTGCGCACGCCCTTTGATCCCTTTGGTAAAGCGACAAACCTTCCAGCAGCCATAGCTGATGCAGCATCGATAAGGGCCAGCGAGATAATTTACTCGTCAGCTGGAGGGGAGCAGCCTCAGTATCTGGTCAACGAGTTATCAAATGCTATCTCCCGCGGTGATATTCGCATGGCGATAATTGCGGGCGGAGAGGCCCATGCGGCTGTCAAGATAGCACTTAAGAAGCGCCTTCAGCTGGACTGGACCTCTGCTATTAGTGCTGAGATTGAGGATCGGGGTCCCCAGATAGACTTTATCTCTGGTTATGAAATTGCCAATGGAATGGGACTGCCTCCCCAGACCTATGCTGCTATGGAAGAGGCATTGCGTGCTAGATTGGGGCTCTCTCAAGCAGAGTATCTCGACTATATAGCGGATATCTGCGCTGGACTCTCTGCAACCGCAGAGCAGAATCCCTATGCCCAGTTTTCACGGGCAATGACTAAAGAATTCCTGGCCCAGCCATCCAGTAAAAATTACCCTATCTGCGATCCCTATCTTAAATGGCATGTGGCACAGGATGCAGTTAATCAAGCTTCATCGCTGATTTTAACCAGTGTAGGACAGGCACAGGTGCTGGGTATTCCCGAGGAAAAATGGGTTTATCTTCATGGCTATTCCAATGTTCAGGATCGGCTTGTCTCCCAGCGCCCGGATCTATCCAAGTCACTGGCTCTTGAGTTAGCGCTGACCAGCGCCATTGATCGCGCAGGCATCTCTGCAGCGGACATAGCTTACAGAGATATTTACAGCTGTTTCCCCATGGTCGTGCATTTAGCAGCCGAGGTACTAGGGTTGAACCCAGGCAAAGATGAAATGACAGTCACAGGTGGCCTGCCATTTTTTGGTGGTTCCGGAAATAATTATTCCACCCATGCCATCGCCAGTATGGTCGATAAGCTGCGCCAAGACCCAGAGGCCTATGGTCTGATTCTTGCGAATGGTGGCTATGTCAGCAAGCAGTCTGCTGGTATCTACTCAGCTCGGGCGCTGAGCACATGGACAGATCATTCAAGCAATGACCTGCAGCAAGCTATTGATGCCCAGCCTCAATATAAGCTACTAGAGCAGGACTGCGAGGCCGAGATCGAGGCTTATACAGTGCGCCACAACCGGCATGGCTGCGACCATGCCTATCTATTTGCTCGCAACACTCAGGGTCGGGTCATGGCATCTGTGCCAGCTGACCACCGTGCCACTATGCAGGCCATACATAATTTCGATAGTCCGGTGGGTAGGTCTGTAAAAATCAGGCACCGCAATGGAAAAAACTATCTCATCAATCCCCATCCAATAGGAGGTCCCATGTCAGACGATTTTCTTAGTCGCCACTTTAAATATGTAGAGCTTAAGAGAGACGACCATATTCTTGAAGTTACCCTTAATCGTCCAGATTCATACAATGCACTGTTTAGCGCCGCGCATTTTGAATTGGCGGAAATTTTTGATGAGTTTGAGCAGGATCAGGAACTCTGGGTTGCCATTATTACAGGCGCCGGTGAAAAGGCTTTCTGCAGCGGCAATGATCTGAAAGTCACTGCCAGTGGCGGTGATATGTCGATTCCAGCATCCGGGTTTGCAGGACTTTGCTCGCGAACCGATAGACAAAAACCTATTATCGCAGCGGTTAATGGTGTGGCTATGGGCGGCGGTCTGGAAATTGTTCTGGCCTGCGACCTTGCTATAGCAGACCCATTGGCAACTTTTGCTCTGCCAGAAGTTAAGGTTGGCCTGTTTGCCGCTGCCGGTGGTTTGCAGCGTTTGACTCGCCAGATTGGGGAAAAGGCGGCAATGGAGATGATATTGACCGGCCGCAAAGTTGATGCCGCAGAGGCTTCAACTCTGGGTATTATTAATTCAGTATCTGCGGCTGGCGGTGTGATGGAGGCCGCGAGAGAACTTGCTCAAACCATTGCCGGCAATTCCCCGACGTCTATTCGCGCCTCAAAACGCGTTCTTGCGGCAGTGGATGAGCTGGATAATTGGGATCAGGCCCTGGCTCTAAGCAATGCTGAAATTATGAATTTAATGCAAACCAAAGATATGCGAGAAGGGGTGACAGCCTTTGCTCAAAAGCGCAAACCCAATTGGGTTAATGAATAAGCCAAACTTGTTGGGGCCATGGGTTGCTGAGTTAGTCTGTTCTTAAGTTTGGCTGGCTTTCTTGACGCCCTAACTCTTTGCTCGGTTGGCAGTGTCTGCCAGTTGATCCATAGAGGCTTGTAGAAGCTGTCAATGCTGTTTAATCTTTAGGTTATCAACTTATAAAAAGAATAAAACGACCCTATGAAAAATCTACTTCTACTACCTCTGTTAATTTTCTCTCTGGTGGCTCAGGCTGAATGGACTCACCGTTATCCTAAGGTTGACGGGCAGCGACATCATATTTATCTAGAGAGCTACGAACTGCCTATTCTTTCCTCTGGCCCTAAGTACCCAGCGGCCTCTCCAGATGGTCAGTCATTGGCGTTTGCCTCAAATGGTTGGATTTGGGTGTTGGATCTCAAGACGAGTATCGCCAAGCGGGTTACTGGCGGGAAGTCTATTGATGGTCGACCTCGCTGGTCACCAGACAGCAGTCGCATAGCCTTTGTTACAGATACCGGAACAGATTCAGAAATTACGCTGTTGACCATAGCGACTGGTGAGACCCAGCGAATCAATACTCCAAAGATTGATCTAGATCCGGAGTTTTCGGCAGATGGAGAGTCGCTATATCTCAGTTCGGGCAAGGAGGGAGTATTGGATATTTGGCAGTACAGTTTTGCGTCTGATACTTTTAGCAGAGTCACGGAGCTCGACGGCCATTCACGAAATCCGCGCCTGTCTGGAGATGGACTGAGTCTTTACTACAGTCATCTGGACTGGCCCGAGCGGCAGATACGCATTCGCTCTCTCGCCGATAGTACAGAGAAAGTGCTTAAGACAGTCAGTATTGCTGGCCAGTTTGGCTTCGATATTCATCCAAGTGAGGATATTTTAGCCTATGCATGGCCTGTGAATGATGATCTTAATCTGTTTGTTGCCGACACTAATGATCTATCGCCAGTTAATAATCTGACACCAGGTAAAACCTATATTCAGGGGCCAGCCTGGAGCGCTGATGGACAGACCATTTACTATAGCCAGCCCGATAGGGCACAGCAGTTTAAGTTGATGTCTGTATCGGTTTATGGCGGCGCCGCTAGCGAGGTGCAGATAAAAGAATGGGATTGGGGGCAGCAGAGAACAATATTAAAAGTGGTCACTAAACTAAATGGCAAAGTCACGCCGGTGCGTTTGTCTGTTAAAGGACAGACCGGACATCCGGTGGCTAATGCAGAAGCGGCGACCTATTTCGACTCTCAAAATGGCGAGCATTATTTCTATAGCGACGGCTCTATGGAGATTGAGGTTCCTGTTGGTGAAATTACGTTGCAGGCGGTACATGGCATCATGGGGGTTCCAGCCTCAGTGACCACTATGGCACTGGCTGGTAAAACTAATAAGATTGTTATTCCTATAGAGCAGGTTTGGAATGCGCGATCGGCCGGCTATAAATCTGCAGATTTTCATCTGCACCTCAATTATGACGGTCCCTACCGCCATATCACCTCTGATATTGAGCCGCTGATTGCCGGTGAAAATCTCGATCTGGCTACCCCCCAGGCAGCCAACCTGCACAATAGATTGATGGATAGGGAGTTTCTCGGGCAGACATTGCGCACCAAAGCGGGCAGTCTGATTCGCTTTGCCCAGGAAGTTCGCGCCCATTTTCACGGGCATATTGGCGTGGTGGGGGCCAGTGAGTTTTACTTTCCTTGGTTTTGGGGGCCTGGATACCCTGAGCACAATGACGGTAACCTCTCCAATGGAGATGTTATGGCCTTTGTCGCCGAACACAGCGACAGCATAGGTACCTATGTGCATCCAGTGGCTAGGAATATAGATCCCTTTGAAGGCGACAATGCCCTGAGTATTCCCCTGGAATTTATTCCCGACGCTATTCTCTCGGACAATGTGGGTCTTGAGCTAGTCTGCGCCTGGAGTGACGCCCTGGGTACCTCAGAGCTGTGGTACCGGCTGCTCAATATTGGTCGACCAGTAATTGCTATGGCCGGCACCGATATGTTTGTCGACTTTCATCGCACCCCGGCTATTGGCACGGCGCGGGTCTATGCCCAGCAGGCTGGGCGCAAAACCCGATGGAGCCCGCTGATAAAGGAAATTAAACAGGGTCGCAGTTTTGTTACCAACTCAGCCGCACTGCTATTTACCCTGGATGCTGATGCTGGCCCTGGCGATATTGTGCAGTCGGGCAAGCGGTCTTTTACTCTGGATGTCTCGACTGCAGCGGCTTTTGATAAAGTTGAGGTACTTGTAAATGGTGCGGTGGTTTGGTCTGAGCCCGGTCTAAGCGCTGGCGAGTCGCGAAAATTTGGTGGCGAGCTGGTGCTGCCAGAGGGCGGCTGGGTGGCAGCGCGGGTTTATGGTGGCAGCACAGCCTGGCCGCTGATGGACAGTTACCCCTTTGCTCATAGTTCGCCTGTGTGGATCAATAGCCGAGGTAGCACTGACCCGGCTGCCAAGGCGCAGGCAGTATTAGAGCTTCAGCATGCGTTAAACCAGCTGCAGGCCCATGCGCTGGAAACCTACGATGATAAAAATACCTCGCGATTAATAGGCCGTATAGAGCAGGCTAAAAAAGCACTAGGGCAGTAAGTTGCCAGGGGCTAGTGACTGGGTTGGCCCCTCAACTATATGAAGTTGCATAGGCGAAGCGGTTCTGAGATAGTGGTTCAGTACTAAAAAGAGGCTGTTACAGGCTGTATGCGAGCCCGACTAACTAACTATGGATTTATCTGAGGGAACCTTATGAAACTCAATACTATTTTTATCGCCGCGCTCACACTCTGTATGAGCCAGCTGAGCTTTGCCGGACACCACGGNGAGCATGCCAATCCCAACGAGGCTGTTGTCAAAGGCTGGATTGAAGCCCGAGCGGCAGGACAGAAAGAAAACCTTGCCTATGTAGAAAAGCATATGGCAGACGATGGCCTATTTTTCGGTGGACGCTATGTGGGTTTTGGGTTCAACTTTGATCCACTGGATAGCGGGAAAATGGTGGTTAGCCGAACCATTGAGGGTAGCCCAGCCTCCAAGGTACTCTTAGCCGGCGACGAGTTTCTGGTGGTCAATGGTGTTGAGGTTAACAAAGACAACCTAGACAGACTGTCCTTCCGAGGCAAGCCAGGCGAGCCGGTCAAGGCAACCATACAGCGCGATGGTAAAAAGATGGATATAGAAGTGGCCAGAGGCATTATCGACAACGGCAGCTCTAAAGAAGTGCTGTTGGCAGACCTTAGCAATGCCAATGCAGACGACTGGACTGTAAAGATTAAGATTAACGAGATGCTCAGCAAAGACAATATTGTCTATGTGTGGACTACAGTTAACGATGTGGATGCAATGAACGGTATGCCCTTTGAAAGCCATGTTGTCAGCCGCTACCAGTTCAATGAAGCTGGTTTGGTGGACGCTGTAGGCTCTGTCTCTGAAGACCGCTTTGTTCTCGAGCAGACCGGATACACCGTAGCTCGATAATTTGCTATGTTGATGCATAGCACCCAGCTGTGTATCTCTAGTATCCAAAGCCCCTGTTTACACAGGGGTTTTTTTATTGCCTGCAAACAACAATGCTATTGATTGTCTGCGGCGAAGACTGTGCGGCCCTCTTTAATGGTCTCCAGCACCCGAATCGTCTGTATTTCTGATCTCTCCACTGTCAGGGGGTTTTTATCCAAAATCACCAGATCAGCTAGCTTGCCCACCTNAAGACTGCCTTTGCGATCCTCTTCAAAATGCTGGTAGGCCGGCCAAATGGTCATAGCTTTGATAGCCGTTAAGGGGTCCACTCTGTGGTATTCGCCGAGGGTCGCTCCTGATCTGGTGGTGCGATTAACCGCGCTATGCAGCACGCGCATGGAGTTAGGGAGGGTGACAGGGGCATCGGAGTGGATGGAGAATTTCATATCGCGGTCTAGCAGCCACCCTGTGGGAGAGATATTTTCCGCGCGTTCGGGCCCAGCCACAGACTGTCGATGCCAGTCGCCCCAGTAAAATGTGTGCATGGGATACAGAGCCGGAAAAATATCCAGTGCTTCAAGACTGGCCACCTGATCTTCACGCAAATATTGACCGTGAATCAACACCGTGCGCCGATCTGCTGCCGGATTATTTTGCTGAGCTACAGTGGCGGTTTTAATAAACTGGTCAATGGCAGCATCACCATTGCCATGCACCATAAGCTGCCAGCTATTCTTGTAGGCTAGCTCGAACCACTGCAGTGCCTCATCGTCGTTGAATGCACCATAGCCCGCATAGCTAGCATCCTGATTTAAAGGTGGCTGATGATAGGGGTGAGTAAACCAGGCGGTTTTACCCTGAGGCGAGCCATCGAAGGTAAGTTTTACCCCACCTATACGAAAGTGGTTACTGTATTCGCGAGACAGCAGAGGCCCGTGAACTGGTGAATCCTCCTTGATTTTAACTAGGTCCGGGTAGGACACCAGATCCAGATTCAGAGCGCCAGCGGCAGAGACTGCAGCAAAGGTTTTTAGCGAAACCGGGTCAGTTTTGCCGTCCTGGACAGTGGTAAAACCATTGGAGGCGTAGACAGTTTCTCCCGCCTTGAGGGCCTGCATATACTGAGCCGGGCTGAAGTCTGGCACCATATTATAGACCACAGCGAAATGGGCATTTTCCTGCAACACGCCATTGGGAGTTTTACCATCGGCTTCCCGCTCGATAATGCCTCCTGGCGGATTGACAGACTCGGCATCAATGCCAAATATCTCCAGTGCTCTGCTGTTGTACACCCCCAGATGCCCGGACTGATGAAGAGCCATTATAGGTAGCTCTGTCGACACGGCGTCCAGGTCATGTCGGTTGGGGTGGCGCTTTTCGGCCAGTTGAGAGTCATCGTAATTAAAGCCAATCACCACCTGGTGTTCTGCAACCACAGGGGACTGCTCTATATAGTCCCGCAGAGTCTGCTGCATCTGAGCAATATTATTTACTGGCCCATCTGGAGCTGGCAGCAGGTTGGCAGAGATGGCCTGAATAGCCACGCCAGATAGATGACTGTGAGCATCGACAAATCCGGGTAGCAGGGTTTTGCCTTGGAGATCGATCAGTTTGGTATCTTTCCCCTGATAACTCTTTATCTCTGAGTTAGAGCCAAGTGCAACTATGAGTCCATCTTTTACGGCTATGGCCTCCACAGTACCAACATTATCGTCGACCGAAACGATCTGACCATTGATGTAGATACTAGTGGCCTGGTTGTCAGTGGTTGTCACCGGCTCGTTGCAGCCGCTCAAAACTGCAACCATCAGGCCCGCTACCAACGCTTTGCTAGGGGAAACTGTCATGGAATTTATACCCTTATTATTGTTATAACCTCAACCCTACAAGACTCTGGCAGCAGTCGCCACTGTTGTTGCCTCTGTAATTGGTACAATGGCGGTATGAGTATAGATATTGGCAAAATAACTGATCTGCACTGCATCAATAAGGTGGTCACCGCTGCAGTCATGTCCTGGCCCATGCCAGAGCGTATCAGGCGCCTGTCGGTGCCTGTACTTAGCTATGACAGCGAAGACTTTAAACATTACCGCTTTGCACTGTACAGAGACAGTGGTGAGATAAGGGGTGTGGCGGCCTGGAATGCTCAGGCGCCTATGCTCACAGAGTTTGGCATAGGCCGATTGCTACATGGCCTATATATCTCGCCCGGCTCTCAGGGCAGAGGCCATGGGCAGACTCTAATGGCCGCTGTGCTATCAGAGGCCGTGGCGCTGGGAGCTGATGGGCTGGTGGTAAAGGCAGAGCGGCCGTCCATAGGCTTCTTTGAACACTGTGGTCTGCAGTCTCTGTCTGCATTGGGCCCTACAGATTACCCCTATCAGTACTGGTACCAACTCAGGGCTTGAGCCTGGGTTAATTTCCGTGAACCCTTGGTCTACTATTGCAGGTAAAAGGCGCCGGTATAAGTGCTACCATCGGATGAATAATTAATAACTACTGTTTAAAGAGAATTTCTATGAAAAGCAATCGAGAGCTGGATATTGTTGTCTATGGGGCTACTGGGTTTACTGGTCGTTTGGTCGCCGAGTACCTGAATAATCAGTATGGGGTGAATGGCGAGGTGGTCTGGGCCATGGCCGGTCGCAGCCTGAGCAAGTTAGAGCAGGTTCGCGACGAAATGGAAATCTCTAATGATGTGCCACTGGTGGTTGCGGACTCCTCTGACATAGATTCCATTAATGCCATGGTTGAGCGCACCGCGGTGGTCTGCACCACTGTGGGACCCTATCAGCTGTATGGCAATGAGCTAGTAGCCGCCTGTGCCGCTGCCGGCACCGATTATGTTGATCTCTGTGGAGAGCCGGGCTGGATGCATAAAATGATTGGCGCCCACAGTGCTGCTGCCGAGGCCAGCGGTGCTCGCATTGTATTCTCCTGCGGTTTTGACTCAGTTCCCTTTGATTTGGGTGTGCTATTTTTGCAGCAGACCGCAGAGCAGAAGCTGGGTTCTACTGTACCCCGCGTGCGGGGCCGTGTGCGTGCTATGAAGGGCACTTTTTCTGGCGGTACTCTGGCTAGTTTTCGCACCACCATGGCAGCGGCAGCCAAAGATCCTGACCTGATTAATGTGCTGCGCAACCCATTTTCTCTCACGCCCGGTTTTACAGGAGCTGAGCAGCCGAAGGGCGATAAGCCTGTATTTGACGAAGTACTGCAGAGCTGGATCGCGCCCTTCGTGATGGCCAGCATTAATACCAAAAACATTCACCGCTCAAACCTGCTTATGGGTCATCAGTACGGCACCGACTTTGTCTATGACGAAATGATGCTGACCGGACCGGGCGAGCAGGGTGAAGCCATTGCCAATCATATTGCCAACGATAACTCCATGGCCGAAGACCAGACTCAACCTGGCGATGGCCCGGATAAAGAATCTCGGGAAAATGGCATGTACGACGTGCTGTTTGTGGGCGAGGCCAGTGATGGTCAGTTGGTCAAAGTCAGCGTGCAGGGTGATAAGGATCCCGGCTATGGTTCCACTTCAAAGATGATTGCCGAGAGTGCAGTTTGTCTGGTCAAGAACCCAGAGGCAGCCAGTGGTGGAATCTGGACTCCGGCACCGGCCATGGGTTCATTGCTGATAGACCGTTTGCAGGCTAATGCAGGCCTGACATTTACTATAGAAGACTAGGAATGCTTTTAATGACTAATAAAATAGGATATTCCCTGGCCATTGGTATGGCCATTTTTGTCACTGAGGCAACCGCTAATATTGATGAAATTGTTACTGTAGCCACCAGAGCAGAGGCCGATTTGGCCCAGGTGATTGGCAGTGTTTCAGTAGTGGATGACAAAGCGCTTAAGTTGGTGTCCCACGCCCATGTGCAACAGGCGTTGTCGCGGGTTGCTGGCGTTAACCTGCATCGCGGCAATGGCCAGGAATATCTCCCGGCAGTGCGCTCACCCGTTCTAACTGGTGCCGGTGGCTGCGGAGGTTTTCTGATGCAGGAAGATGGTATTCCCGTGCGGGCGGCTGGTTTCTGCAATATTAATGAACTGTTTGAGGCCAATACTGAAATGGCCCAGCGCATAGAAGTATTGCGCGGCACAGGTACAGTGCTGCACGGTTCCAATGCCATGCACGGAGTCGTCAATATAGTGACTCCTGATATTTCGGATCAGAGCAGCCTGGGGCTGGAGTTTGGTGCCAATGACTACGGCAGGGTCAAATTTAAGTCTGGCACCGATACCCTGGGTATTGCGGCCAACTTTACCCGCGATGGTGGCTACCGCGACCAGTCTGGATTTGATCAACAGAAAGTCTCGTTGCGCCACCGCTATAAAAGCCAAGATCTGCAGATAGATTCTGGGCTTACGGCAACCAATCTCAATCAGGAAACCGCAGGCTTTATAACAGGTCTGAATGCCTACAAAGACGATTCGCTGGTAAAGAAAAACCTTAATCCCGAGGCTTACAGGGATGTGCGTTCTGCCCGAGTCTGGTCGCGTATCAGCAAGTCAGAGCAGAATTACCAGCTTGTGGTGACACCTTATATTCGCTACAGCCAAATGGATTTTTTACAGCATTTTTTGCCCGGTGACCCACTGGAAGAAAATGGCCAAAAAAGCCTGGGTGTGCAGGTGGGTTACTACCGAACCCTGGCTCAGGGTCTCAATGTTATCGCCGGCTTTGATGCCGAGATGACCGATGCTTTTTTAAAGCAATCTCAGGATGCACCCACCAATGGCCCTGCCTTTTTACAAGAGACCATTCCCCAGGGCCAACATTATGACTACCAGGTAGATGCCAGTATGGCAGCGCCTTTTATGCATCTGGACTGGGAGATCAATGACCAGTTATCCCTGAGTGGCGGCCTGCGCTTTGAATCCATGGGTTACGACTACAGTAACAATATGCTGACGGGTCGCACCAGAGCTGATGGCAGCGAATGCGGGCGCGGTGGCTGCCGTTACAGTCGTCCCGCCAGTGGTAACGACGATTTTAACAACTGGTCCTCCAACCTGGGAGCTCAACTTAGACTGAGCAATAGTCACAGCGGATTTATCCGTTTGGCTCGCGGTTTTAGGGCGCCACAGGCTACAGAACTCTATCGCTTGCAGCGTGCCCAGCAGATCACAGACTTGGATTCGGAGAGCATCGATAGTCTGGAGATCGGTTTGAAGGGCAACAGTAATCTGCTTAGTTATAAGCTAGCTATTTATCATATGGAAAAAGACCATGTGATATTCCGGGACTCAAGCTTTTTCAATGTTAGCGATGGTGAGACCCAACATCGGGGTGTTGAATTGGAGCTGGATTACGATATTAATGAGCAGTGGTCATTGGGGTTGAGTGCCACCCAGGCCAGCCATACTTATCGCAATAGCACAGTACTGGGTGGCGTGGATATTCGCGGTAATGATATAGATACGGCACCAAAGCATTTTGGCAGTGCCAGATTGGCGTTTACACCCAGTGATCGTCAGAGCCTAGAGCTGGAATGGCAGTCTATGGGTAGCTACTATCTCAATCCTGAAAATTTACACCGCTATGAGGGCCACAATTTGCTGCATCTAAGAGCGGGCTGGTCAGTTTCTGAGTCTATGCGCCTCTATGCCAATATTAGCAATCTGACCGATCGGCACTATGCAGAACGGGCCGATTACACTACATTTAGTCAACAGCGCTATTTTCCTGGAACTCCCAGAACAGCCCAGGTTGGCCTAGAAATCAGCTGGTAGCAATGTGGTTGAGTAAACCAGTTCAACAATGCCGTACGTAAACAAAGGGCCGCACCTGATTAAGGGTGCGGCTTTTCGTATTTAGGCACAGGAAAAAAGCATAGGAAAAATTTCACAGGGATAATTATCACAGCCACCAGAGAGGTTGCTCTGCATGAATCTTCATCCGCTAAAAGATTCTTTGATTAACGAGTTGCACAATCGTCCCTTTCCCGTTGTGGAATTGCCCGCCCAGGTGTCCAGCCTGGTCTTTCTGCACTCCGGTGACCGTCAGGCTGAACTCGATAAACTCTCCGAACTCGCCCAGTCGCACGGAATGCCGGCCCCAACAGCCAATGCCGATTGCTATTACCAGAGCTTTGATAAATTTGATCTGCGCTGGGAATATCACAATGAGTTTTCTACCTACACAGTTATCCGCCGCGGTCAGCCAGAGCAGCCTTTTTGTGCCCCTGTGTTTTCTCTGCTAGGCGAGCATTGGGTAGATAATCTTGAAGGTCAGGTGATTGCTGCCAATCACATAGATTTGCGGCCAGCTTCGACTGCACCAACCAGCCAGGAACAAGTCTCCCAGCTATTTAATGATCAGCGTTTGGTAGGCAGCAAAATATATGATGGTCTGGCGACAGTCTGGACCTCGGTGCAGTCCGAGGAGGATGGCTTTATTCGCACCCTGGTAGTAGACGAGGGTTTGGCGCCATCCCAGGCTGGCAGGCTAATTCGTAATTTGCTCGAAATAGCAGCCTATCGTTCCATGACATTGCTGGCATTGCCCACAGCCCGGTTGCTAATGCCTGAGGTACGTCATCTTGAGCAGCGCCTGGTGGAAACCAATGGAAAGCTTAATCAGCTCAATAGCCTGGATGACGAACAGGCTCTTATGGAGGAGTTGATTGCAGAGGCAACCCAGCTGGAAAAGCTGGTGGCCGACCATAATTTCCGTTTCTCTGCCACTGAAGCTTATTTTAATTTGACCGAGAGTCGACTAGATATGCTCAGAGAGCAAAAGATTCCGGCTATTAGAACCCTAAAACAGTTTCATGTGCGGCGGTTTATTCCCGCTTTTAATACCTGCATGTCAGTGGTTAGGCGCAAAGAAAACCTGTCCAAACGCATCAGCCGTACCAGTGAATTGCTGCATCTAAGATTACAGCTGTCCCTCGAAACACAGAATCAGCAGCTGTTAGCCTCTATGGATAAACGCAGCGAGATACAGTTGCGGTTACAGCAGACAGTGGAGGGGTTGTCAGTTATTGCCATGACCTATTACAGCATGAGCCTGATTGAGCTGCTACTTAAGCCTGTGGTGGTTGAAAACTATTTGCCCATCTCGCAGGGCATAGCCCTGGCCGCTTTAACACCTGTGGTATTTTTGGGTGCGGTGATGCTGACATTAAGGATTCGCAAGAAGCTGCACAGTTAGACGGCGCGCTGGTTCCACTGGATACATTCATCCAGGGTTACACCCTGACCGCCAAAGATATCCAGAGCACTGCCAATGGTAAGGTCCACTGCGCCCTCAGACAGTGACTCCACCAGCCTGAGATCTTCCAGTGACCTGGCACCGCCCGCATAGGTGCAGGGGAGGCTGCAACATTTGCCCAGCAATCTGACTAGGTCTTGATCTATACCGGCCTGCAAGCCTTCAACATCTGCAGCATGCACCAGAAACTCAGCACAGTGAGCTTCCAGTTCACTGATAGTCTGTGCATCAACAGCCGTGCTAGTGACAGTCTGCCAGCGGTCAGTGGCTATCATCCAGCCGCCATCAGTTTTGCGGCAGCTCAGATCAAGCACCAGATGTTCGGCGCCAACCTCTGCTTTTATTGCCTGCAGACGAGGCCAGGAAAACTGGCCGTTTTCAAAAAGATAGGAAGTGACAATCACATGAGAGGCACCAGCCTCTAAATAGTCTGCAGCATTGTCTAGGTTGACGCCACCGCCAAACTGCATTCCCTGAGGGTAGGCTGTCAATGCCTCGAGAACCTGCTGCTGATTATTGGGTCCCAGGGCAATCACATGGCCGCCGGTCAGCTGATGCTGGCGATAGAGATCAGCATAGTAAGCGGCGGATTGGCTGCTGACAAAATTAGTATTTGCGCCTGCATCGGTCAGGCTGCCACCGACGATTTGCTTGACCTGACCCTGATGTAAGTCGATACATGGACGAAAAACGGTCAAAGCTGTGGCTCCACTGATGATTTTGATGGCCCTAGTATAGCCTAAGGAGCAGGGGTTATTAAAAGGCTCTGGCGACTTTAGAGCCGTTGGCTCTGTTCAGCTTGGAGCAGATCATATTGCCAGCCGCAATCAGTTGTTGCAGGTCGACGCCATGTTCAATACCCAGGCCATTGAGCATATAGACCAGGTCTTCAGTGGCCACATTGCCAGAGGCTCCCTGCGCATAGGGGCAGCCACCCAGCCCGGCCACAGAGCTGTCGACCACAGCTATACCCTGTTGCAGCGCGACAAGAATATTGGCCAGTGCCTGACCATAGGTGTCATGCATATGAACTGCCAGCTTATCCGCAGGCAGTTGGGTGAGTAACGTACTCAGCAGAGCTTCTGTAGAACCTGGCGTACCCACCCCTATGGTGTCACCCAATGAAACCTCATAGCAGCCAAGAGCCAGTAACTTGTCAGCCACCTCTGCAACCTGCTGCGGCTTTATATCGCCCTCATAGGGGCAGCCGAGCACGCAGGAGATATAGCCACGCACTGTTATATCAGCACTAAACGCTTTTTCTATAAGAGGAACAAATCGGTCAATGCTGTCGGCAATACTGCAGTTGATATTTTTTTGACTAAATGACTCTGAGGCCGCAGCAAAAACCGCCACCTCTTTTACTCCAGATTCAAGAGCTCTTTCCAGTCCCTGCATATTGGGGGTTAGGGCAGCATAGGTAGTTGAGCTAGTGGCTGGCAATCGGGCAAAAACCTTATCGCTGCCGGCCATCTGCGGTACCCATTTGGGGCTGACAAAGCTGCCCGCCTCAATATAACTCAGGCCTGCATCGGCCAGCTGAGTAATCAGCTGAACTCTGGTATCTGTATCCAGGCAGGTGGTTTCATTTTGCAATCCATCCCGGGGGCCCACTTCGACTATTTTTACGGATTTTGGATAATTCATTCTGCACTGCTCTCAAAGGCTAAAAGTTCAGCACCGCCAGTCACTAGATCGCCAGCCTGAAAATAAAATTCAGTCACAGTTCCATCGCTGGGGGCTTCAATACAGTGCTCCATTTTCATGGCTTCCATCACTAGCAGGCTGTCGCCTTTGCTAACCTGTGCACCCACCTCAACCTGCAAACTAACCAAGGTGCCATTCATTGGCGCATGGAGGCTGCCATCGCTGCTGTCATCGAGCGCTAAACCCAGGTCCGGAATCACTTCAGCGCAGCGAAAAAAGCCCTGTGGCGTAAACAAATCAAATCCCTTAGCAGTGGTAGCAATTTTGCTATGGCTCAGATCAGAATGGGGTTCGGCAGCTACATTGACCTCATTTTGCTGTATCTGAATCTGAAGCTGGGGCTGTGGCAGGCCCCAGCTATTGCTGAGATGCCAGGGAGAGTTAGGCTCTGTCGAATTGTGAGCCACTGCCTGAGCTTGCTGCTCACGCAATTCAATAATAGCAGCTGCAGCCAGGGGCGCTGCATAGTCAATATCGCTGTCGCGCCGGCGAAATATTTCAGCTTCATGCTCTTCGATATAGCCAGTATCCACATCGCCATTTTGGAAAGCTGCACTGGTAGCCAGATTATAGAGAAAGCCAATATTAGTGGTTAAACCACCGATACGATATTCACTGAGCGCCCCAGTTAAACGCTGCAAAGCGCGCTCGCGATCTGTATCCCAAACCACCAGCTTGGCAATCATTGGGTCGTAATAAATACTGACTTCATCGCCTTCAACAACGCCAGTGTCCACTCGCACATGGGCGCTTTCGGCCGGTGGCTGGAGTATTTTAAGACTGCCTGTGGCCGGCAGAAAATCATGCTCAGGGTCCTCGGCATAAATCCGTGCCTCAAAGGCATGGCCTTTAATCTGCAGCTGATCCTGAGAGCAGGGCAGCGGTTCGCCGCAGGCAACTCGCAGTTGCCATTCCACCAAATCCTGACCACTGATCATCTCAGTCACCGGGTGCTCGACCTGCAGACGAGTATTCATCTCCATAAAGAAAAACTCGCCCTGGCTATCGAGCAGAAACTCCACAGTACCAGCACCCTGATAGTTAATTGCCAGAGCAGCCTTGATAGCCGCCTCGCCCATTTGCTGACGCAGTGCCTCAGACATGCCGGGCGCCGGCGCTTCCTCAATCACTTTTTGATGTCGACGCTGCACAGAACAGTCCCGCTCAAACAGATACACCGCATTGCCATGGCTATCACAAAATACCTGTATCTCCACATGCCGTGGTTTTAAAAGGTACTTCTCCACCAGCATAATATCGTCGTTAAAGCTATTGCGAGCCTCTCGCTTAGCTGCCTCCAGAGCCTGATCAAATTCCTCCTCGGCATACACAGCGCGCATACCTTTGCCGCCACCACCAGCCGCAGCTTTAAGCAGCACCGGATAACCCATTTGATTGGCTGCTTGCCTAATTACCTCAGCAGATTGGTCCTCACCATGATAGCCAGGCACCAGAGGTACGCCGGCATCGGCCATAATAGTTTTTGCCGCAGACTTTGAACCCATGGCCACAATAGACTCGACTGGCGGGCCAATAAAAATCAGATTATTAGCTTCACAGAGGCGGCAAAACTCAGCGTTTTCTGACAAAAAGCCATAGCCCGGATGAATCGCCTCAGCACCAGTTTCCAGTGCGGCCTGAATAATTCTATCGGCCACCAGATAGGATTCGGTGGATGGAGAAGGGCCTATATATACAGACTCATCAGCCATCTGCACATGCAGTGCATGGCGGTCAGCGTCCGAGTAAACCGCCACGCTAGCCACACCCATAGAATGGGCCGTTTTAATAATACGGCAAGCGATTTCGCCACGATTGGCAATTAAAATCTTATTAAACATAACCAGTCCTAATTTTTTATCCACTGAGGTTTGCGCCTTTCTAAAAATGCCTGCAACCCCTCCTGACCCTGCTCGCTTACGCGAATAGCAGCTATGGTTTCGCAGGTCGCATCGATCAACTGCTGATCAATAGGCTTGCCTGCCACATCAAATACCAGCTGCTTGGCCCCGGTAACTGCTTCAGGCCCATTGGCGAGCAGAGTATTAATTAGCCGATCTATCTCTTGATCCAGCTGCTCAGCATCGACCACCTCATTCACTAGGCCCAATTGCAGTGCTCTGTGAGCGTCGAAGCGTTCAGCGGTAACAAAGTAGCGCCGCGCCGCGCGCTGACCAATAGCGGCAATCACATAGGGACTGATAGTGGCCGGCACCAGACCAATCTTGACCTCACTCAGACTAAAACTTGCAGCGCTGGCAGCTACCGCCATATCACAGCAACTGACCAGCCCCACAGCGCCACCAAAAGCTGCCCCCTGAACTCTAGCGATAGTGGGTTGAGGAATCTCATTTAGCGTCTTGAGCATCAGCGCAAGCGCGCTGGCATCTCGAAGATTTTCATCATAGGAATAGCTGGCCATGCGCTTCATCCATTCCAGGTCGGCACCAGCCGAAAAACTCTTGCCCTCAGAACCCAATACCATAACCCGAACATTAGAATTGTCGACGATCGCAACAAATGCCTCTGTAAGCTCACCAATAATCTCATCATCAAAAGCATTATGTTTATCCGGATTATTCAACCTAACCTGGGCAACCCCATGATCATCAATATCAGTAATTACTTTATCCATAATTCACTCATCAAAAAATTACCCTCGATACAGAGACATTCAGTGCTCAAAATCTGATCACATCCTAAAGAGCCCAAATTTAGTCTCTCCAATCTCCCGGTTGTGACTTGCCGAAATCGACAGTCCCAACACCATCCGCGTTTCCGCCGGATCAATTACCCCATCATCCCAAAGCCTGGCCGACGCGTAATAGGGATGCCCCTGATGCTCATAGTTATCAATAATAGGTTGCTTAAACTCAGCCTCATCCTCAGCACTCCAGTCAACACCATCGCGCTCATACTTATCTCGGGTCACCTGGGCCAACACCCCAGCCGCCTGCTCACCGCCCATCACCGAAATCCGCGCGTTGGGCCACATAAACATAAAGCGGGGGTCATAGGCGCGACCACACATACCGTAATTACCAGCCCCAAAAGACCCGCCAATAATCACCGTAAACTTAGGCACATTAGCCGTAGCCACGGCCGTCACCATCTTGGCTCCATGCTTGGCAATACCTTCATTCTCATACTGCTTGCCCACCATAAAGCCAGTGATATTCTGCAAAAATACCAGAGGAATCTTGCGCTGGGCACAGAGCTCAATAAAGTGCGCGCCTTTCTGGGCCGACTCACCAAACAGAATGCCATTGTTGGCCACAATACCCACGGGGTAGCCAAAGATACGCGCAAAGCCACAGACCAGGGTGGTGCCATAGAGCGCCTTAAACTCATCAAAATCAGAGCCATCCACCACCCGGGCAATCACCTCCCGCACATCGTAGGATTTACGAGAATCAGCAGGCACCACACCGTAAATTTCATGGGCATCATAGGCAGGCTCAATAGCAGTTTTAAAATCACCATTGACCGGCTTAACACGGTTGAGTCTAGCGACAGCCTTGCGGGCCAGATCTAGAGCATGATGATCATTATTGGCCAGATGGTCTGCTACGCCCGAGGTGCGACAGTGCACATCGCCGCCACCCAGCTCCTCCGCGGTCACCAGCTCGCCAGTGGCTGCCTTCACCAAAGGAGGGCCAGCAAGGAAAATAGTCCCCTGCTCCTTCACAATAATCGACTCATCGGCCATCGCCGGCACATAGGCGCCACCAGCAGTGCAGGAGCCCATTACCGCCGCAATCTGCGGAATATTGCGCGCCGACATATTGGCCTGATTAAAAAAGATACGACCAAAATGCTCGCGGCCGGGAAATACCTCGTCCTGCCGAGGCAGATTGGCGCCACCGGAATCCACCAGATAGATACAGGGTAGATTATTCTCAGCAGCAATGGCCTGCGCGCGCAGATGTTTCTGTACCGTCAGTGGGTAGTAACTACCACCTTTAACCGTGGCGTCATTGGCCACTATCAGGCACTCCTGACCGCTGACTCGGCCAATACCAGTGATAATACCCGCCGCCGGTACATCTTCACCATAGACATTGTGGGCGGCCAGCGCAGAGAGTTCTAAAAATGGTGAGCCAGGGTCAAGAAGCCCCTGCACACGATCGCGGGGCAGTAACTTGCCGCGACTCACATGGCGATCGCAGGCCTTGGTGCCGCCACCCTGATGAATTTTTTCAACGGTAGTNTTTAAGTCATCCACCTGNGCCTGCATGGCTTGGGCGTTAGCCGCAAAGTCAGCGCTACTGGTATTAGTTTTGCTGTTAATTNTCGCCATGGGTTATCCCTNAATTGCTCTATTAGCTAGTCTCTTAATNAGTTTCGGAAAANAGTTCACGGCCAATTAGCATGCGCCGTACTTCAGAGGTGCCAGCACCAATCTCATAGAGCTTGGCATCGCGCAGTAGTCGACCCGTGGAATATTCATTGGTGTAGCCATTACCGCCCAGCGCCTGAATGGCCTGCAGAGCCATCTGGGTGGCTTTTTCCGCAGTAAATAAAATCACTGCAGCGGCATCTTTGCGCGAGTCCTGACCCAGATCACAGGCGCGTGCCACAGCATATAGATAGGCTCGAGATGCGTTGAGGTCTGCATACATATCAGCGATTTTGCCCTGCATCAGCTGGAATTCACCAATCGCCTGTCCAAACTGTTTGCGTTCGTGAATATAGGGCAGCACCACATCTAGGCAGGCCTGCATAATGCCCACTGGACCGCCGGACAGCACAGCGCGCTCGTAGTCCAGGCCAGACATCAGCACAGCCACGCCGCGACCTTCACCGCCGAGAATATTCTCCGCGGGAACCTCGCAATCCTGAAATACCAGCTCACAGGTATTGGAGCCACGCATTCCCAACTTGTCTAACTTTTGATGGCGCGAGAACCCCGGATAGTCCCGCTCAACAATAAAGGCGGTGATACCTTTAGAGCCAGCTTCTATATCTGTCTTCGCATAAATAATATAGGTATGAGCATCGGGGCCATTGGTAATCCACATCTTATTGCCGTTGAGCACATAATGGTCGCCGCGTTTTTCTGCCCTGAGTTTCATGCTGACTACATCAGAGCCTGCATTGGGTTCGCTCATGGCTAGGGCGCCAATATGTTCACCGGAACAAAGCTTTGGCAGGTATTTGAGCTTTTGCTCCTCAGTCCCATTTTTGTGTAGCTGGTTAACGCACAGATTGGAATGGGCGCCGTAGGACAGGCCAACTGAGGCCGAGGCGCGGGAAATTTCTTCCATGGCCACGCAATGGGCAACATAGCCCATACCTGAGCCGCCATACTGTTCCTCAACAGTGATGCCGAGAAGGCCCATGTCTCCCAGCTTGGACCACAGATCCATTGGAAACTCATTGCTGCTGTCTATTTGCCCAGCGCGAGGAGCTATCTCTGCAGAGCAAAACTGGAAGAGGCTATCGCGAAGCATATCGATGTCTTCGCCTAGATTAAAATTCAGGCTGGGGTAGGCTGTGTTCATAGATTAGGGGTTTCCATTGGATTTAAGGGCTTCAATACAGTCTGCTTCAGCCTGGTTAAGGTCTTTAAGAAGCTTGCTGATATCATCCAGCTGTTGGTTGAGTTTGCTGCGCTGCAGCTGAATAGCATCAATAAGCTTTTTTAGCTGATCCACATTGGTCTTGCCGGGCTCATACATATCAATAATTTCGCGGGAGTCATCCAGAGATAACCCCAGTCGCTTGCCTCGAAGAATTAACCTCAGGCGAGTGCGGTCGGCAGGGCTATAAACTCTGGTCTGCCCCCGTCTTGCGGGCGCCAGCAGGCCCAAATCCTCGTAGTGACGGATAGTTCTGGTGGTCACATCAAACTCTTTGGCGAGTTGAGAAATGCTGTATTCAGCCATTGCAGGACTCAGGACGTTATAAGGTTGGCAAGCAGTATAACCTTACCTTTACGTTAACGTAAACTATTGAAGCTAGACTTTTCACAGCTGGCTGTTCTATGGCTCACTGAGGAATCTAAGTGTGTGAAATAACTATGGTTGTTGATAGACCGTACTTAATGCCGTTTAGCTTATCTGTTCAGGCAGTCAACCACAGATATCAATCTTTGCTTGGGTCCGAGTCAGTGGCCAATTCTTTATAGCCGCCGCGGTGAAAGATTAAGGGGTTGAGCCCATGGTCGCTGAGTTCCAGCACCTTGCCCACTATAATTACATGGTCGCCGCCATCGTATTGATTGGCCAATGAGCACTGGAAACAGGTGCTGTAATGGGTCAGCAGTGGTACACCAGACAGACCCTCCGACAATTCCAGGCCTGCAAATCTATCGGACCCAGTTTTTGCAAAGCGGTTTGAAAGCTCTTGTTGATCTTCCGCCAGCACATGTATGGCAAATGCCTCAGCTGCCATAAAATCCTCAAAGCAATTGCTGTCGCGACCAATGCTCCACAGCACCAGAGCCGGATCCAGAGATACAGAGTTAAAGCTATTGACGGTCATGCCCACCTTCTGCCCATTTTTGCCAAGAGCGGTAATCACGGTGATACCAGTGGCAAAACTGCCCAGCGCATTGCGAAAGTCGAGCTTGCTGAAGTTAGAAGATGACATAGATTTCTTATTCGATGGAGCCTGCTTGTACGGGGCGGCAATAATGGTTGGATTACCCCTAGGTTGCAAGGCCTGGCGTAAAAATAAATAGCCCAACTGCCATTACAAATTAACAGCAGCTGGGCTGACTTTTAAACAGCTGAGCCCTATTGCCCCAGACCTCTTACATGGCCGCAGCCAGTCGGGTTCCCTGGTCGATTGCTCGTTTGGCATCTAGTTCGCCCGCTTCATCGGCACCACCAATCAGGTGGTGGGGTAGCTCCAGGCCATCAACCAGTTCCCGCAATGGGTCCTGGCCGGCGCAGATAATTACCGTATCCACCGGCAGTACCTGAGGGTCATCGCCAACCGTCATATGCAGACCCTCATCATCAATATGGCTGTAGTCACAGCCTGGCATCATGCGCACACCTTTCATGGCCAGTCCGGCACGGTGTATCCAGCCGGTGGTTTTGCCTAAACCTTTGCCCACTCGAGTGGTTTTACGCTGCAGCAGATAAACCTCCCTGGGTGATGGTTCTGGTTGAGCCTCAATGCCTTCAATGCCCGAGCGCGAGCCAAAGGTCATGTCAATGCCCCATTCCTTCATAAAGGCAGGGATATTGGTGCTGGTGGACTCACCGCTATGGGTAATATATTCCGCCGTATCAAACCCTATGCCGCCGGCGCCAATAATTGCCACTTTGTCGCCCACTGGTTTCTTGCCGCCAATCACATCCAGATAATTGAGTACCTTGGGGTGATTAATACCCTCGATCTGCGGTGTTCTGGGGCTGATACCAGTGGCAATAATTACCTCGTCATAGCCGCCATTATTAAGCTGCTCTGCAGATACTCTTGAATTGAGCTGCAGGTTGACGCCAGTGATTTCAATTTGCTTTTGGAAGTAGCGCAGTGTCTCGTAGAATTCCTCTTTGCCGGGAATCTGTTTGGCAATATTAAACTGCCCACCAATTTCATGTGCTGAATCGAACAGCGTCACCTGATGTCCGCGCGAGGCGGCAGTGGTGGCTGCTGACAGTCCTGCAGGGCCAGCGCCCACTACGGCAATTTTCTTGGCTGCAGTGGTGGCTACAATATGCAGTTCGGTCTCGTGGCAGGCGCGGGGATTAACCAGACAGCTGGTCATTAGCCCACTAAACACATGGTCCAGACAGGCCTGGTTACAGCCTATGCAGGTGTTAATCTCATCGGCGCGATTTTCCTGGGATTTGATAACAAAATCTGGGTCGGCCAGAAAGGGGCGAGCCATGGACACCATATCCGCATCACCGCGAGCCAGCACTGCCTCGGCAACTTCCGGAGTATTGATACGGTTAGAGGTAATTACTGGTACCGAGAGTTCTTTTCTAAAGCGAGCTGTCACCCAGGTAAATGCGGCGCGGGGTACTTTGGTCGCTATAGTGGGAATCTGCGCCTCGTGCCAGCCAATGCCTGTATTAATAATAGTGGCGCCTGCCTTTTCAATCGCCTTACCTAGATGAATCACCTCGTCTGCGGTGCTGCCGCCATCAACCAGATCGAGCATGGATAGACGGAAGATAATAATAAACTTCTCACCCACAGCTTCGCGCACTCTGCGCACCACTTCTATGGGCAGGCGGATGCGATTCTCATAACTGCCACCCCAGTCATCTTCGCGCTGATTGGTGCGCGCGGCGATAAATTGATTTAAGAAGTAACCCTCAGAGCCCATGATCTCAACGCCGTCATAGCCAGCTTTCTGTGCCTGCACCGAGGTGAACACAAAGTCATCAATCTGCTTGTAGATTTCTTCATCGGTCAGCGCCCTGGGAGTAAATGGATTAATTGGCGCTTTAATAGCCGAGGGAGCTACCTGATCTGGAGAATAGGCATAGCGGCCAGTGTGCAGTATCTGCATGCAGATCTTGCCATCGTGGGCATGAACCGCATCGGTGATCTGTCTGTGGCCGGCTATATCTTCATCGGTCACCAGCTTCTTGGTATTAGGATGAGTGCCGCCCTCTGTATTGGGGCCAATACCACCTGTCACTATAAGCCCTACGCCGCCTTTGGCTCGCTCGCCAAAGTAGGCGGCCATGCGTTCATGGCCGTCAGCTACCTCTTCCAGACCAGTGTGCATAGAGCCCATAAGAACGCGATTCTTTAGGCTGGTAAAACCCAGATCCAGTGGGGCGAGCATATGGGGGTAGGTGCTATGTGACATAAGTATCTCTCTTTTCTTTGTTGTAGTTATTAGTCAGGGCAGCCGACTCTCCTGTGTTCATTAATTACGGCTGTCTCAAAAGTCCAGATTAAGCTGGTATTTTGACACTGTCAAGATGTGTTGATACATTGACCCTATGAGCCTTGCCAATGTTATAGAACTATCCCGTCCAAGCTATCACCATGGTGATCTGCGCAGTGCTTTATTGGTGGCTGCGAAAACTCTGATCGCTGAGGCTGGCATAGATAACCTCTCGCTGCGTAAACTAGCAGAGCGAGCTGGGGTGTCACGCACCGCGCCCTACCATCATTTCTCGGGCAAAAATGATCTGCTGTGCGCCATAGCAGCCCAGGGGTTTCGGCGCAGGCACAGACAAGCTATGGCGACTTTTGAAGATCCCGGGCTGACCCTGGAGCAGAAGTTTGAAGCCTATATTGTTGGTTATATGCAATTTGCGGCGGATAACCCCGAAGAATATGAGTTGATGTTTGGTCGCAGTATCTGGAAACAGGAAAACAGCACCCAGGAGTTGCGCGATGTAGCCTACCCCTGTTTTCAGCAGCAGGTAGACATGATTCGCAGCTGGCAGCAAGCTGGCCTGATCAGTGGCGACAATCCTCTGCGTACCTCCCAGGTGATCTGGGGGGCAGTACATGGCATTGCCAAGCTATTTATTGATGGCATTTATATTGATGCAGCGCAAATAGAGGAAGTATCCCAGTGCGCAGTTAAAATGTTTCTTCAAAACCCCGCCTAACTCGTTGTTTTCAAAACAGTAAACATTTTATTTATGCACAACCTTGTAGGCTGCTTTGCGCAAATATCCCTAAGTTATTGATTCCACTACTGATTCCGTTACAACAAAAACCATAAAAATCCAGTTTTATTTTTTGACAATGCCAAAAATGAGAACTACTTTTACCTTTACCTGTTAAGTAGTTTAGTTTTGTAGTCAAAATAAGGAAATGGTCGCGCTTTGCATGCGCGTTTAGTTAGTTTTAGGAGTTTTTAGGAGCTTGAATATGAATAGGAATCTATCAAAATTACTGCAGTCACTTGCAGGTGTAGTTATATTTTCAATGGCCAGTCTGTCTATGGCCGCCACCTATACTTACGATTTCGACGCCGATGAGCATGAGCGCGGTGGGCAGCCACTGGTATTTGGTGATCTGTCTGTCTACGGTGGCCTGTTAGTTGATGGTGTGGCACCAGATTACGATCCCACATTTATGCGAGCCAATGCTTATCTGGATGCTGGTACCAAGTCTGGACTGGGTGTTTGTAAAGGATCCGTAAAAGATGATGATTTTGGTGCTCATAAAGGCACTAATAAGTGTTACAGCGCAGACGGATTAACAGAGACCGCTGGAGATGACAACATGCAAGAGAATGAAGTGCTAGGCTTTGTTTTTGACTCAGCCAAGAAAATCTCTGATGTCGGTATCTGGGGCAAGCACGATCCTGTGCCCCATGGCACTAAGGTGCTAATCTGGACTGATACCGGTGGTTTTGATTTGCTGGATGTTGTCGCTGACAAAATCACTCTGGGTTTTGAGCTTACCAAGATGGCGAT
>JGI20153J14295_10000739_pt1 | contig 27043 bp, 26 predicted proteins | sample COG_03_FD_14295 | JGI IMG/M metagenome (IMG submission 14295) | reverse complement strand
ATATCTAAAGTTATTAAAATAGTATTTATAGAGCTCTCCTTACAGGAGGGCTTTTTTGTTTTTGTCTAAATTATTCTCCCTCTTTTTTCAGCAAATTGCCGCGCTGCCTCTTCCTAGGGCAGTTAAAGGCAAACACAAATTGACGAATCTTGTATCATTACAGGGGCGAAGGACGACGTAATCTATTTATTTAGAAGTCCTATTAGACAGATTGTCGCGTCATACCTCTTCCAAATGACGTGTTTTTTATTTTTTGTCTATTTCCTATATTCTTTTCTCTTGGTTTTATTCTCTTAATACTACATACTTATTTTATCTTATATTTTAAAAAAAAGCGCATTCATTGGCTATTAGTTATTAATTTTTTATACATTTAACTAGTTGATTACTAGAGATTTGATTAACTTTTTACCGAAATAATTAAACAAAATCTTTAATAGCAGCTGTAGATTATTTTTTATAACTCCAAAGAAAATACCAATTCAAATTTTGAATGATTCCTATTTATCTTATAAACTAACAGATAATGCGTTAGTAGATCTAATTGTTACATCGAAGGATCCTGTACTCTATACAATATTGTATCAGCGTTATGCTCTTAGAGTATATAATAAATGTTTGAGTTTTTCTAAAAACAATCATGAAGCTGAAGATCTTTGTCAAGATATTTTTTTAAAATTGTTAGACAAAATTCAAACTTTTAAAGGCGCTTCAAAGTTTTCAACATGGTTATATTCATTTACCTACAATCATTGCGTGAATTATTACCATAGAAATAAGTTTAAAAAATTTGAAAAGACGGGTTCAAATATTGAAGAAATTTGTGATGATGCTTCTACTCAACGAAAAGAAGATGATGTTAACCGGTTATTTAAACTTGAAAAATTAAATGTAGCATTGGAACTGATCTCAAATGAAGAAAAGGAACTACTAATATCTAAGTATCATCATTTTAAAAGTATTAAGGATTTAATGGAAATCCATAATGCTGGCGAAAGTGCTATTAAGATGAGAATTAAACGTGCGAAAGAAAAACTGTTAGGGGCCTATAATATTGTTTATGACGACGCAAGACCATAACACTTATTTTTTATTTCGTTTGTTATAATTTTTATCCCCTCTGGTTTGTGGTTTTTTATATTTTTTAGCAATAATAAATTTATAAGAACCTCCTAAATTTTCTTTTTTATTTTTGTCTAATTTATCATGAAATGCTGGACCAGGTGCATCTTCATCTCTTTGTTTGTGAGGATTGTAAGGTTCTTTTAATTGTGGGCGCTCTTCTTCGGTAAGTTCTGTTGAAATTTCGACAACTTCTGGAATGTCTAAGGTTTCAATAGTCATTTTCATGAGCGCTTCAATAGCGTCTTTAGAATCGATTTCATCGATTTTAGATAATAATATGCTCGACCCTTTACGTTTCGCTCTACCTGTTCGACCAATACGGTGCATGTAATTTTCTGGATATTCTGGTGTATCAAAATTGATTACATGTGATACATCATCGATATCCAATCCACGCGCCATAACATCTGTTGCTACTAAAATTCTATTAAACCCTTCTCTAAATTGTTCAATACTACGCAGCCTATAATTTTGAGTTTTATTGGAATGAATCACACAGCAATCTTCATTAAATACTTCCTCTAAAGATTCAAACAGCCGATCCGCCATACGTTTATTGGACACAAAAATAAGGACGCGATAAAACGCCTCACGGTCTTGCATTAAGAAGCGAATCAAATTTACTTTTGTAAAATAATTTGGAACCTCATAACGGACTTGCATGATATTTTCTAGAGGCGTTCCAGACAGTGCCACAGAAATGCGTTCAGGGCTGGTGAAAAAGTCTGTAATCAAGGCATCCACATCTGCGGTCATTGTGGCTGAAAACATAATGTTTTGACGGCGTTCTGGAAGTAAGTCAAAAATATTGATCAATTGATGTCTAAAGCCTAGATCTAACATTACATCTACTTCATCAATGACTAATTTTTGAATGCTTTTAAGTTGAAGTACACGACTTAACGCCAAGTCATATAAGCGTCCAGGAGTAGCTACAAGAATATCGATTCCCTCTGCGATTTGCTGCTTTTGAGTATTTATATTAGTGCCGCCATAAACACCTAAAACTCGATTATTTGTATAAACGTTTAATGCTTCTAAAGTATCAACCACTTGAACAACTAATTCTCTAGTGGGTACTAAAATGAGAACACGCGGATTTTCTTGATTTGTATATGTTAGATTCCTAAGAAGGGGTAGGGAGTATGCTAACGTTTTACCTGTACCGGTTTGAGCAATACCAACGACGTCTTTTCCAGCGCAAATGACATTAAATGAGGCCTCCTGAATGGGAGTTGGTTCTACAAATCTTAAATCCTTTAGCGCATTGCTCAAAGGGGTGGTTAATTTAAAGTCTTCGAAAGATAACATTGAAACTAATTTTGCATCAAAGGTAAGGTATTCTTATAAAGTGACGATTTATTATTTAGAACTGATTAACTTTGTATTGAAAATAATAAGTCTTTGCGACAGTATAAAGAAATCACACTCCGTTCCGTAGATGAGTTTAAAGTTAAGTTATTAGCTTGGGCTCAACAATTTGAAGATATCGTATGGCTGGATTCTAACAAGCATTCTCAGCCTCACAGTACGTATGACTCAATTCTTGCAGTGGATGCATTTACAAGTATTCAAACAGATGCAATTGAAGGTTTTAAAAAGTTAAATGAGTATCAATCAATAACTAATGATTGGATTTTTGGATACCTTTCTTATGATTTAAAAAATGATATTGAACCTATAAAGTCTCAAAATTTTGATGCTTTAAGTTTTCCTGATCTTTGTTTTTTTCAACCTAAAAAATTATTCCTAATCAAAGGTAATCTATTAGAAATTAGATATTTAAATTTTGTATCAGATGAGGTTGACGTAGATTTAAAGTCTGTTGAAAAGATTTTAATTGAAAGCCAACAGTTCCCCAAAACGAAAATTAAAATTGAATCCCGAATCCCAAAAGATTCGTATTTGAAAAAGGTTAATACAATGTTATCTCATATTCAAAGAGGCGATATTTATGAAGCTAATTTTTGTCAAGAATTTTATGCGAATGCGAATTGTAATCCCTTAGAAACCTATTTAAAACTAAATAAGATTGCGCAAACGCCCTTTGCAACGTTTTTAAAAAATGGAGATAAATTTTTATTATCATCTTCACCAGAACGATATCTTAAAAAGACAGGCTTAGAACTCACCTCTCAGCCCATAAAAGGAACTAGCAAGCGATCTGATAACTCTCGTGAAGATGTAAACTTAAGATCTGCATTAGAAAATGATCCGAAAGAGCGAAGTGAAAATATCATGATAGTAGACTTAGTACGAAATGACCTCTCAAAAATTGCTCAAAAAGGAACAGTCAAAGTCATTGAGTTATGTCAAATTTATAGCTTTAAGCAGGTTCATCATATGATTTCAACGGTTCAAGCCACTGCCCTTAGCACTGTTTCTGCGGTAGATATTATTTCAGCAACGTTTCCTATGGGTAGTATGACAGGAGCACCAAAAATTTCAGCGATGAACATTATTGAAACCCTTGAAGAAACCAAAAGAGGGTTGTATTCAGGAGCAGTAGGGTATTTTACACCCGAAGGCGATTTCGATTTTAATGTCGTTATTCGTAGTATCTTATATAATGCGTCTAAGGCATATATTTCATTTTCTGTTGGAAGTGCAATCACCTCAAAGAGCATCCCAGAAAAGGAGTATGAGGAGTGCCTTGTGAAAGCCAAAGCAATGCGTAGTGTTTTGGAGAATTAATTTGTAGTTTTGCTTCATGTTAAAAGCTTTTCAAAATCGCTTACAAAATCATTTTTCTTTTTTAAAAGACGCTTCTTTGTTGGTTGCTACTTCTGGCGGCTTGGATAGTATGGTATTGACAGACTTATGCAGAAATTCTGCTTTAAACATAACACTCGCACATTGTAATTTTGGACTTAGAAGCTCTGAAAGTGATGCAGACGAGGCATTCATCAAGGCGTTTTCTGAATCTCATAATTTAGATGTTCATACAACATATTTTGAGACGGAGAAAATAGCTGCTTCCAATTCACAATCCATCCAAATGGCCGCACGCCAATTGCGCTATGACTGGTTTGAAACTTTAAAAAATGAACATGGATTTGAATATGTTTTAACTGCTCATCATGCAGATGATAATTTAGAAACATTTCTTATTAATCTATCTCGAGGTACAGGGCTAGATGGGCTTTTGGGGATCCCAGAAATCAATGGATCCGTCGTACGACCACTACTAGAATTTTCGAGAGATGATATTCAAAGCTATGCAACCCAAGAAAATATCTCATGGCGAGAAGATAACTCAAATAAAAGCACTAAATACCTTCGGAATAAGTTACGACACTCTGTTATTCCGCTTCTAAAAAACTTGAATCCTTCTTTTATGGATCGATTTCATTTAACACAAGAGCATTTAAAAGATACGCAATCTCTTTTAGGAGATTATATGCTAGAGGTGGAGGATAGGGTTATTGAATCTATTAATGAGGACGAAATTGTGTATAATATTGATCAAATTAACGCCTTAAACAACCCAAAGGCCTATTTATATCAGTTATTGAAAACCTATAACTTCACGGATTGGTCTCAAATCACAGCACTTTTAGAGGCGCAATCTGGAAAGCAGATTACGTCCTCAACCCATCGTTTGCTCAAAAATAGATCGCAATTAATTTTGAGTAAATTAACGGACTCACCATCTATTTATATTCCAATTGAAAACACTCAAACATTTGTATCGATTCCAGACCAACCTTTCGACTTAAAATTAGAAATTATTCCCTCCTTGGGATCTGCTTCTGAAAATATTTTATATTTGGATTTTGAATCTCTTAGCTTTCCGTTGACACTTTCAAACTGGAGTGATGGGGATTATTTTTATCCTTCTGGAATGAAGGGTAAAAAGAAGTTGAGTAAGTATTTTAAAGATGAAAAATTGTCATTATTAGAAAAAGAAAACACCTTAGTTATGTATAGCGGAGATGCCGTCGTTTGGGTCGTAGACAGGCGCGCAGACCAACGTTTTTTGGCGAATCAAAATAGCACTAAAATTTTAAAATTATCAACAGAACGCAATGCCCATAGTTAAAAGCAATTTTAAACCACATTTCAGATTTCGAAGCGGGTTTATAGCCACGGTCTATTCGGGCTTGATTCGTCGTTTAAAAATCAATCAAACAAGAGAACGGATCACACTTAGAGATGCTGATTTTATCGATTTGGATTGGAGTTATAGTCAAATGCCTTCAAAATCAGTCATAATTTTATTTCATGGATTAGAAGGTCATGGACAACGTCCTTACATCACTGGGCCTGCTTTATATTTTAATGCTAATAATATTGATGCTATTTGTGTAAATTTCCGTTGTTGTAGTGGTGAATTAAACCGTTATTATGAAAGCTATCATTCTGGTAAAACAGATGATTTAGAAGATATTATTCAACATGTGGTTTCACTGGAGAAGTACGATTCTATTTTCTTGAAAGGCATCAGTCTAGGAGGAAATATCCTTTTAAAATATCTTGGTGATGGATCAAATGTCCCACCGCAAGTAAAAGCCGCTATGGCAGTCTCGGTGCCTTGTGATTTGTCGGGGTCAGCAAAAGCGCTTCATAAACTAAAAAATTTACCCTACCATATCAATTTCAAATGGGGGTTAGTCCAGCGTTTAAAATTAAAACAGAAACAATTTCCAGATGCTATTAGCAAGGCCAAAATAAAATCAATCAAAACGCTCAATGATTTTGATGAAGTTTATACCTCCCGTGCTCATGGGTTTAAGAATGCGCAAGATTATTATGAAAAATGCAGTAGCCTCCAGTTTTTAAAAACAATTAAAACGCCCGTATTAATTTTAAACGCGTTAGATGATTCATTTTTATCTAAAGCATGTTTTCCATTTGAGGATGCTGAAGAAAATTCAAACATATTTTTAGAAACTCCTTCACGAGGAGGACATGTAGGGTTTATTAGTAGTGGTGGATTTTATTATAATGAAACACGTGCGCTAGAATTCTTTTTAGAACGTAAGTAAGGTCTTGTATATTTTATCCATTGGAAAGCCCATAACGTTAAAATAAGAGCCTTCAATTTTAGAGACTCCAATCTGTCCAATCCAGTCTTGAATGCCGTAGGCGCCTGCCTTATCAAGCACCTTAAAATTATTTATATAGTACCAGATTTCTTCATCGCTCAATGGCTTAAACGTTACTTTGGTGATGGAGTTAATAGTTTTTTGCAACGAAACAGATTTAAAACAAACAGATGTGATGACTTCATGTGTATGACCACTCATCGTTTTTAGCATTTCAAATGCATGGTTGTTATCTATTGGTTTTCCGAGAGCTTTATCCTCAAACCAAACTATGGTATCACTTGTAATAAGAATATCATTAGGTTTCAACTCGTCTACAAATGGCATCGATTTTAGCTGCGCTAAATAATCAGAGATTTCAAAGTGTCGAAGCCTGTGCGGGTATTCTTCTTTCACCGATTTGATACGGATTTCAAAGTCAAGTCCAAGCCCTTTAAGCAACTCCTGTCTTCTTGGTGATGAAGAAGCTAAAATGATGTGTTTAGATTTTAAAAGGTCAGCAAGCATAGTTTATAGATTAATACTTAAGAGTTTACTTGCGAATTGAACACTCCTTCGTAAAATGAAAGTGAATTTTTACTAGAAGTTAGTACTTTTGAATCATAAATATTTTTAAGTTCTCGGTTAGGCAAACAAAGTAGATTCATGTATTTATAAAAAATAATTGATTTTAATTTAGAACAATCTTCCTAACTTATCATTTAGTGGAATAGATAAGTCAATAAATTCAAATTTTAAATTTTGTGATCTTTCTAAAGGCTCAATCATTTTGCCTAATGATTTTCTATCTTTTGTAATATAAGCTTCAATACTTCTGTTATGAATTTGAGCAAATAGCTTAATATCGTTAATAATTACTTTTCGCTGTTCAGATTGCCTTAAATCATCATTTCCTTTAAGTTCAGCAAAAAAGTTTCCAGCAATTTTCGCATCTGCATAATCAAATTCTAATAAACGAAAAACATTTAACGAAAGTAAATTATCTGGATTATCACCAACAGCGTACTCACTGACAACAATAGTTGAAAGATACATTTCTATTCCGTTTTCTAGAAAATATTCAAAATAATCAACGGCATTTTGATGAAAATCTGCATCTAACTTTAATAAGCGAATACAAAAAGAACTATCTAAAAGTACGCTTTCTACTCCTTTCATATTCCTTCTGCTTTTATATCATCTAACCAAGCATCAACATTTGTAATTTTATTTAAATTAGTCGAAGCCTTTTCAATCACTTTTTCTAATAGAGACTTATTAAAAACTGGTTTATACTGAATAAATTCTACTAATTCTAAATCAGTTAATGAATCGTCTTCAAAACTCTTTTTACCAAAAACTTTAATTCCGTATGGTTTATATGTTTTCTTTTCGCCATCCATTATTTGTTCTTTAGTTGCTGAAATAGTAAGGTTCCCGTATTTCTTTGTGCTTATATGTAAATTTGGATTTTTACCTCCTTCTTGATAAATTTCTCCATAAATATAAAATTCGCTTTCATAAAAAGTTGGTGCAATCATTTCAAAATTCGTAGTATAATCTATAACAAGTGATGATTCTTTTGAAATTGAATTATTAAACTCAATAACGAAACCTTCTTTAATAGCTTTCTTTTGAAATTTATCGATAATAGATTGTCTTTTGTACTCTAAAAAATCGATATTATCCCTTTTGGATATTTCAGCAGTTAAGGCATTAAAAAAAAGCACAGCTGATATAGGCAAAAAGAATTTATGTTTAGCTGATCCTTCTTCAATGTCGTAAGAAATATGAGGTCGGTTTTGCTTTTCTTTACGATTCGGATATAGAAATGTCTCGACATCTGATATGAAATCTTTGACTTCATTAATATCAATATCTTTTGGACTTAAGGAATTATCCTTACTTGTCACCCTTAATTCTATGTATCCTTGTTCTTCCACGTATCTAAAATACAAATTTACTGAATATAAAAAACTACAGCCTACAAAGTTTATAGTTAATTGATTGCTATAAATTGCTAAGGCAAAGTTATGTATTAATTTTTAAAATTTATTGTTTATCCTAAATGTTGCGCTTACTAATTCAACTTAGGGCATAACATAACATTGTTATTTAATCATATCGGGCATCAAATGCTTTCATCCAGTGCCCTTGAACTTTCAGAACTTGCTCTATAATATCACGAACGGATCCATGGCCACCATTTTTATGTGAAATGTATTTTGAAACCGCTTTTACTTCGGGTACTGCATCCTGAGGGCAGGTGGGAAGTCCAACCAGTTTCATTGGAGGAATGTCTGGAATGTCATCGCCCATATAAATCACATTTTCCGGTTTTAGCTGGTGTTTTTGAAATAATTCATTTAGATGAACAACTTTATCATGCGCCCCTAAACTAATTTCTTTAACGCCCAAGCCTTCGAGTCGTTTACGAACGCCTTCGTTTTTTCCACCAGAAATAATACAAACTAAAAACCCAGCATCTACGGCTGTTTTAACCGCAAATCCATCTCTTGTACTCATCCTGCGAAGCATTTCTCCTTCAGAAGTAACGAGGACTGAGGAATCTGTGAGGACGCCATCGACATCAAAAATAAAGGCTTTAATGTCTTTTAAGTATTCTTTATAACTTTTTGAATCCATGTGTAGTTTTTATTGATTGCGTAAGTTGCTCATATATAGATTGGTACTCGGGATGACTTTCCAAGGTTCGTAAATGATGGTTTATCGTTACTTGATCATTGCGTTTCGCAGGGCCAGTTTGTGCGTTATAAGGGGATGTGTGTTGAACTTTTTTTGCAGTCTCTAAAATTAATGGCTTTAAGACCTCAAAACTTATAGTTTTAAAATCCGTTAGCTCATGCGCAATTCGATACAGTTGATTGGTGAAATTATTAATAAATACAGCAGATAAGTGTAAGGCCTGACGTTGTTCGGTATTAATCATATAAAATGGACTGCCCATTTCACTTGCCAAATTTTTAAGAAGAATGGCATCCTTTTTCTCCATAGTTTCAATGCAGTATGGAACGTCTGAAAATGCGACTTCCGAAGTCAACGAAAATGTTTGAAGCGGATAAAAAACACCTCTACGGTGTTTCATGTCTAACAGTTTCATAGCCACACTTCCCGATGTATGAACCACCAAACGGTTTTCGAAAGGAAGCTGTTTGGAGAGGTCAGAAACCGCTTTGTCACTTACCGCAATGATGTATACATCTGCCATTTTTAAATCTTCTAATTCATGACATAATTCAATACCATTAATAGCCATTTTAATGGCTTTTGGATCTCGACAATACCAGTGCACTAAATTTAAGTTTTTGGCGGCTTGAGTCGCTTTGACCAAGTGAGTTCCTACATTTCCAGCTCCTAAAATTACGACAGATATCATTCAGCTAAAATAAACAAGTAATTGGTCATTTGAAAGTTTAAAGAACCCAATGCCAAAATTTTATTAAAATTACTGTTAAAACCAATTAACATAAATGACTTTTCCTATTAAAATAAGTACCTTTGCAGCTCAATAAATCGAGTCAATTTAGGATGCTAAAAAAACTAACAAATATACTTTTTTCTACCCGTTTAACAGGGACACTTTTTATCGTTTTTGCAGTTGCCATGGCCGTAGGAACGTTTATGGATCAAGGTCAAAGTACGTCTCCAACGCCGTACTCCCGAACGCTCATTTATAATGCGTGGTGGTTTGAAGCTATTATGGCGGTATTTATTGTCAACTTTGCAGGAAATATTTTTAGATACCGATTGTTAAGAAAAGAGAAATGGGCGACTCTAACGTTACATTTATCGTTTATTTTTATTTTGTTTGGTGCTTTTTTGACACGTTACCACGGATTTGAAGGGATGATGTCCATTCGAGAAGGCGCGACTGAAAACACATTTTTATCTCAAAAAACATATTTAACGACTTACATTGATGGCGATTTTGAAATTAATGGTCAACTTCAACGTCGTGTACAAGAAGATGAAGTTGATTTTTCTCCACGCCTTACTAACAAATACCACTTAAATACATCGTATAATACGACTCCTATTTCGATAGAATTAGTGGATTTTATTGCCGGAGCAGAAGAAGATATCATTCCTGCTGAAGGAGGAGAATATTATTTAAAAATTGTAGAGGCCGGCGACGGTGCGCCGCACAACCATTTCCTAAAATTAGGNGAAGTAAGTAGTGTACATAATGTATTATATGCATTGAACAAGCCAACGGACGGGGCTATTAATATTACCTATTCAGAAACAGATTTGACCATACAATCGCCTTATGAAGGGGAATATATGACCATGGCGACTAGATTCGAAGGGCGGTTGGTGAAAGATAGTATTCAGCCACTTGTGTTACGGTCTCGATATATTATCGGGAATCAAGCGATTGTATTTCCGAAACCCGTTATAAAAGGTGAATTTGACATCGTTAAAAAATCAAAATTACTTAAAGGCGATGAAGATGGTATTGCGTTAAAAATAACAGCAAATGGCAGTACAAAAACAATTAAGTTGCTAGGAGGAAAGGGCTCTAACAATCCGTTTAAAGATATTGAAGTTGGTGGTTTGGAATTTAATTTTAAATACGGATCGAAGCTTTTAGACCTCCCTTTTGAGGTTAAACTCAATGATTTTATTGCGGAACGCTATCCTGGTACCGAAAAAAGCTATTCATCATTTGAGAGTAAAGTAACTGTTTTGGATGCTAAAGATGATGATTTTGATTTTCATATTTATATGAATAATATTCTTGATCACCGCGGGTATAAGTTTTTTCAAGCCAGTTTTGATCCTGATGAAAAAGGGACTATTTTATCGGTCAATCATGACTACTGGGGCACTTGGTTTACATATTTGGGGTATTACTTACTGTACTTTGGTTTAATGGCTATCTTATTATCTAAACATGCACGTATGGAATCTTTGCGACGTCAACTTGATAAAATCAAAAAAAAGAAATCAAAATTGGCGATGCTTGTTTTGTTTCTAATGTCCTTTAATGGATTTGCACAAACGACGCACGGCTCGGATCATGAAAATGTACGTCCTTCAACTGTTCAGTTAGATTCAATTTTAAAACTAAATATTACATCGGTTTCGGAGGCGGATCGGTTTGGGCATTTGGTCATTCAAGATTCGGATGGACGGATGAAACCCATTAATACCTATGCTTCTGAACTGCTTAGAAAACTAAGCAAAAAAGATGTTTATAAAGAATTTGATGCGAATCAAGTGTTTTTGTCAATGCAAGAAAGCCCGCAACTTTGGTACAACGTTCCAATTATTTTCTTAAAAGCCAAAAAAGCAGATACGATTCGTACCATCTTAGGTTTAGAAAAAAAGGCTAAATACGCAGCTTTAGTAGATTTCTTAGATCCTAACTTAAATTATAAATTGGCGCCTTATTTGGACGATGCTTACAATACTCAAGTGCCAACGGCTATTCAAAAAATATTTACAGAAACCGATCAACGGGTGAGTTTGTTGTTCAATACCTTAGAAGGAAGTGCGATGCGCTTATTTCCAATTCCAGGCCATGAAAATAATAAATGGGTCTCCTCCAAAGAATTTAGAGAAGGAGCGTACACTTTACAAGACTCTCTCTATGGGAATTTTATCAAAACAGGATTCATGGCCTATATGGCTACCTTGCAAAAGGATAAAGTTCTTAAAACAGATTTTTCAAAAAGCCAACAACTATTAGATGCGATTAAAAAAACGCAAGTAAAATATGGTGGGGAAACCATGATTTCCGAAGATAAAATCGCGACTGAAATTCTATACAACCGCTATGATATTTTCAAGAAGTTATTTGAATATTATATGTATGCGAGTAGTTTAATGTTTTTGTTATTGATTTTTCAGATTTTTAAAGATCGTAGTAAAATTATACATTATTCGGTTAAATCATTTAAATTTTTAATTTGGATTTGCTTCGGACTTCATACTGCTGGTTTGATTGCACGTTGGTATATTTCTGGCCACGCCCCATGGAGTGATGCCTATGAGTCGATGATATATGTGGCTTGGGCAACCATGGCTTTTGGAGTAATGTTAGGAAAGAAAAGCGATTTAACATTTGCATCTACAGGTTTTGTAACGGCGATGATTCTCATGATTGCACACTGGAATTGGATGGACCCTTCCATTGGAAATCTTCAACCTGTTTTAGACAGCTATTGGTTAATGATTCACGTGGCTATTATTGTAGGGAGTTATGGACCTCTTACACTTGGAATGATTTTAGGAGTAATTACACTCTTACTAATGATTCTAACGACCTCTACGAATAAGAAAAAGATGGCTCTAAATATCAAAGAACTGACCATCATCAATGAAATGTCGTTGACNGTTGGATTGGTAATGCTAACTATAGGGAATTTCTTGGGCGGTATGTGGGCCAATGAAAGTTGGGGGCGCTATTGGGGTTGGGACCCAAAAGAAACGTGGGCACTAATTAGTATTATGATTTATGCGTTTGTAATTCACATGCGTTTGATACCAGGATTACGAAGCCGTTTTGGGTTTAGCGTGGCTTCTGTTGTTGCTTTTGGAAGTATTATGATGACCTATTTTGGAGTAAATTTCTACCTCGCTGGTTTGCATTCATACGCCAAAGACGATCAGGAAATTAGTGTTACATACATAGTAACTGCACTTGTTATAATCACATTACTGTCTGTATTTGCTTACAGAAAACATCTCAAATATTTCAAGAAATAAACTTAGTCAAAAATAGATTTAATTTTATCGAATGTAATGTCGGTATAATCAGAAACTAGCATGTCTGCCCTTGAATAATCTTGGTCTTTAGAGTGTACACTTTTGTAAGCAATACAATAGATATTCGCTTCTTTTGCAGCAATAATTCCGTTGGTAGAATCTTCAATCACAAAACATTCAGAAGTGGAGACTCCAGCAGCTTTGGCAGCATTGATGAATATTTCGGGGTGTGGCTTGGAGGCTTTTAAGTCGGCACCGCTCAACTTGTCTTTAAAATAAGAGTCAAGTTTAAAACGTTTGATTACGTTATCAATCGTAAACATTGATGCCGAAGAGGCGACCACTAGAGTTAGTCCATTCGCATAGTAATCTTTTATAAGGTCTTCGACACCATCAAGAAGTTGAAGGTCAGGATCTTCAAAAAATAATTTTGTGAAATGGGCACGTTTTCCCTTTTCTAAAATAATGGGTTTCAGTGATAGTTCAAAATGCTTGCAAAGAAACTCACAAATATCTCTTGTAGACTGTCCCGTAAAACTTCGGTACATTGAATCCGTTACGACGATACCAACATCATTAAACATCATTTTGTAAGCTATGTGGTGTAAAGGCTCGGTGTCTACAATCACGCCATCCATATCAAAAAGTACTGCTTTTAACATCCTTATTTTTTTTACGAAGATAATAAAATGATAAGTTTAGATTTTAGAAATAAACAGAGAATAAATAACAAATTTTTTATACTTTCGAATTAAATAAAACCAATCAATGAATTTTTTAAAAAAGCTTGGACTTACAAACATATTATTGCTTGCCTTGTGTGCGATCATTATATGTGTGTCCGAATACTTGTTTATGACAGGCGAAGAGTTACACGGTATTTTTGTAGGGATCTGGGCTCCAATGCTTTTAGGTCTAATGATATTCTTTAAACTTTTTCGTCTTGACCGCTAATACTATCGTTGTATCGTTTTCTGTTTTTGTATCTGTTTGCGTAGTCATCTGGGCCATTGTGTTAATAAAAGAATTTAATGACGTTGGCAAAGACAAAAATATTTAAAGAATACCTTTATGAGCTCTAAAAAACAAGGTTTAAACACCATATGCACCCATTTAGGGTCGATAGAGGACACTACCTTTAAAGGCAGTGTTTCTCCTCTTTATATGTCTACTTCTTTTGATTTTATGGACGTTGATACCAAGCGCTATCCGCGTTATTTCAATACACCTAATCAAGAATATTTATCAAAAAAAATAGCCGCTTTAGAACATGCGGAAGCGGCCTTAATTTTCAGCTCTGGAATGGCAGCGATTTCTGCCACGCTTCTGACCTTCTTGAAATCTGGTGACCATGCCGTCATTCAAAATGATATTTATGGAGGAACACGCAATTTTATCGAATCACATTTTACTAATTATGGTATTGAATATAGCTTTACTAAAGACTTATCTTCTGAATCATTTGAAGACTGTATTCAATCGAATACCAAATTAATATATATAGAAACGCCTTCAAATCCATTACTGAAATTAGTAGATATATTTGCGATTGCAAAACTTGCTAAGAGTCATAATATTATTACGGCTGCGGATAATACCTTTGCGACCCCAATCGTTCAAAATCCTCTAGATTTAGGGATTGATATTGTAATGCATAGTGCCACGAAATACTTTGGAGGTCATAGTGATATTAGTGCGGGAGCAGTAGCTTCTTCTCAAGAAATTATGGACAAAATATGGGATCTTGCAAAAGATTTTGGAGGTAATTTAAGCGATTATACCGTATGGTTACTCGAAAGAAGTATGAAAACCTTAGGGATTCGTGTAAAAGCCCAGCAGCGCAATGCGAAACGTTTGGCCAAATATTTACATAAACACGCTGCGGTGAAAACCGTGTTTTATCCAGGCTTAAAAAGCAATGCCTATCATAGTCTCGCTAAAATTCAGATGAAAGGTTTTGGTGCGATGCTCTCTTTTGAATTGAAAGAATCTTTTGATTCTGAAAAATTCTTGAAGGCCTTAAAACTGATTAGCCCATCCATGAGCTTGGCAGGCGTAGAAAGCACGATGCTATTGCCTTCTAAAGCTTCACATTCACTTCTCTCTGAATCCGATCGAAAGATTCAAGGCATCACAGATCAATTGATTCGTTTTTCGGTAGGTATTGAAACTAAAAAAGATTTAATCGAAGATATAGAGCAGGCAATTTCTGCTTGTAATGTTTAAAAAATTAGCACAATGAAAATTGATATACTTGCTTTTGGTGCACATCCAGATGATATAGAACTGAGTTGTGGAGGTACCATTATTAAAGAAATTGAAAACGGAAAAACCGTCGTTCTTATCGATTTAACAAAAGGGGAGCTTGGTACAAGAGGTACAGCAGACACTCGAAAGGTAGAAGCAGCGAATGCGGCAACTATATTAGGAGTAACTCATAGAGAAAATATGAATTTTTCGGATGGATTTATAATGAATGATAAAGCTCATCAGTTAGAAATTATAAAAAAAATCCGTCAGTACCGCCCAGAAATTGTGTTGTGTAATGCGGTTGATGACCGTCATACAGACCATGAAAAAGCTAGTAAGCTGGTAAGCGATGCTTGTTTTTTAAGTGGATTAATAAAAATTGAGACCCATTTAGACGATTCAAAAGAAATTCAGGGGCCATGGCGTCCGAAATCTATATACCATTATATACAATGGAAAACGCTTCAACCCGATTTTGTCGTCGATATCAGTGCACAAATTGATCAAAAAATGCAGGCCGTTTTAGCCTACGCGACACAATTCTATGACCCTAAGAGTCAAGCGCCTGAAACACCAATTACGTCCAAAAATTTCGTGAACAGTATCCGTTACAGAGCGGCAGATTTGGGCCGCATTGTTGGTGTGGAGTATGCTGAGGGATTCAACCTAGAACGCCTTCCTGCAATTGATTCGTTATTTGACTTAAAATAATATTAAAAAGTGTTTGTATAAAACACGAAATACTATACATTTGCAACGCATTATTTGAATGCCAAACGGTGGTTGTAGCTCAGTTGGTTAGAGCATTGGTTTGTGGTACCAAGGGTCGCCGGTTCGAGCCCGGTCTTCCACCCAAAAAGTAAAAGCTTCTCTATTTTTAGAGAAGCTTTTTTTGTATACTTATATGTTGTGAAGTTTACTCCACTGCTTTATCAACACGCACAGCATCATCTCTATTCGCCACTTCCCAAGCCGTATGAAAGACCAATCGTGTTCTATTTTCTAACAGGTCATACTCAATTTTATCAGGTGTATCTGTTGCTTTATGATAATCGGCATGTGTGCCATTAAAATAAAAAATGATAGGAATGTTGTTTTTTGCAAAATTATAATGATCAGAACGGTAGTAGAAACGATTGGGATCATTTTCATCATTGTAGGTATAGTCTAATTCTATATTGGTATATTTTGTATTCATCTCTTCGGATACGTTGTGTAAATCCGTACTGAGTTTGTCACTTCCAATGAGATAGATATAGTTACGTTCGCCTTCTAGACGCTTAGGGTCTGTACGTCCAATCATATCAATATTTAAATTGGTAATGGTTTGTGCTAAGGGAACAATGGGATCATAATCTGTATAGTACTGAGAGCCTAATAATCCTTTTTCTTCACCAGTAACGTGTAAAAATATAATAGAACGCTTCGGGCCATGTCCATTTTTTTGAGCGGTTTTAAACGCTTCTGCAATTTCCAAAATAGCGACGGTTCCAGAACCATCATCATCAGCTCCATTAAAAACTTCGCCGTCATGCATCCCAACATGATCTAAATGAGCAGACAAAATAACGTATTCATCTGGTTTTTCACTGCCTTTAATCATCGCTGCTACATTTTCAGATGTAATGGGTTTACTGATTTGTTCAAAATCAATTTTAATAGTAGTTGTATTTAATAACTTAGAACCCATTTCTTCACTCACAAGGAAACCATACATTGGGTCTTCTTTGACATCTAAGGCCAAATTACTTTCGCCACCGCGTTCTTCACGTGCTTTATAATACGTTGAATAGCGTTGAAACAACGATTGATTTATTAAAAAGAAGGCTTTTGCGCCAAGATCTTTAGCTGCATTTCGTTTTGAACTTAATTCTTGACGGCCGTTAGACCACTTAGAGTTTTCTTCAGAACCACTAACGTTATACACACCAAGCGAATCCTTTGGCTCTCCACCAATAGCGATGACCACTTTTCCACGTACATCCAACTCTTTATAGTCATTATAACGAGCATCCTTAATTCCATAGCCAACAAGCACAACTTCATCAGTATTGATTGTGTTTGTTTCGCCATCTGCAATACTAATGAAATCTGTATAATATTCAAATGAAATTTCATCAATAGCGATAGAGACCACTGGGGTTTTTACTTCAACTAAAGGTACGTTTTGAAAATAGTTTCCATCTCCCTTAGCAGCAGATATCTCTAGTTCAGTGTAGGTATTTTTTAGGTACTCAATAGCCATTTTCTGACCTTTAGTACCTGTTTCTCTGCCTTCAAATTCATCAGAGGCATAAGTATATAGTTTTTCTTTTAATTCATTAGCACTAATGCTTGTCGCATACGTTTCTTGTAGAGTAGCCTGCCCGATACTTAGATTAGCGATTACTAGGAGTAGCGCAGTAAGTTTGAGTTTCATATATATATGTTATTAATATTAATAATTATCCAACGATATTACAAAAATTATAGGAACCACTAATTAATTTTAATAATTTTTATGATTTATAGTTGCTTTTACTTAACGTATCTCAACACTTTATACGATTTATAAGGTCTATTTTTCTGCTGATTTGAATAAATATTATAAATTTTTAAAAATATTTTCGTTCAATATATAATAAATAAAATATAACCATTATTAATTTATTATATTTTAATTTAATAAGATATATCCTAATTTTTAGTGTTATAGAGTTGATGTTTTTTGTTTTATATGTTTAAATAAATACTTAAACATTTTAAAATATCCGAGTTTTCAAATCTGTTGGATTTTTTTTTGATATCATATTACGCACTATATTTGTTGCTTAATAATTATAAAAACCAAAACTATTATGAAAAAATTACTTTTAACAGCTGCGGCTGTATTCGCTTTAACAACGGTTAATGCACAAGACATTACTTTTGGAGTTAAGGCAGGTATTAATTTTGCTAATACTAACGTTTCTGATTCTGATGAAAATTTAGAAGGAATAACATCATTCCATTTTGGAGGTGTTGTAGAATTTTCTGTTTCTGAAACTTTTTCAATTCAACCAGAATTATTATATTCTGCTCAAGGGACTTCAGATTCTGAATTTAAACTAAATTTAGATTATATTAATCTTCCTATTATGGCTAAATATTACGTAACTGAAGGACTTAGTCTCGAAGCGGGTCCACAAATTGGGTTTTTAATTAAAGCTGAAGCTGGAACGGACGATGTTTCTGTAGATGTTAAAGATGATTTTAAATCTATTGATTTTGGATTTAATTTTGGAACAGGTTATAAACTTGAAAGTGGTTTAAATTTTGCAGCGCGTTATAATTTAGGATTGTCGGATATTTCCGATGATAATGAATCAAATATAAAAGTTAAAAACAGTGTTTTTCAACTTTCAGTAGGATATACTTTCTAATCACTTTGTTAAATTTCATAAAAAAAAGAGGAAGCATCGCTTCCTCTTTTTTTATCCCATAACTTTTGTATTTTTGTAGAATAAACCGAGCATGTTAAAAGCAATGTAATTCAAGAGAATGAATGACAGCGAACACATATGACGGATAAAAAAAACTATAAAAAGGCATATGAAAAAAATCATCATCATTAACGGTCCCAATTTGAATTTATTAGGGAAACGCGAGCCTGGAATTTACGGTGCACAATCATTCGAAGACTTTTATGCGGAGTTAAAAACTAAGTATGTGGCTTTTGAACTGTCCTATTTTCAATCCAATATAGAAGGGGCGTTGATTGATAAAATCCAAGAGGTTGGTTTTTCCTATGATGGTATTATTCTAAATGCAGCTGCTTACACTCACACATCCGTCGGTATTGGTGATGCGATTAAAGCTATTGAAACGCCTGTCATCGAAGTGCATATCTCCAATACATTTTCTAGAGAAGAATTCAGACATCAATCATATATATCACCAAATGCCAAAGGCGTTATCCTTGGGTTTGGATTGCAAAGTTATGAGCTCGGATTACAAAGTTTTATATAACAAAAAAGACCACCTTTTCAGGCAGTCTTTAATATGTATGTTTTTTTTGTTTAAATGTGAATCACTTCGCCATAAGCATCAGCAACCGCTTCCATCACCGCTTCACTCATAGTCGGGTGTGGGTGAATTGTTTTTAATACTTCATGTCCGGTTGTTTCAAGTTTTCGACCTAAAACAGCTTCCGCAATCATATCGGTAACGCCGGTTCCTATCATATGACAGCCTAACCATTCGCCATATTTGGCATCAAAAATCACTTTTACAAAGCCTTCTTTATGACCGCCAGCACTTGCTTTTCCTGAAGCAGAAAATGGAAATTTACCAACTTTAATATCAAGGCCTTTATCTTTAGCTTGTGCTTCCGTCAGTCCAACACTTGCAATTTCTGGAGTACAGTAGGTACAGCCTGGAATGTTTCCATAATCAATCGCTTCGACATGCTGGCCTGCAATTTTTTCGACACATAAAATGCCTTCTGCAGAAGCAACATGGGCGAGGGCAGGGCCAGGCGTTACATCACCAATCGCATAGTAACCTGGAATATTTGTTTGGTAAAAATCATTGACTAAAATCTTATCTCTGTCAATTACAATTCCAACATCTTCTAATCCAATATTTTCAATATTTGTTTTGATGCCAACAGCAGATAACACGATGTCAGCTTCTAAAATTTCTTCTCCTTTTTTGGTTTTGATAGTTGCTTTGACACCTTCTCCAGAAGTATCAACGGAAGTTACCTCGGTTGACGTTAAAACTTTAATACCACTTTTCTTAAAAGAACGTTCGAGTTGTTTAGAAACGTCTTCATCTTCGACAGGGACAATGCGTGGTAAATACTCCACAACAGTCACATCTGTACCCATTGAGTTATAAAAATAAGCGAATTCTACCCCAATGGCACCAGAACCTACAATGACTATTTTTTCAGGTTGTTTCTCTAAAGTCATTGCTTTTCGATAGCCAATTACCTTTACACCATCTTGTGGCAAATTTGGCAATTCACGTGAGCGTGCGCCTGTTGCAATAATAATATGATCGGCACTATGTATGGTACCATCTACATCGACTTTCTTCCCTGGTTTTAACGTACCGTAACCAGAAATGACATCGATTTTATTTTTTTTCATTAAAAACTGAACGCCTTTACTCATGCCATCAGCTACATTTCGACTGCGGTTGACCACAGCATCAAAATCTTTATCGAACTCCTTAATTGTAAGTCCATAATCTTCCGCATGTTTCAGGTATTCAAATACTTGCGCAGACTTTAAAAGTGCTTTGGTAGGAATACACCCCCAATTTAGACAGACGCCTCCTAAGCTTTCTTTTTCAATTACGGCAGTTTTAAGGCCTAACTGTGAAGCTCTAATGGCAGTAACATAACCGCCTGGGCCACTTCCTAAAACAATAACGTCGTATTTACTCATAAAATCAGTATTTTGAATTGGTTTTAAAGTGCAAATTTACAAAACCTAATTGTAATATTAAAGGTCTTCTGTAAAATGTGTTTTGCTTTTTTTATTTAAGAATTTTAAAGTATTATATTCAGTTGATTTACCTTTTGGTATTGACAACGATTTCCAGTCCGTGTTCTTTATTAGTTTTCCAATAAAAACAAGTTGTCCAATATGGTAAGCATAATGCGCCAGTTGTCTATTAAGGGCTTCTAGTACTGTATGCCCCTGATTTCGGATATAAATGATTTTTTTCAGTTCGGTTGATTCCAATTGATTGAAGGTATCAAAAAAACAATTCCAACCGCTATTCCACTGTTTCAAAACGGCTTCTTTATCCCATTCATCAGCAATAAACTCTTGATCTCTATTGCGCCAGATTTTTTCGCCATCCTCTTTGAAAATGTTTGTCCACCTTGATAACATGTTTCCAGAGAGGTGCTTGACAATCGTGGCCATAGAATTACTCGCTTCGTTTGGTGTCCAATTTAACTCGGAATCCGAAAGTTGATTTAAGGTTTTTTCCCCTAGAGATTTATAGTAGTTAAATTCTTTAGATAAACTATTTAGGGAAGCGTTTTTCATTAAGTAGTGTATTTTAGTCGTCTTTAAACTTCAAACTCACAGAATTCACACAGTAACGCGTACCCGATTCGGTAGGCCCATCATTAAACACATGTCCTAAGTGTCCATCACATGTTTTACACACAATTTCGGTTCGGATCATACCGAGAGTTTTATCGGATATATATCCAACCTTCCCTTTAATTGATTCATCAAAACTTGGCCATCCACAATGCGCGTCAAATTTGGTGCTGCTTTCAAAAAGAGGTTCATTACAACCTGCACAACAGTAAGTACCTTTTTCAAAATGAAGATTATAGGCGCCTGAATGCGGTCTTTCAGTGCCTTTTTCTCTAAGAATTTGGTACTGTTCGTCTGTTAATTTTTCTTTCCAATTTACTTCTTGTTTATTCATTTGGTGTTGGTGTAAATGTTAAGGCAGCGCCATTAATACAATGCCGTTTACCTGTTGTTTTTCTAGGGCCGTCATTAAATACATGACCTAAATGACCGCCACAAACGGCACAATGTTCTTCCGTTCGTGCCATTCCTATATTGTAATCTACAGAAAACGCCACATTATCCTTTATTTCTTTATCAAAACTAGGCCATCCAGTGCCAGAATTAAATTTATCAGCAGCATTAAAAAGAGGCGTGTTACAGCCAGCACAACTATAAATACCAGGGGTGTAGATTTTATCTAAAGGACTCGAACCAGCACGCTCTGTTCCCGCTTGTCTCAATACATAATATTGAAGCTCAGTTAGCTGATTTTTCCACTCTTGTTCCGTTTTGGTAACTCTAAAAACTTCTTTTTTTTGTGCTTTCGTTTGACACGAAAATAGAAGACAAATTGTAAAAATTGAAATTATTTTTTTAATAGTCATGAGTAGGATTTTAAATTTCACTAAAAATAAGTATTTATTTAATCCGTTATATTTTTTTCACATAAATTTGTGACTAATGAAATAGATTTGTGTCAAATTTGTTAGAACCCGATTTTTAAATAAACTCAATATAAATGAAACATTTACTTTTAACATTCCTAAGTTGTATCTTTTGTTTTACTTGTGCAACGAATCCTTTTACAGGAAATAAAACCTTGGCATTTATGCCCAACTCTCAATTATTACCAATGGCTTTTGCGGAGTATGATCAATTTTTGACAGATAATAAAGTTCTAAAAGGCACTTCGGATGCAGAAATGATTACAAGAGTGGGGCAGCGAATTTCTGTAGCCGCAGAACGCTGGTTGGATGCTAATAATTATCAAGGCTATTTAAAAGATTATAAATGGGAATACAATTTAGTTGATGACAAGACAGTGAATGCTTGGTGTATGCCAGGCGGAAAAATCGTTTTTTACACGGGTATTCTTCCGATTGCAAATAGCGAAACAGGGGTCGCTGCCATTATGGGGCATGAAGTGGCGCACGCCCTTGCCAATCACGGTCAACAACGCATGAGTGCTGGAATGATACAACAAGGAGCAGGAGTAGGAGTTGCAGTTCTTACCAAAGACAAAAAACCTTCAGAACAAGCTCTTTGGATGCAAGCTTATGCGGTGGGGTCATCTGTTGGAGGTATGTTACCATTTAGTAGATCTCATGAAACGGAAGCGGATAAAATCGGTTTATACCTCATGGCGATTGCGGGATATAATCCTGAGGAAGCCTCTAAATTATGGGAGCGCATGAAAGCAAATAGCGGCGGTAAAGGCCCTCCTGAATTTTTGAGTACACACCCGTCAAATGATTCTCGAATATCAAACTTAAAGTCCTTAGCTGATCAAGCCAAGGATGAAGCTCGTAAATTTGGAGTGACATCTTTTAGGTAATACATACTTTTAGATTGAAATAATTCATTAAATTGGGGGCTGCTCAACTAAATGAGCTGTTTTTTTATGAAACGAGCTTGCTAAAATTATTAGCACCCAAGGGAATGACTAATAACGAACAGCATGTGACCTTTTTAAAAAATAATAGATAAGACACATGAAAAAATTTGAGAAAGGAAGTAAGAAACTTACCATAGCTTGGGCATTCTATGACTGGGCAAACTCGGTATATCCGCTAGTTATTAGCACCGCAATTTTTCCAATTTATTATAGCAGTATGACAAGCTCGTTTGCGAATGATGTTGGAGATATTTCTTTTTTAGGGACATATTGGAATCCAACATCTTTATATGATTACACTTTGGCATTGTCCTTTCTAATTGTCGCAGGGATTTCGCCTATCCTTTCTGCAATTGCGGATTATATGGGTAATAAATTAAAATTCATGAAATTCTTTTGCCTTTTGGGATCCTTATCTGTGATGTGTTTATTCTTTTTTACAGGACCAGATACCTTATGGGTGGCACTCACTTTTACCATTCTGGCAAGTATTGGGTTTTGGGGGAGTATAGTGTTTTATAATGCCTATTTACCGGAGGTTGCCTTTCCAGAACAGCAAGATAAAGTAAGCGCACAAGGATTTATTTTTGGATATACGGGGTCAGTATTATTATTAGTTTTTAGCCTTCTAATGGTGCAAATGCCAGAACTGTTTGGAATCACTGACCCAACTTTAGCGCCTCGAATTACATTTTTATTAGTAGGGGTTTGGTGGCTTGGGTTTGCACAACTCTCCTACAGTCGTTTACCAAATAACACATTTAATCATAAGCCTGAAAAAGACTTTATATGGAAAGGCCTTAAAGAATTACAGATTGTTTTTAAAGAACTAGTCAATTTTCCACAGCTTAAATATTTTCTAATCTCCTTTTTTTGTTTTAGTGTAGGAGTTCAAACCATTGTACTCATGGCTGGCATTTTTGGAAGTAAAGAACTCGGATTGCCAACTTCAAACTTAATTTTCACTATTATACTCGTTCAGGTGGTAGCGATATTCGGTGCTTATTTATTTTCAAAATTATCCACTAAAATAGGAAATTTAAGAACCTTAAAACTAACACTCATTATTTGGGGAGGTGTCTGTTTTGGATGTTTTTCTTTAGATGTCAATCAACCGAATGTAGATTACTATTTTTATGGCTTAGGCATTTTGTTGGGATTTGTTTTAGGCGCAACTCAATCTATAGGACGGTCTACGTATTCCAAGCTGTTACCAGATACTCATGATCATGCTACGTATTTTAGTTTTTATGACGTTACCGAAAAAATCGCCATTGTTTTAGGGATGTTGGTTTTTGGATTACTGATTGCTTTGACAGGGTCTATGCAATACTCTGTATTATCATTAGCTGTATTTTTTCTAATTGCTTATGTTGTTTTAGGTCGTATCAAAGCCACCGAATATGTTAAATAAATATCTTCTACTCCTAAGTTGGCATAACAATTGAACCTATAATTATAGGAACGTTTATACGCTGTTATTAGATGTTAACTTTCCTTTAATGTAAAATATTAATATCAAACTAGTTCTGTTGTATGACAGAATGACCTAATATACCTATGAGCAAATCAAAATTCACAATGCTTGACAGTTTGTCATTACAAGACTTTGACGAAAATTCAGAATTAATTCCTTTAATGACAACAGAGGATGAAGAAGCCATAAAAAATGAATCTTTACCAGCTTCGGTCCCGATTCTTTCACTACGAAACACTGTTTTATTTCCTGGGGTCGTTATTCCAATAACCGCTGGACGAGACAAGTCTATTCAGTTAATTAATGAAGCAAATTCTGGTTCTAAAGTCATTGGGGTAGTTTCACAAAAGGACGAGACCGTAGAAGATCCAACGATAGATGATATCTACACCACAGGAACAGTCGCCCGTATTTTAAAAGTACTTAAAATGCCTGACGGAAATACAACCGTAATTATCCAAGGGAAAAAGAGGTTTCAGATTTCTGAAATGGTTTCAGAAACTCCTTATATGGTTGCTAAAATCCAAGATGTACCAGAAATCACTCCCTTAGGTACTACCGAATTTCCTGCAATTATAGAATCTATAAAAGAGCTCGCATTACAGATCATAAAACAAAGTCCTACAATTCCTAGTGAAGCATCCTTTGCGATTAAAAATATTGAAAGCAGTTCATTTTTAATCAACTTTGTATCTTCAAATATGAATCTTTCTGTGGTTGAAAAGCAGAAGTTATTAGAAGTTCATGACCTTCAAGAACGTGCGTTATTAACGTTGAAGCATATGAATGTTGAATTTCAACGTTTAGAACTCAAAAACGATATTCAATCCAAAGTGCAAAGCGACATGAGTCAGCAACAGCGCGAATATTTCTTACAACAACAAATAAAGACCATACAAGAAGAATTGGGAGGTGTGAGTTACGAAGAAGAAATTGAGGACATGAAATCGCGTGCCGTTAAAAAAACATGGAATGAAAAAGTAGAGACACACTTTAAAAAAGAAATTGGAAAATTGCAACGGATGAATCCGCAAGTTGCTGAATATTCAATTCAACGGAACTATTTAGATTTATTTTTAGATTTACCTTGGGATTCTTTTAGCAATGATAATTTTGATTTGAAACGTGCTCAAAAAATATTGGACCGTGATCATTTTGGTTTAGAAGAAGTAAAACGTCGAATTATAGAATATTTGGCTGTTTTAAAACTTAGGAAAGATATGAAGTCACCTATTCTTTGTTTGTATGGCCCTCCCGGCGTTGGTAAAACCTCTTTAGGAAAGTCTATAGCAGAAGCTTTAGGAAGAGAATATGTTCGGATTTCATTAGGTGGACTCAGAGATGAAGCAGAAATAAGAGGTCATAGAAAAACATATATAGGGGCGATGCCAGGGCGAATTTTACAAAGTCTAAAAAAAGCAGGGACATCCAATCCTGTATTTGTATTGGATGAAATTGATAAACTTTCAAGTTCACATCAAGGAGATCCATCCTCTGCAATGTTAGAAGTTTTAGACCCAGAACAAAACTCAGAATTTTATGATAATTTCTTGGAAATGGGCTACGACCTTTCAAAAGTCATGTTTGTGGCAACTTCTAACAGTCTAAATACCATACAGCCCGCACTTTTAGATCGAATGGAGATTATTAATGTGAGTGGCTATACTATTGAGGAAAAAGTTCAGATAGGAAAAAAATACTTATTACCGAAGCAAATTTCAGAACATGGAATGAAAGGTTCTCATTTAAAAATTGCACAACCACAATTAGAAAAAATTGTAGAAGGCTATACTAGAGAATCGGGAGTTCGTGGTCTGGAGAAACAAATCGCCAAAATGGTGCGTTACGCCGCCAAAAACATTGCGATGGAGGAATCCTATGAAGTTAAGGTTTCTAATGATGCCATTATAAAAGTATTAGGTAGCCCAAAACTAGAACGCGATAAATATGAAAATAACGATGTTGCTGGTGTTGTCACTGGTTTAGCATGGACTCGTGTTGGCGGTGATATTTTATTTATTGAGTCTATTTTATCTAAAGGAAAGGGAAACTTAAATATCACTGGAAATTTAGGTAAAGTAATGAAAGAATCTGCGACTATTGCGATGGAATATATCAAAGCTAATGCAGACTTATATGATTTAAAATCGGAAATTTTTGACACATATAATGTGCATATTCACGTTCCTGAAGGCGCTACACCAAAAGATGGTCCAAGCGCAGGAATTACGATGCTTACGTCTTTAGTGTCTTTGTTTACTCAGAAAAAAATTAAGAAAAACTTAGCAATGACTGGTGAGATCACGTTGCGAGGTAAAGTACTTCCAGTAGGCGGAATTAAAGAAAAGATTTTAGCAGCAAAACGCGCAAAAATTAAAGATATTATTCTATCTAAAGAAAACAAAAGTGATATTGAAGAGATCAATCAAACATATTTGAAAGGTTTGACGTTTCATTTTGTTTCTGAGATGAGTGAAGTCATTGAGATCGCCATCACAAATCAAAAGGTGAAAAATGCAAAAACACT
>JGI20153J14295_10000734_pt1 | contig 27155 bp, 24 predicted proteins | sample COG_03_FD_14295 | JGI IMG/M metagenome (IMG submission 14295) | reverse complement strand
CGCAAATTGGAGGGTATGTTCGAGCGGATCTGCCAGTAAAACTAAAATGTGGAGGCTTTAATGGGTGTTCTTGATGATCCGTCAACCAACTCATATATTGATGGTTGTTTTGATGGTCGCAAAAGACTTTTCAAAAAATAATTCAATATAATCATGTACTTAGAGGTGGTATGTGGCGGAGAGAGAGGGATTCGCTCCNTCATTTTTACTAAGTTACTGTTTTTTTTTGTTTATTTCAAAATCTGTATGGTAGATTACGCAGAAATTACGCAAATGATTTTTAATTGGAGTTTTGAGCTATTTACATCAAGGCTGGCTGCTATATAACTAGGATGATCCGGGAAATAATTTCACACCAACCAAGAATGCAGTACCGCAGAGTTGTACCAATCGAACAAGTGCTGCCCGTTGTTGATAATCAACATAGCAACTATGTCTTCGGGATATCGATTGATCTGACCACTTATGCCAAGGGTGATCGATCGCAGCATGTAGTTATTTAACAAATACAGGATATTTCACGGCTCGATTAGTTTGTTCGTATGGAGCCCCGATAGGGATGTATAGTTTGCTTTCTCGTTGTAACAGCGGGTTTCCAAAGTCCCTGGATCGCCGGACTGTCTATGTTCAAAGGCACAAAGCCTGCGCCATCTTTTATAGATTTTAAAGTTCCAATAGGTACGGCCACATCAGTAATACACACCAATACTAGGGTTCCCATTTGGTGAAGCGGGGGTNCCCCGGGGGTGGGGTGCTGGTATGCCGAAAGTGGGTGGAGGGTAGGGAGTCTCGCCTTCCGGAAGTTAAGCAACTTACTCCTAGTCAAATAAAAGGTGTTTCATAGCACTGAGGCTAGGTCCAACCCTGCTTGCTGAATTCAGTGACCAGATGGTCGACAAAGAGCCGGGTTTTTGCAGACAGATTACGCCGACTGAGATAAACGGCGTAGATACCGAAATCGAGATCGGAGACTGTCGTTTCATAATCGGACAAGACACGCTCCAGACTACCGGCTTTCAGATGATCCTTCACGGACCAGGCTGGTAGCATCGCGACGCCAAGGCCAGACAACGTCGCGACGCGCAAGGCTTCACCATTATTGGTCTGAAAGTTACCCGCGACTTGGATATTAATTGATTGTCCCGTGTCTATGCGGAACTGCCATAGGGCGGCAGCGGTACCGAACTCGAAACGGTAGGTCAGACAGTTGTGATCCATGAGGGCTTCCGGTGTCGCCGGCTTGCCATGCTCTGCCCAGTATTCGGGGCTGGCGCAGATAACTCGCGGACTGGATGCGAGACGCCTGCCTATGAGTGTCGAATCCGAAAGATTTCCTGTCCGAATCGCGAGATCGATACCGTGTTCAGTCAGGTCGAGGTCGTTGTCGGTCAGCCACAGATCGATTTTGAGATCCGGGTAAAGGGCTAGGAATGTTGGAATCAGCGGAGCCACGTGTTGTGTACCTAGGGATATGCGCGATTGAATACGGAGAGTCCCGCGGGGCTTTACTGCCATTTGACTGACAGCATCACGCAGCTCGTCGATGTCCTGGAGCAGGCGTTCGGCATGTTCCAGGTAGACCTGCCCGGCTTCGGTGAGAGAGAGCCTTCGGCTGGTCCGGTTCAATAGTCGTACGCCGAGATCGTCTTCCAATGCAGTGATCTGACGCGACACACTCGCAGGAGAGAGGCCAGACTGGCGACCAGCACCTGATAAGCTACCTGTCTGTACAACGGTCAGAAAGAGCCGCATCGCCTTAACATTGTCCATTATCTTCCCTGCCTCGTTTTTCCAAACCTATCTTTTCAAATTTCGTAAAGGTGGTGCCCGATTTTTAAGTATTATCACTACCAAAGGAACGTAATACCATCCTGTCGAAGTCTGGCCACGTTGTTTATGCAGGCTCCTGCGAAAGAGAGAAGGAAAAAAGATGTCAGAAACGACAGAGTTTCGGGATGAAACCCGTGCCTGGCTACAGGAAAACTGTCCTCCGGGTGCCCGCGGTCCCGGCGTCATTCCCTGGGGTAGCCGCAAGGTTGAGCTGCCTGCCGACAGTCGCATCTGGTTGGAAAATATGGCGGTTAAAGGATGGACTGTCCCCACCTGGCCTAAGGCATATGGCGGTGCCGAGCTCGATTCAGCCCAATATTTGATCCTCCTCGAAGAACTTCAGCGCATCAACGCTCGCTCGCCTTTGGTTGGCCGGGGTGTCAACTATATTGGTCCGACAATCCTGGAATTTGGCACGGATGAGCAGAAAGCACGATGGTTGCCTGGCATGGCCCGGGGCGACGGTGGGTGGTGCATGGGTTACTCCGAACCGGGTTCCGGTTCTGACCTCGCCAGTCTCAGTACAAAAGCCGAGCGCGAAGGCGACCATTACATTATCAACGGTCGCAAGATCTGGACATCCGAAGCCACTCATGGTGATTACATCTTTGCACTGGTGCGAACGGACAACACGGCCCCAAGACATAACGGCATTAGTCTCATCCTCATCGACATGGATCAGCCCGGCGTGCAGGTGCGACCTATTCGATTGATCAGCGGCAACAGTCCATTTTGCGAAACGCTCTTCGAAGATGCGAGAGCAAGTGTCTTGGATGTTATCGGTCCGGTTAATCAAGGATGGACTGTTGGCAAGCGACTCTTGCAGTACGAACGCTCCACCCACGCGGGCATAAACATCTCGGGCGCGCAGGGCCGAGTAGCCGAGACTCCGTTACCTGAGATATTTCGTGACCTGCTACCCACCGACGATACGACAGGTCGAATTCTGGACGACGCCAAGCGTTCGGCGCTGCTGAAATGGCAGATGCGACAGCGGACCTTTGAGTTGACCCAGCGGCGAGCGATTGAGGAAGCTCAAGCGCGTGCACCGGGTTTTACATCGTCAGTTGTCAAGTTGATCGGGACCCTGTCAAAGCAAGAGCGTGATGAATTACATCTCTCAGCTTTGGGTTCCAACGGCCTTGGATGGGAAGGCGATGAGTTTCCGAAAGAAGCGCTCAAGCACACTCGCACCTGGCTTCAACAGAAGTCTTTAACAATTGCCGGTGGTACTGCTGAGATTCAGCTCAATATTATCGCGAAGCGTGTTCTCGGTTTGCCCGATTAGCGCAACCGCAATTAAACCTTAGACCAACATAGCGAACCGCGCACATGACTGAACAGAAGATTGCGTCAATCAATGTAAACAATGACGAGCACCTCGATTACCAAGTGGTCATCATCGGAGCAGGTTTGTCCGGGATGCACCAGATCAAGCGCCTGGCAGATCTCGGTGTTCGTGCGACGGTGCTGGACACTAACGCCGATCTTGGTGGCACCTGGTACAACAATCGATATCCGGGTGCACGATTTGATTCAGAGAGCTACACCTACGGTTACTCGTTTTCCAGGGAAGTGCTGGACGAGTGGCATTGGGCCGAGAAGTTTTCGCCGCAGGCACATACGCTGTCCTATCTGAATTTCGTAGCAGACAAATTTGATTTGCGTCAACACATGCAGTTTGGCTGCAGGGTAGATGCGATGGTGTTTGATGAGGATGCAGACCACTGGGCGATTCGACTAGAAGACGGGCGTGAGATAACGACCCGTTTCGTCATCACTGCGATGGGAACGCTGTCGACCCCATCACTACCGAAGTTTGAGGGCATGGCAAGTTTCAAGGGTGCATCTTTTCATGCTGCAAACTGGCCTCATGAGCCTCCTGACCTGACAGGCAAACGTGTCGCCGTTATCGGTGCCGGTGCGACGGCGATTCAAATCATTCCAGAAGTGGCGAAAGTCGTGGACCAACTGACCGTTTTCCAGCGCCGCCCAAACTGGGCAGCGCCTTTGAACAACGAGCCCATCTCCGAATCTGAGATGGCAGCGATACGTGAACGCTACGATGAGATTTTTGCCACTTGCGCGCGCAGTCCGGGCGGGTTTGAACATGAATTCGACAGCCGTAGCTTTTACGACGTGAGTCCAGAGCAGCGGCGCGAGCTGTGGGACAGACTCTATGACGAGCCGGGCTTCGGTATCTGGCTTGAAAATTTCCCGGAGATATTCACCGACGAAAAAGCTAATGCGGAGATATCCGACTACATCGCCGACCGTATTCGTCGGCGTGTGAATGACCCTGAGCTTGCAGAGCGGCTGATTCCAAAGGATCACGGTTTTGGTGTGCAGCGATTACCTCTTGAGACTGGTTATTTCGAGACCTACAACCGCTCCAACGTCGAGCTTGTGAATGCCACTGAGACGCCAATTGCTCGTATCACGCCTACGGGGCTCCAAACCAGCGATAGATCGTTTGAGTTTGATGTCATGGTTTACGCCACCGGATTCGATTCGTTCACAGGGGCTTTCGATCAGATCAATATTCAGGGAGTGGGTGGCGAGCGGCTGCGCGAAAAGTGGGCGGACGGACCTATCACTTATCTTGGTGTAATGATCGGCGGCTTCCCAAACTTGCTGATGGTTATGGGGCCGCAAACCGCAGCAGCGAACTTCCCGCGCAGCGCAGAGCAGAGCGTCGATTGGGTCACGCCTTTCCTTGAGTACATGTGGACACACGGCTACCAACGGTTCGATGTCGAGGAGGCAGCTGAGGCAGCGTGGTTCGAGCACGTTAAACAAATGTACGAAGGCGCGTTATTACGCAAAGCCAAGAGTTTTTTCACCGGGTACAACTCGAACATCGAGGGCCACGAATACGGCAAGATACGTTACAACATCTATAACGGCGGTGTTCCGAGATATGCCATGATGTTGAGTGAAGTCGCGGACAACAACTACGAAGGCATTCAGTTCCGTTAAATTAAACCACCATGATCGGGCAAAGTGAGATGAGTTTGGAAAATAAAATAATATTGGTTACCGGCGGAGCGAGCGGTATTGGACGCGCAACCGTCAATCGACTGGCGCTGGATGGTGCGCATGTAATCGTGGCAGACACACAGGCTGAGCTAGCGGCTGAGGTTGTTACTGAGGCAAAGAGTGCAGGCGGTAGCGCGGAATTATTGGAATTTGATGTTGCAGAACCAGGCGCTGCGGCGAATGCCGTTAAAACAATAGTCACCACACATGGTCGGCTCGATGGCGCTTTCAACAATGCCGGAATTACAGGGCCGACCGTCAAGTTGCTCGACATTGATCCCATGGAATGGGCCCGCGTGCTGGCGGTCAATCTCACTGGTGTATTTAGTTGCGTGCAAGCTGAAATCGCTCAGATGATTCAGCAGGAATCCGGTGGCAGTATCGTCAATACCGCATCTATCTGCGGCTTGGTAGCGCTACCTCATGCAACCGCCTATAACTCAGCAAAACATGGCGTTGTGGGGCTGACGAAATCAGCCGCGCTTGAGTACGGGCCAAAGAACATCCGGGTTAATGCAGTCTGCCCGGGATTCATCGATACGCCAATGCTCGCTAAGGGCGCAGGTGCGAGTGAAACGGTGCTAAATGGTGTGATCAATTCGCTACCTATGCGCCGGATTGCCAGTCCGGAGGAGGTCGCGGAAGCGGTCGCCTGGTTGTTGTCACCGCAGTCGAGTTACCTCACAGGCGTTGCGATGCCGGTTGATGGCGGTTGGACTGTCCAGTAAACACAAGCAGATAAGTGCGGGAGTAATTTATGGCTGCGAATACGGGTCAGTCGGCGCCGGATGATCACTGGCTAGGGCTGTTGCAAGAAGACATCCTTGAACCGGATCTACCCATCATCGATCCGCATCACCACTTATGGCTACGCAACGGATATACCTACCTGATGCCGGAGCTCGCTGCTGATCTTGCCAGTGGACACAACATCGTGGCCACTGTCTTTGCAGAGTGCCATTCGATGTACCGTAGGGATGGCGTCAAAGCACTTCGCTCCTTGGGAGAAACTGAATTTGTTCGAGGCCAGGCGGCGATGAGCGCCAGTGGCGCGTTTGGTTCCACTCGTGCGTGCGAGGTCATGTTCGGTAATGTTGATCTCACGCTGGGCGGCGCTGTTGAGCCGCTACTTGAGCAACATCTTGAGGCCTCCGGCGGTCGCTTTCGTGGAGTCAGACTTTCCAGTGGTTGGCATCTGGATGACAAGGTAGGAAATGTCGCCGCACAGGCTCATTTGCTGATAGATCCTCGGGTTAAGGATGCTATTGCTGTTCTTAGCCGTCTGGGAATGTCGCTGGATTGCTGGCTTTATCACCCGCAACTCAGTGAAGTTGCGCAGATTGCAGATGCTTACCCGGATCTGATGATCATTCTCAATCATGTCGGCACTCCGATTCTGGGTGGCCCATATCGAGGTAAAGCGGACGAGGTTTTCAAGGAATGGAAGGCGTCTATTGGCGATGTCAGCAAGCGTGACAACGTTTTTATAAAACTCGGCGCATTGCCGATTCGCATGCCGGGCTATGTCGGGGACCGTAGTCTGCCACCGGGTTCAGAGGAGGTGGCTACGGCCTGGCGCCCATGGTTGGAAACCTGTATCGAGGCCTTTGGTCCTGCCCGATCCATGTATGAGTCAAATTTTCCGGTGCAAAAGCGGTGGTGTAGTTATCAAGTGTGCTGGAACGCATTCAAGCGGATCTCAGCCGGCGCATCTGCGACTGAAAAGACTGACTTGTTTGCTGGTGCGGCAGCGAGGGCCTATCGCATCGAGAACGTCCTATAGGTAACTAGCTCTTGGCTAATGAACGCTACCTAGTCTAGGCACACTGACTCTGCATCCCGGTACAAGTAACCTTATCGCTCCAAGAATCGGGAGACGCGTTTGGCAATTGTGTGGTTAGGAATGTTCTTAATTGTTCGAAGCGGGTCATTCGGCAACCGTGAGTAATTTCACCATAAGAGTATGCCATCGGTGTGGCATCACGAAAACTAACGGGACTGGTATCTGGAAATGAATCCCACCCGGGTTACCCGCCCACATTAGTAATACATACCAATACTAGGAGTCCCATCTGGTGAAGTGGGGGGCGGGGTGGGGTGCTACTCAGCATTTGAAGCGGACTATCTAAAAAAGTGCGTAAATTACGCAATTGAAAAGTAAACAACGGTAAACAACGGTAAATATGAGTGCGTATTTAGGTGCGTAAAAGCGCTGAAAAGCACACGTAAGTCATTGAAAAATAAACAACGGTAAATAACTGGCGGAGAGAGAGGGATTCGAACCCTCGATACGCTATTAACGTATACACGCTTTCCAGGCGTGCTCTTTCAACCGCTCAGACACCTCTCCGTGTTGCGTGCGACTCAATTCGAAGAACTCAATAACGTTCTCTAGCACCAGTCCCGGACGCTGGGCGATTCTAGCAAGGTCGAGGAGGCGACTCAAAGTGATTCGGCACTTTTGTTACAAGGATTACAACGCAAGGTGGTGAGTCAGCAGCGCCCGCACCGTCCAAGCGCTCAGTTAGGTAGGGCCGCTAGCGCCGCCCCATTCGTAATCGACGGCGTTCTTGTTCGCGCATGAATTCTTTTAAGGCGGCAGTGTCTGCAGTTGATATGCCGAGAAAGCGCACGCCGAATTGTTGGAGGTTCGGGGCCCTGGCAACATCCAGCACATTCATGATTTCAATTTTAGGTTGTATCTTGATCTCGGTGGTGAGGTTAAATTCAACGTGGTCAATACAATCGCCTTTCTCAATCGGGACGCCTCGGCGTAGTCGAAAGGCAGCGCCCAGTTCCGAAATATCACTAATTTTGCCGCGGTACTTTTTACCTTCTTTGGTAATGCTGGCTTCAGCACGACTCGCGGCGCCGAGCTCTAACCGGAACTGGGCGCGTTGCTGCTCATAAGTCATCTCATCAGGAATCGAGCATTCATACAGTGTTGAGCCGTCAACGACTTTGAGAGCGAGAACCCGAGTCTTAAACACAATAGGGGTTCCGGTAATCGAGCCCGTCACAGCGACGGTGTCTCCTACTCGGATCGGGTTGCGATGCTGAGACATGACCTCATCGAGTTGAATGACATGGCGATTAATATCAACACCCAACAGCAGGCTCGAAAACTTATCGGAGAAACGTGAGACCTGCAGGCTGACTGATGTTCTAGACCGGCTTAGCCGAAGCAGCAATTGGATTTTACGATCTTCTCGTTTGATCTCTTGTTGCTCGGCGCCGATTTTTTCGAGTTGGGCAACGAGTTTGCTCTGATGAGCAAGGGTGTTTTTAATGAGTTCACCAGAGACTCTGATAAGACGCGTTTTTTCTAAGGCGCGCGCGCTGGCGGTTCGTTTGCCGGCGTTAATACTGAGTAGGCCCTGTTCGCCAAAGTGAGCAAGTGGGCCAAGCCGCACGAGTTCTTTTTCTGCAGAGCGGTCTTTATCGGTAAAAATCAGAATTTGACCGGTCACGACAAAGTACATTGCGTCGGCATCATCGCCTTCTGCAAAAAGGACATCATTCTCTTCGTAATCAATATACTCGCCAGCCGCGCCAATAACTTCGGCATCTGAAGGGGGAAGTTCCTTAACGAAGGTCGAGTCCTGCAAATGCTGCTCGAAGAACTCTCTTGGACGTAAAGCAATCATGATGTTGGTAACTACCGCCTCTTCTTGTAAGGACGTTGAATAGGTCGTCTGGTAACGTGCTGCTACATTGTTCACGAGCTAACCTTCCTTGTAATGGCGATATACAGCCCGCCACTCCTTGGATCAGGAAATTATAGCGGAATTTTCCCGGTGAAGGCAGTCTCTGCCAGTCCTGTACTGGTTAATCCTGATATCTCAAAGACGAGTCCCGATTGCGGGTGTGCGTCTTGTCGGTTACCCGAGTTACTAATCGAAGTCGCGAACAAGACATCCAAGTTGGGGCCGCCGAACATCACCGAGCTTACAAGGGGTATCGGCAGATCGATGGTAAGCTTTAGCCCGCCCATTGGACTGATGCAGCCAATTTTGCCAGAACCAATCAATGCAACCCATAGATTGCCAGCGGCATCAACGGTTGCGCCATCGCAAGCGGTGCCGGCGGCTTTTGCATCAAAGAACGGCCTCGGCGCGCTCAAGCCCCGGTCGGGGTCATAGTCGAATTGCAATATCACGCCTCGGCCGTCGCTGAAGTATAGGATATCGCCATTGGGTGAGAAGCACGGCCCATTGCCGACGATGACGTTATCAAGCAGACGCTCTACGACACCATCACGGCGGAGCCGATATAGCCCGCCCCAGCCCTGAGTCCGGTCAGTCACGCCCATGGACGCAAATAGAAATTGACCGGCTCTGTCGGTTTTGCCGTCGTTGAGACGGGTTGTCGACATATCCGGTTCGGGGTCATGGATAAGCTGCAAGGTATGTGTGCTGAGGTTAAAGCGGTGCAGGCCGCTCTGCAGGGCGACCAGAATTTCATCGAGATTGATGACCGCAAGACTGCCAACCATGCAGGGCATTTGCCAAGTCTTAATTGTGCCGCCCGAATCTCGACAAAATATCTGGCCTAGGAAACTGTCAACCCAAAACAATCGCTGGTGTTGCGCATCCCAAAGCGGGCCTTCGCCGAGGGCGCAAGGGGTCTTTGTAATCGGGCGAATATTGATCATGCATTTTTCCAAAACAATGGCGGACGTGTATGCTGACGAAAAGGGCTTAAGGACCAACCATGCAACGCACTGCCGATATTCTGCCAGAAATACGAACTGAGATGGTTGCCGCCAATGGCCTTAATTTTGAGGTCGACATGATTGGCGATGGGGACCACTTGATCATTTGTTTGCATGGTTTTCCTGAGCACAGTGTTTCTTGGCGTTTTCAGCTGCCTTATTTGGCGCGCCTGGGTTACCGCGTCTGGGCGCCGAATTTAAGAGGGTATGGCAACTCCTCGGCGCCTCAGGGTATCGCTGCGTACAGCCTTGAAAATTTGATGGATGACGTTGGGGGACTGATCGATGCGGCGGGTTGCTCTAAGGTCACCCTGATGGCGCACGATTGGGGCGCTGTCATTGCTTGGCACTTTGCGATGCACCAAATCCGCAAAATTGATCAGTTGGTGATTTGTAATGTCCCGCATCCAGGGCCGGCTGCGGCCGCGATGAGTTGGGCGCAGCTTAAAAAGTCTTGGTACATCTTTTTCTTTCAATTACCTCGCCTACCAGAACGGATGTTGCTCAAAAGCGCTGGTATGGGCGCCATGATCCAAACGACGGCCGCAGCACCGAATAACTTTTCTGAGGCGGTTGTTGCCCTGTATAACGAGAATGGGGGTCGTAAAGAGAATGTCACGGCTATGATTAACTATTATCGCGGACTCGTTCGAGGTGGTGGGATGCGCAGACAAAAACGCCTGGGTCTGCCTATTATTTCAGTGCCCACCTTAATGCTGTGGGGCGAGGATGATATGGCGTTATCCATTGAGACAACCTACGGCACTGAAAACTATGTCCAGGACCTAACATTACGGTACTTAGCCGGGATCTCGCATTGGGTTCAACAGGACGCGCCCGAGGCAGTCAATACCATGCTCGGAGCATTCTTAGCGGGTGAGCCGGTTCCGGAATATCAAGCGCTAGTAAACGCCGCTGCAACAACCGAGTTAGGCTGAGGCAGCACAAGGGCTTTTAAGGCGCTTGGCGGTCGTCTTGTGAAGGCGGCCCGTTTGTGAATAGTAAGCCCCAATGGGTTATCTCGGCATCACGCGTAGCGTCATCGTCCTAAGGCTTCATCAAATAGGGCTTTCAGGCTGCCATCCGTGGTTATTGTCTGCAGCCAGTCGTCGATAGATTGTTTCAAGGCATCGTCTTTGTGTAACCAAATGGCTTTTTCTTGATAGGTTAAGCGTTGACCCGGCAACAGCGCGCACAATGGGCGATGGAGCCGCGTTTTGAGCGCGACCTCGATTTCATCGGTAAACATCACGTCCGCCCGTCCCGCCAAGAGCTCTTGAAAAATGAACCGATTGTCGGGAAAGGTGATGAACTGTGCGTGTTGCAAATGCTGTCGTGCAAACCGTTCATTGGTGCCCCCTGGGTTGAACACCACTCGGGTTTCTGGCTGATCAATGGCCGCAAAATCTTTGAATCGGTCTTGATCTAGGCAGCGCCCGATCGGCGTTTTACCGCCAATATGATACGGGGCAGAAAATGTGCCCAGCGCCGCCCGACTTGGCGTGATCGAAACACCGCTGATGGCCAGGTCAAAGGCTCGGGCTGTGAAGTCTTGGGTGAGGGTCGGCCAGCTGGTTTGCACAAACTGGACAGTGACCCCAAGGGTGTCGCCAAGGCGCTTGGCTAAGGTGATATCGATGCCGCGGGGTTGATCCAACGTGCCGCTAGAAAACGGCGGATAATCCAAGGTCGTGCCCACCCTGAGCACCCCAGCGGCCTGAATTCGCTGGAGATCTTTGCCAAACGTGCTGAGATTACGAAGTTCATCGAATAATTGGTTTTGAAGGGCCTCGGGTAAGCCTTCGGTTTGGGTGTGCTGCAAAAATGATTGCCGGTCCCGGCTGTCAATGGGGCTGGTTAACGCCCTCATGATCTCGTTGCCCAAGTGGAGCAGTTTCGGTCGGATGTCCTGGGTTAAGCTGGGCGGATTCGGCGAAGGCGGATTGGCCCGCCATTGCTCAAACCAGTATTGCTGGATGATTTTCGCGGCCGTAATTTGGGTGGCAAAGAACCGCCGGGTAGGCGCCGCGGGCAAGCCCAGCGAGTGTCCTGCGCGTTCAGCGTCTTTGATTACAACGGCCTCGCGCGAAATCCTCAATGGGGCGCTGTTGGATGAATTTATAATGCGCCACAGCCTTCATATGCCCTAATCGCGCCCCGATTGCCGTAAAAAGTGTGTCGTTCGAGTGCGCAGGCATTGGGTGCAGCAACGCCATTAGAAGGAACAAGCCGATGATGAAAGGGGTTTGCATGGGCCGATGGTAACATCGTTTGTTGCATGTTACCGTCCGCTTGAACAGTTTGGAGTCAACTATGAGTGATGTCGTTTTATATGAGCAGAGTGGGGCCATTGTGACCCTGACCTTGAACAAGCATGAAACGCGGAATGCGATTTCAGAAGATGTCATGGTGAACGCAATCGTTGCCGCTTGCGATCGAATCAACGCAGACGACAGTGTGCGCGTGGTGATTCTTACCGGTGCGGGTTCCGCCTTTAGCAGCGGTGGCAACGTCAAAGATATGAAAGATAAAGTGGGCATGTTCGGCGGCACCGCCGCTGAAATACGCAACGGCTATCGTCAAGGTATCCAGCGCATTCCCTTGGCGGTCGATGCCTTGGAAGTGCCGATTATTGCCGCGGTCAATGGTGCCGCGATCGGCGCGGGTTGCGATCTTGCGATGATGTGTGATCTGCGAGTTGCGTCTGAGAAGGCCGTTTTTGCCGAGAGTTTTGTCAAGGTTGGATTGATTCCTGGCGATGGCGGCGCTTGGTTTTTGCCGCGGGTGATCGGTCAAGCCAGGGCCAATGAGATGTCTTTTACGGGCGAGCCGGTGAATGCTGAGACGGCGTTGGCTTGGGGGATGGTTTCAAGCGTTGTTGCGCCGCAAGACCTAATGGGGGCGGCTCAAAAATTAGCGGAGCGGGTCGCGGCCAATCCGCCACATGCCTTGCGCATGACGAAAAAATTGTTAAAAGAGTCTCGTAAAGCGGACTTACCCAGCATTCTTGAGATGTCAGCGGGCTTGCAGGCTTTGGCGCATCAGATGGAAGATCATGTCGAAGCGGTGGATGCGATTCTTGAGAAACGAACTCCGGAGTTCAAAGGTAAATAATGGGTTCAATGGGGCGACCCTTTTACAGAGTTGCTTTAAAGGTCTGCCCCCATAGCGTTCTGACGAGCCTACGCGACGCGGGCCCTGTCTTGCGTCTGATGGGTCGTCGCGGAAAGGGGTTTGGCGGTTGGTCTCGACGCTTTGGCGGTGCTAGCCGCCAAAGCCCAAAGGTCCAGGGCCTGAAAGATAGCGTCGCGCATTACGCGACGGCGGCATTACGCTTGAAGCCCGCGTTCTGGGTAATCACAAAATACCGCATCAACGCCAAGCGCGCGCATGGCGGCCAGGTCGCGAGGCTCGTTGACCGTATAAACCGCGACTTTCAAACCGGCTTGTTGGGCGGCTGTTATCCGCGCCTCGGTCGCTGTTTTAAGNGCGATGTTCATCCACTGGCCGCCCATGGCCAGGCTGCGCGCAACCATGTCATCGGCCGGACGGCCCCAGAGTATGCCGCGCGCGAAGATTGGGTCAGCCCGTTGTAATTCTGCATGATCGAACGCGCTCAATAGNAATTGATCGGTGCGCCAAATGCCCGTTGCGCAGGCTGCTTGAAGCAGTTTTGAGGCGGGTTCGGCAGTACCGGCACCTTTTAACTCAACATTAATGGCAACCTGGCCATTGAGTNCAGTTAANACTTCGGACAANAACGGCACCTGTTCGCCATTGCCTGCGTCCAGTGCCCTGACAGCCGCCAGACCTGCAGCTTCAAGGTGGCCACGACCGTTGGTGGTTCGGTCCAGCTGTTCGTCGTGGATGACCACGAGTTCGCCTTCTAACAGGTGGACATCAAGTTCGACCCAGGGACAGCCAAGGGCGGCTGCATGACGAAACGCGGCCAGAGTGTTTTCAGGGAAATTGCCGCTGGCACCACGGTGGCCAATAATGATCATGGGATGTCCTTGCAAAGGTCGGGTGCCGCACTAACGAATCGGTGTTAAATTCGCCCAAGCCCATTGCATGGGCTACAATCAGTCGGGTTCACAGGCGCGTACTATGTCATACCAGGTTCTTGCAAGAAAGTATCGGCCAGGCCATTTCAAGGCGATGGAAGGCCAGGGGCATGTGCTCCAAGCATTGATTAATGCGCTGGATCAAAACCGGTTGCACCACGCCTATTTGTTTACCGGAACGCGTGGGGTGGGTAAGACCACGATCGCCAGAATTTTTGCGAAATGTCTAAATTGTGAACAGGGCGTAACCTCAGAGCCCTGCGGCACGTGTTCTTCGTGTGTTGAGATCAGTGAAGGCCGGAGTGTCGATCTCATTGAAGTGGATGCCGCCTCCCGAACAGGTGTCGATGATATGCGGGACCTGCTCGATAACGTTCAGTACCTACCGACGGCCTCACGTTTCAAAGTGTATTTGATTGACGAAGTGCATATGCTGTCCAAGAGCAGTTTCAACGCCATGTTGAAAACCCTTGAAGAGCCCCCAGAGCACGTCAAGTTTTTGTTCGCAACAACCGATCCCAAAAAGCTGCCCGTGACGGTTTTGTCACGGTGCTTGCAGTTCAATTTGAAGAATATGACCCCAGAGCGGGTGGTCAATCATCTAAAAGTCGTGTTGGCTGAAGAAGGTATCGAGGCTGAGGACAGCGCGCTTTGGCAGTTGGGTCGTGCCGCCGACGGCAGTATGCGCGATGCGTTGAGCCTGACAGACCAGGCTATCGCATTTGGTTCCGGCAAATTACTCGGGACCGAAGTGGCGAGCATGCTCGGCACTGTAGACCGGCAAGAGGTGTATCGTCTCATCGATGCGGTGGCGGCAGGGGACGGCGCAAAGGTTTATGAAGTAATTGATCAGGTTGCCGAATTTTCGCCAGATTTTTCAGCGTTGCTGGACGAAGTATTAACGGTGTTGCACAAGGTCGCCGTTTTTCAAGTGGTGCCGGAAGGCGTGGATAACAGTTTTGGTGATCGGGACAAAATAGGTCAGTTAGCGACTCACATTTCGGCTGAGCAGGTCCAGTTGTTTTATCAGATTGCGTTGATGGGTAAGCGTGATCTGAATCTCGCGCCGGATCTAAAGATGGGCTTTGAGATGACCATGATCCGAATGTTGGCGTTCGAATTAGACGATGGCGCGCCGCCCGGGGCTAAGGTGGCAGCCCCAAAGCCCCCGGCTGCTGAACGCAGCATCCCTAAGCCGGTTGCAAGCTCTCCCTTGGCGGGACTTCGGGACGCTCTAACGAGTGGTCAGCCGCCGCAAACAGCGCAATCAACGCAAACGCCTGCCGCAACGCCCAAGGTCGCAACGATTACCGCGCATGAAACGACCCCTGCGGCAGTACAGCAAGGGCCGAGTGCAGAAGTTGAACCTCGAACGCTCAGCTCGGCTGCGCCAGCGCCGGCTGTGAGCGCGCAAAGTCCTAGTGCGTCAGTCGACCCTGGCGGCCGCATCGAACCAGGTGCGGCGGCAAGACCGCCAGCCCAGAACATTGCCGCGGCCGAAAGTCTGGGTCAATCCCAAGATGACGGTGCGGAAGTTGTTGCCGGGAATACCGCGCGGTCGCAAAAGCCGAACAATGTCATCGAACTGCCAACCGACGCCGCCGTGCAGGTGCTCAGCTCAGCCGAGCCCGGCCAATCCGGACGCGATGACCGGTGGTGCGAGTTATTAACGCAAACGAATTTAGGGGGCATTGCCTATGCAATGGCCAGCAATTGTGTCTTGACCGATGAAGCGGAGGGCCACTTGCACCTGAGCCTCGACCCGGCCCACGCAAGCTTGTTTAACGAGGGGCAAATTGCTCGGTTATCAGAACTGCTCGGCGATCTGCTGGGCCGAGAGACGGCGGTTGCCGTGACGATTGCGCTGGCGCCCGGTAAGACGCCAGCGGCGTTGATCGACGCCGCGCGTGCCGCGGCACTCGACGCCGCGGAACAGGAAGTCAAGAAAGATCCGGGCGTGCAACACCTGATCAAAGGATTCGATGCAAAGATTGTCGAGGGGAGTATTATGCCCAAAATCGCCAAAGGAGAAGGGTAGCCATGTTAAAGGGTGGGATGGAAGGTTTGATGAAGCAGGCCCAAGAGATGCAGGGCAAGTTTCAGGAAATGCAGGACAAAATCGCCTCGATGGAGGTTCAGGGTGAATCGGGCGCTGGAATGGTCACGGTGCAAATGACAGGCCGATATGATGTTAAGCGCGTACACGTTGATGCCGCGGTCCTGTCCGAAGAAAAAACGTTATTGGAAGATTTGCTGGCCGCCGCAGTGAACGATGCGGTTCGCAAGGTCGAGGCGCAACAAAAAGACTCAATGTCGAGTTTGACGGGCGGGATGCCATTGCCGCCGGGTTTTAAGTTTCCTTTTGGCGCGTAGAGGATGACGCGAAAGGCGAGTACGCGGTTATGAATGATGCGCTGATTGAACAATTGATAGATGCCTTTCGGTGTCTGCCCGGTGTTGGGCGAAAGTCGGCCCAGCGCATGGTCTGGCATTTGCTTGAGCGGGATCGTGCTGGTGGTGAAGCGCTTTCAAAGGTCTTACATGAGACCCTGACCCGAGTTGGTGAGTGCCAGGGGTGTCGAAACTTCTGTGAAACGCAAATCTGCCACATTTGTGCCGACCCCAAACGCGATAAGGCGCAGCTGTGCGTTGTTGAAAGTCCAGCGGATGTCATGGCGCTTGAGCAATCGGGTAGTTTTCACGGACATTATTTTTTGACGAAAGGGAACCTGTCGCCGATCGATGGCATTGGTCCGAAAGAGATCGGCGCGGAAGCGTTAATCGCTCGATGTCAGTCCGAGGTGCAAGAGGTGGTGATCGCGCTGGATTCAACGGTCGAGGGCGAGGCGACAAGCCATTACCTTTGCGATCGATTGCTCCCCCTCGGGGTGGTTGTAAGCCGAATTGCCCACGGTATTCCAATGGGCGGTGAACTTGAGTTTGTCGATGGCGGTACTTTGGCGCACGCAATGCTGGGAAGAAAACCAATCTAATGAATTATCACTATATTGACGACGATGCGGGGCTTGAGACGTTGCTAAGGGCCTGTGAATCGGCGCCCGTAATTGCCCTCGACACGGAATTTGCGCGGTTTAACACGTATTACCCGATGATTGGCCTGCTTCAGATCGGCCTGGGTCATGACAATTACCTGCTCGACCCGTTGCCGATCACTGACCTTAGTGGCTTGCAGGCACTCATGAAATGCCCAGACACCTTAAAGGTGGTGCATTCGGGTTCAGAGGACATGGAAGTGTTCCAGTACTGGCTTGACTGTGTGCCGACCCCCGTTTTTGATACCCAGATTGCGGCGGCGATGGTGGGGATCGGTTATGCCTTAAGTTATCAAAAGTTGGTTGCACATTTTCTGAGCATTGATATTCCCAAAGGTGAAACGCGGTCGGATTGGCTGGCGAGACCTCTGCGCCAATCGCAGTTGGATTATGCCGCGCAAGACGTTATTCATTTGTTCGAAATTTACCCGATGCTGGCCGAATTGCTCGCGGAGAAAGATCGCATTGAATGGGTGCTTTCGGAGTCTTTTAAGTTAACCCAAGACTTGCCGACTAAAATTGATCCTGATGAGGCGTATCTTAAGCTGAAAGGCATCTCGTCATTAAATTCTCGGCAATTACAGTACCTGCGCATGTTTTGCGCGTTTAGAGAGCGTGAGGCGCAGACTCGGAATGTACCGCGAAATCGGGTCCTTGATAATGACGAATTGATTGCGCTGGCGTTGAATGAAGTCCAAGGCGTCGCTGATATGAAAGGCGTCGATTGGGTCGACAGACGCGCGGTCAGTCGGCATGGCGACGCGCTCGCGGCACTCGGCATGGCCGCGAGTGCGGTGCCGACTGCTGAGTTGCCTGCGCGGTTGATGAACGACACAACCCCGGTGAATAAAAATAAACTGGATCGTTTGCGCCGAGTCGTTGCTGATCGAGCAAAGCAGTTTGGCATCTCTCCTGAGCTCCTGAGCCGGCGGCGGGACCTAGAGGCCATTATTAAGTCAGACAATCAGGGTGGGGCAATGCTGCCCGATCATCTCTTGGGTTGGCGTGAAGCTGTGGTGGGGATCCCGTTACTCGCAGCGATAGGTCAATCATGAAAGTAACCGTTTATAAAGCCTCAACGCGGGAGTACTTGTACGTGTACGTCTCCGAAGCATCCGGGCTCGAGAAAGTGCCGACGGCACTGCTGGCGCAGTTCGGTGAGCCAGCAGTGGTCATGACGCTTGATTTAGAAGCGGGACAAAAATTGGCCCGGGTGTGCGCTGAAGAGGTGATGGCGGCAGTTGAAGATAAAGGGTATTACCTACAAATGCCGCCGGTGGTTGGGTAATGCGTTTTTGGGAGACCAAACGCCTTGAAGAAATGAATCGGGCTGAGTGGGAGTCTTTGTGTGACGGTTGCGCGCGGTGTTGCTTGCACAAGCTCGAGGATGAAGATACCGATGAGGTGTTTTACACCGACGTGGTGTGTCGCTACTTAGATCAGGATGCCTGTCGGTGTACCCAGTACCAAGATCGGAACAAGTTGGTGCCAAATTGTGTTTGGCTGACGCCCAACGACGTCGCCGCGTTTCATTGGTTGCCGACAACCTGTGCCTATCGTTTGGTGGCAGAGGGTAAGCCGCTGCAGGATTGGCACCCATTGATATCTGGGCGCGCGGAATCGGTTCGCGAAGCCGGCATTGCAGTGACTGACCGGTGTGTTTCTGAGGAATTTGTTCACGAGGAAGAGCTTGAAGAACGGATTATTCATTGGGTTGAACAGTGATGGATAGCAGTATTGAGTATGTGATTGCTTGGGTGGTTTATCTTGGGTTCGGGGTCTTGTTTGGGGCGCAGTTGTTTGCGCTGACAGCGGCGCGGTCATTCTTCACCAAAGCCATGATTCGAGGCCATTTTATCGTATTGGCCTTTACGCCTGCCGAGATCGCGGAATTTCCGGGCCACTATGCGCCAGCGGTGCTCACGTTGGTGATGGATGTCATGCTCCAAGGCGCGGCGACAACGCTGCAAGGCGGCGTTATCTTATTGGTTTCGTATTTGGCGATGGTGGTGGGTGTCGGCGTTTTTGGAATTGCCCGCCCTCGAAATAAGAGGGCAACCACGGATGCGCCAGACCCAGCAGACAGTTAGGTCGCTGGCGCCCGGCCGAGACTTGCTATGCTCGCGCAGTCAAATTAAAGTACGGGGCGAGTAAAAATTAATATTGATCAGGATGTAAGGGACGTTATGAAATTCTCAAGTACCAAAACCTATATCGCCACAGATGAACTCCAGATGGCGGTTAACGCTGCGGTCACGCTTGAACGACCACTTCTGATTAAGGGGGAGCCCGGCACCGGTAAAACGATGCTCGCAGAAGAAATCGCGGAATCTTTAGGCTTGCCAATCATTGCCTGGAATATCAAATCAACCACGAAGGCTCAGCAAGGGCTGTATGAGTACGATGCGGTATCACGTTTGCGTGATTCTCAGTTGGGTGATGATCGGGTCCACGACATTAAAAACTACATCGAGAAGGGCAAGTTGTGGGAGGCTTTCGAGGCCGATCATAAAGTTGTGTTGCTGATTGATGAGATCGATAAGGCCGATATTGAGTTTCCGAACGATCTACTGCAAGAACTCGATAAAATGGAGTTCTATGTCTATGAAACAGGCGAGATGGTGAAGGCCAAGGTGCGGCCAATTGTCGTCATTACGTCGAATAACGAAAAAGAACTGCCCGATGCGTTTCTCAGACGGTGTTTTTTCCATTACATCCAATTCCCGGACCGCGAGACGATGCAGCAGATCGTGGACGTGCATTACCCCAGCATCAAGCAGGACCTCGTAAAGGAAGCCCTGGAGATTTTCTTTGATGTCCGCAAGGTGCCGGGCCTGAAGAAGAAGCCCTCGACCTCTGAGTTGATTGATTGGTTGAAACTGCTGATGGCGGATGACATTCCGGAAGAAATCTTAACCAATCGCGATACGACGAAAGCGATTCCGCCGCTGTATGGGGCCTTGGTTAAAAACGAGCAAGATGTGCAGTTGCTAGAGCGACTGGCCTTTATGAACCGGCGTCAGTCGGGCGGTAATAGCTCTGGGGGCCAAGGCTAGGCTTAGGTCAGCCTCAAGCCCATTGTAACGGTCGACGCGAGCTTTGGATTGACCGGCTATGACCATGCGCCTCAGAGCGCGGCCTTCAAGGCCGCCGAAAAGGCCAGATCGAGGTTGGCTATAGCGCGCAGATAGCGGCGTTGGAAGACGTTTAAAACCGGTGCTTGGACATCAGACTCAGGGTTCCAATAAGTGGGATCTCGAGTTGAGTCGGACCGGCAAAGAGCCTCATCCTCATACCATACCGAGAGATGATGCCGATGAGACAAGCGGTAGACGCAGAAGCTAAGCGGCTTCAATTGCGTAAGTAAAAAGGAAGTACTGAGTATGCTGATCAATTTTTTCATGGAACTCAAGAAAGCCAGAATTCCGGTTTCGATCACCGAGTTGATGCACCTTTTAGAAGTGCTCAAAGCGCGTTTGGTCTATGCCGATATCGATGAGTTTTATTATCTAAGTCGTATGACCTTGGTTAAAGACGAACGTCACTATGACAAGTTCGATCGCGCTTTCAGTACATATTTCAAAGGCTTAGAGGATCTTGCGAGTTTACTTTCTAGCTTAATCCCAGATGAATATCTGCGTCGTGAATTTGAAAAATCCCTTTCCAAAGAAGAACTCGAGAAGATCGAAGGCTTGGGCGGGCTTGAAAAATTAATCGAAGCGTTCAAGCGCGAGGTCGAGAAAGAAGCTCGGGGCGAAGGCGATAAAAAGGACAAAGAAGGCAAAGGCAAAAACGGTCGAGGTGAAGAGGGCGACGACAAGCGTGGTAAGAAGCGGCGCGGTAAGCGGCAGTGGGATAAACGCGACTACAAAGCTTACGACGATAATATTGAGCTTGGCACCCGCGGCTTAAAGATCTCTTTGCGCCGGCTCAGAAAGCTTGCTCGGACCGGGGCAGATGACGAATTTGATATCAACAACACCATTGATAAAACGGCTAAAAACGGCGGTTTGCTGGATATCGTGATGCGTCCCGAGCGCCGTAACACGGTGAAGGTGTTGCTGTTTTTGGACAATGGCGGCTCGATGGACGCCCATGTTCGAGTGTGTGAAGAGTTGTTTTCGGCGGCCCGTAGCGAGTTCAAGCACCTAGAGACCTACTACTTTCACAATTTTATTTATGACGGTGTGTGGAAAGAGCACCGCCGGCGTATGAACGAGCGTATCGACACCTTTGACATTCTGCATAAATACAGCCACGACTATAAAGTGATCTTTGTTGGGGATGCGACCATGGCGCCCTATGAGATTACGCATTCCGGCGGCAGCGTTGAGCACTGGAATGAAGAGGCGGGTGCAATTTGGATGCAGCGGCTACAAGACACTTTCGATAAAGTGATCTGGATCAATCCGACGCCGCAAGATACCTGGGAGTACTCAACCTCGGTTGCGTTGACCAAGAAGCTGGTCGAGGATCGGATGTATCCGCTGACCATTCGGGGTATTGAAGAAGGGATGAATGCCCTGTCGAAGTAACTAAGACAATTGTCTTAGTGTGATTCGTGACGTTGCCCTTATCCAATGAAGTGAAAGACCATGTCGCAAGCGGAATCCCGGCCCACCCTCGCGCAGCAGCTTCAGGGCTGTTTGATTCGAGATCGCTTTTCGTTGGCTAGGTTGGCCAGCAACCCGCGACAAGCCAAGCAATTTGAAAAACGTAAAGCGCGCTCTGAAGCGGCTGTTCAGGCACGCGTCGCGGCTAAACCGGTTGTGCACTATCCCGACATATTACCGGTTGTTGGGCGGCTTGAGGATTTAAAGACCGCGATTTCAAAGCATCAAGTGGTGATTGTTGCAGGCGAAACCGGCTCGGGGAAAACCACCCAATTACCGAAAATTTGCTTGGAACTGGGGCGGGGTGTGCTTGGCACGATCGGCCACACCCAGCCGCGCCGTGTGGCGGCTCGTACGGTGGCGGCGCGGCTGGCCGAAGAGCTTGCGGTGCCCATCGGCGAGCAGGTGGGCTTTCAGATTCGTTTTGGGGACCAAACCAGCGATCGCACCCTAATTAAAGTCATGACCGACGGGATTTTATTGGCCGAGACGCAGAACGATCGGTTTCTAGAGCAATACGACACGCTCATTATCGATGAGGCGCATGAGCGCAGTTTGAACATCGACTTTTTATTGGGCTATATCAAACGAATACTACCGAAGCGCCCCGATCTTAAAGTCATTATTACGTCGGCGACCATTGATTTAGAACGTTTCTCAAAGCACTTCAATGATGCGCCAGTCATCGAGGTCTCTGGCCGAACCTATCCGGTTGAGGTGCGTTACCGGCCCATGACCGAGCAGGCGCGCAAGACGAGGCCGACGCGGGTCTGCAAATGGGGATTCTTGAGGCCCTCAATGAAATTATGGCCCTAGAGCGCGGTCACCGATCCCCGGGCGGCGTGCTCATTTTCTTAGCGGGCGAGCGAGAAATCCGCGAAGTTGCGCTGTTATTGCGCAAAAAGTGGAAGGTGCCAGCTGAAATTTTGCCGCTGTATGCGCGTCTTTCGGCTAAAGAGCAGAACCGGGTGTTCTCGCCCCTACGCCAGACTCGGGTCGTGCTAACCACGAACGTTGCAGAAACCTCGCTCACCGTGCCGGGCATTCGCTATGTGATTGACCCAGGGATGGCGAGGATTTCACGATACAGCGTGACATCAAAGATCCAACGGCTCCCCATCGAGGCGATCTCTCGCGCCAGCGCGGATCAGCGTAAAGGGCGTTGCGGACGCATCAGCGATGGGGTGTGTTTCAGGCTTTATAGCGAAGAAGACTTTCTCGGCCGGCCCGAATTTACGACGCCTGAAATTCTGCGTACCAATCTAGCGGCCGTGTTGCTGCAAATGATGAAACTCAAGCTGGGGGATCCCGCAAAGTTTCCCTTTATAGAGCGCCCAGAGCAGCGCCAACTCTCCGATGGGTTTCAACTGTTAACGGAATTGCAGGCCATTGATGGCGAGCGCAGGCTGACGCGGGTGGGGCGCGACTTGGCGGATTTCCCCGTGGATTTGCGCTTGGCGAGGACATTGGTTGAGGCCAATCGATTCAGTTGCTTAAAAGAGGTCCTGATCATTGTCAGCGGTCTGTCGGTCCAAGATCCTAAGGAGCGGCCAGCCGACGCCAGCCAAAAGGCCGATGAGGCGCATCGACAATGGCGGCACGGTCAATCAGACTTTTTAGATTTGGTGAAGCTTTGGGAGGGGTTTGAGGCGACGCGCCAAGCCTCAACCCAGGGCGAGCTTCGGAAGTTCTGTCGAAGTCAGTTTCTATCCTACCTGCGAATGCGGGATTGGCGAGAAATTCACACTCAGCTCCTGCTCATCTGCCGCGAGAAGAAGTTCCGAATCAACCGAGGCGAGAGTGATTACGAGCAGGTACATCGGGCGTTGTTGCCGGGCTATCTTGGGCAGGTGGCAGAGCGCACAGACAAGGGTGATTATGCCGGTGCTAGAAATCGCCGGTATCATATTTTTCCCGCATCGAGTCTCTTTAAGCGCAAGCCGAAGTGGCTGATGGCGGCAGCGCTGGTTGAAACGAGCCGATTGTTCGCCCGCACCAATTGCGAGATCGAGCCGGAATGGGTTGAGTCTGCCGCCGAGCACTTGGTGAAGCGGCGCTATTTTGAACCCCACTTTGATGTAACCCGTGGGCAAGTGCTGTGTTTTGAGGAAGTCAGCTTGTTTGGGGTTGTGCTGGTGAAGCGCCGGCAAACCGATTACTCGAACATTGACCCGAGCGGCGCTCGGGATCTTTTTATTCAAGACGCACTGGTCATGCGACAGTTGGTGGACCGGTTTAAGTTTTTGCGCAAAAACGAAGTGCTGATTGATGAAATCGAAGCATTAGAGTCCAAAAGTCGCAAGCGAGACCTGCTGGTAGATCATCAAAGGTTGTTTGAGTTCTATGACTCGGCTTTGCCGCAGACCGTGGTGAGCGAGATTGATCTAACCGAGGCGCTCAAGTCAGATCGCGGTTTGGGAGGGCGCTTGTCGCTGACCCGGGAATTTCTGATGCAGCGCGATGCGGCCATTTCTGAATCGCTGTACCCCAACGCCTTGTCGGTTGGTAATAATGCTTTGCCGCTGCAGTATGCGTTTGACCCGGCCGCCGCGGATGACGGCGTTAGCATTGATGTGCCGATATCGCTGCTGAATCAGGTTTCGAGCGAAAAGCTGGACTGGCTCGTGCCGGGACTGCTGCCGGAAAAATGCCTCGCCCTAATCAAGTCGCTGCCGAAAGCGTTGCGTAAGAATTTTGTGCCGGCCCCGGAGTTCGCTGAAAAAGCGCTAGCCGGGCTGGATGCGTCCAAAGGCTCGCTTCGAGCGGCCTTAGCAGACCGCCTTTTTCGCATGACGGGCGTTGCGATTGCCGAATCGGATTTTCAAGTAGCAGGATTGGATAAACATCTCTCGATTCAAGTGCGGGTGGTTGATGCCTCAGGTAAGGTCTTGGGTTCAGGGCGGAACCTCGCTGCGCTTTTTCAGCAGTTTAAGGCCCGCGCGCCAGATCGTCAGCCGACGCATGCGCTGGCTCGAGTCGGCCTCAAAACTTGGGATTTCGAAACCCTGCCGGCGAGCGTCACAACCCAAGAAGGCGCGATCGAAATAAGGGGTTACCCCGCATTGGTGGATCAGATCGATCATGTGGATATCGTCGTGTTTGAAGACGTAGGCAGTGCCGAGCGAGCACATGCTCAGGGTGTGGCAAGGCTGCTTGCGTTGTCTTTACCCGACCAACGGCGATACCTGCAAAAGCAATTGCCGGGTCTGAAGGCGCTTGGCTTGCAGTATGCCGCCCGAGGCGATGCCCCGCGGTTGCAGGCCGATCTGATCGACGCCATTTTTCGACATACCTTGGTTGATGATCAGCCAATCGTGCGCACGGCCGCCCTGTTTCAAGAACGGTTAGAGGGCCGAGGACAGTTATTTGAGCGTGGTCAGCGACTGGTTGCGGCGCTAACGGAGGCGTTAAAGACGGCAACCCGTATTGAGATTCTGCTGGCGAAGCTTGTGAGCCCGCCGGTGCAGGCAACCCGAATGGATATTGACGCCCAACTGCAGTGGTTGTTTCGTGCTCGCTTCGTGACCCAAATTGAGGCGCCTTGGCTAATGTCTTATGCCCGGTATCTTAAAGCCATTGATTACAGACTCGATAAACTGCCCGGCAATTTGGCGCGAGAAAATGAAAACTTAGCCAAAGTGGCGCGCTTCCAAACGCGTTTAACTGGGCTTAGTGTGGAACAGCGCCGGCTGGCGGGTGAATTTGAATGGCTACTGCAAGAGTATCGGGTGTCGCTGTTTGCGCAACCGGTTGGCACGCGGGTCCCCATCTCTGAAAAGCGGCTCGAAAAAGCTTGGACTGAGCTTGAATCAGCGCTACGCTAATTGCGCAATTTGCCGGTCTGAATCGGTGAAGGGGGTTGAGTGCAATGGTTTCGACCGTGTTGAGGTTCTGATGCTGAACGATCGTTAATGTCAGACAACGCAAACATTTACCTCGTTTGTGGCGAAGATCCTTTATGCCCTGTTGGTGATTGGGTGCATCGTCAGCTTCATGAGAATCCTCGGGTAAAAGTGGTTTCGGTGGATGCCTTGATGCGGTCATTCAATGAACTGCCCCTTAGTCCGGCAATCTTGTTGATTCAAGCGGGCGACGCCCTAACCCAATGTCTGCCACAGTTTGCCAGGTGGATGCAGCGCTGGCCCAGTTTGCAAATGCTCTTGTTTGGGCCTGTGTCGGCTTCTGATTTGGAAGCGTTCTATGGCCAGGGTGGGTGTGATCTCGTGCCGGCCGCGCTCAGTAATACCGATGGACTCTCCAGTTACTGGCAGGCCAAGCTCGATACCTTTGAGCGGCAAGCCAAAGTCGGACGTCAAAAAAAGCAAGCAACGCGCAAGCTGCAAGCCATGGCCGCAAGTTTACTGGCGGTGGAGGAAGATCAAGCATTGGGCGCGAGCGTCCAAAAAATGTTAATGCCTGAGGTGGCGCTTAATTTAAAGGGCCTGACGGTTGCGCATGACATCCGGCCGTCGCTCATGCTGACAGGCGATTTTATTCAGTACAGTTCGATCAGGGCCCATGAAGTGCTGTTTTGCCTTGCGGATGTTTCGGGTCATGGCACAGGGAGTGCTTTGGTTACGGTACTGCTCAATGAGCAGGTAGAGCGTTTGGTGCTGATGGCGGCAGCCGACTCGAGCCTCTCGATCGGACGCATGATGGCGCAAATCAATGAGGCCTTGTGCGAGGCGGTCTTTGATCATCATGTAACTTGTGTGCTGGGAATTATTGATCTTCGGAATAATCAACTGCGGTATTGTTCAGCGGGCCATTTTCCGCATCCTTTGCTCGTACAAAATGGCGCAGTACAGGTGCTGGAAGCCGGTGAATTACCCCTAGGTTTATTGAAATCTAAGGAGTATGATGCCGTCCAGCTTGCGTTGGCACCTGAATTTAAGTTGCTGATCATGTCGGATGGGGTCTTACAAGGCCTGCGCGGCGAAGCCTTAGCGGAAAAAGAAGCAACGTTAAAAGCGTTTGCTTTGGGGGATTCGGGTGAAGTGGAAGGCTTGCTCGAACGTTTATTTGAAGTTTCGGACGATGGGTTAGCAGATGATGCATCTGTGTTAAGCCTCGTAAGGAAGGTTGGATATGACCGGTAGAATCCTGCACAAGGTGGTTGATGCAAGCCACGTCTTAAAGCCTGTTGGCGATGTGAGAGTGACCCAGGGTCCGATTCTCAATCAGTTCCTTCAGTACCTCAACGAAATCGATATTCTAAAGTCTGTGATCGTGGATTTGAGCGATACGGAATGCTTAGACAGCACCGCTCTAGGCTTCCTCGCTAAAATTGCGATCGCAACTCGATCGCAATTTGGATTTAAGCCAACGCTGTTGTTTGGCCATGAGGATATCCATCGGGTGATTGCCAGTATGGGTTTCGATGAGATTTTCGTGATTTTAAAAGCGTCAAACAACGGCTATGCTGATATGGCAGAACTGGTGGCGGATCAAATCACGGAAGAAGGTCTGCATGACCAAGTGCTCGACGCGCATAAAACGCTCATGCAACTCAATCATCGTAATTTTGAAGCCTTTCGCGATTTGGTTTGTGCGCTAGAAGCGCAGTGCCCCGAGTCGGCTCAAAAGGGCCTGCGCGCGACGGGTTAATAGGTGCTTAAGGCACCAGGCTTTGTGCTTGCGTTGTAATCGCTAATCCAATCATTAAATCAACCATTAAACCAACCATTAAACCAATGGCGAAACGAATCGGTCTTCGCGCTCGGGTGTTGGGTCTGAGTTCCCGCCCTGGCCCAGATGCCACCAATGCGCTGAGCGCTCCCCGCAACCAGCGCGCAACGTGGCTTAGACGATAACCCCAGCGGTGATTCAATCAACGGGCCGC